>Ga0208974_1000781_pt1 | contig 12777 bp, 16 predicted proteins | sample GreLakmeER15MSRF_FD_187699 | JGI IMG/M metagenome (GOLD analysis project Ga0208974, IMG submission 187699) | Freshwater lentic microbial communities from great Laurentian Lakes, MI, USA - Great Lakes metaG ER15MSRF (SPAdes) | ecosystem: Environmental > Aquatic > Freshwater > Lake | place: Great...
AACCTGACCAAGACCCCAAGACGTAGACATTAGAGCTTCCCTTGGAGCTATATTATACGCTGTTTCAATCTCTTTGTATACAGCGTCTGATCCTTTTGGATAAGGCTTCTCACCCCACTTAGGATATGCAATACCAGCAGCAATAGCCTCTGCCAGTTCCGTTGGCTTATCCTTCAAAATTTTATAGAACAAGTGACGCTCAAACAAAGCCTTTGGTCTACCAGCTTTATCAAATCCATCACCAGCAGATTCAACAGCAAGTACAGCGCGAAGAGCAGCTACTTCAACTTCCATATTACCAGCTACTTGTGCTACATCGAAGTCGTTTAAACGTGCAGCAGAACCTTTAAAACCATTCATCACTTAATCCTTTGGCGTTGAGTTGTAGATCATGGCGTCCTTCTTCTGAGAACCAGAAGAGCTACCAAAGTAAAATGCAATGATACCGCCCCATGCAGTCTGTAAAGCTCCAAGCAGCAACAACAATGCCTCGTTGCCAGATGTTGGTAAACCATAGACTAACATATATAACAAAATAGAAAAGAATCCAACAGTTACACTAATCGCTAATGCACGAGGAATCCAATCACGTGTTTCTTTTTGAAAGTCACGCGCTGACTTCCTATCGTCTACTGAAATACGTTCTAGATCAATGTCCAAAGATTTCATCTGGACTTTAAAGTCTGTATCGACCTTCTTAATCGCAGCAAGTTGTTCTGGAGTTGCGGAGGCCATTGCAGCCCTTAATTCAGCCTCTGTTGAGTCTTCTGTACCAAGCAGTGCCTGAGACAGTGCTTTTGTAGCAAGTCCAGCCAGTGGCCCTCCTAGAGCCGTAGCGATGCTAGGTGCAATAGAACCAAGTAGTGGCCCGAATGTTTTAAGCAGATCCATCTTTTCCTCCGGTTGATTTTGATCCTAACATAATACCCGATAGAGTCCCTGTTAGGAATGTAGCAATTGGTGCAATTAGTTTAAAAAACTCTTGATCATTTGGTGCTTGTCCATCAATCGGCTGCACGACAAAAATTAAGCTGTACAGCACCGCGAAGACAGTCCCCGTCAGCGTAAGACATAAGGATATTCCAATAATGAACTGCAAAAGAGCGTGTAGTTCATCTTCTTTTATTGTCATCTTGCCACTGCTCCACATGGGTTTTGCTTTAAAGTGTCTGCAGAACAAGTTCCAGATGCTGTACAGATGGGTGGATTACATTCCGCTGCATCCCAGTTCTTAGGGTCTTGGCACGGGTAACGATATCTATCCTCACACCCAACTAAAAAAATCAACATGGCTATAAGGATGTACTTCATTTGTGAGTAAACAATACCATGCCAATAGCAATGAATGTAGCAAATATAATAACAGCACCAATCAACCAAGCACCCATGATCAAGTCTTTGCGGGTTTCTTCGGCTTCTCGCATTGCCGTAGCGGCGGCACGTGCTGCTTCCTTACGCATTTCTGTTACTTCTTTTTGTATACTAGTCCACGCCGCAATACCATACGCACCAACGAATAGATTTCGCGTATCTAGCTGTAATTTCTGGGCTTTTTGTTTTAAGGTGTAAAGTTTAATTGCCTCGGCTTCATACTCTGCCTGAGATTGAAATATACGCTTCTTTCGCTTACCTGACGTTAACTGTGTAATCTGAGCAATTCGCCCGAACAAACTACCGACGCGGTCGGCAACGTCAAGCATCTCGTGACCTGAATCTACCGCACCCTTGATGCCGTTATATAAAGCAGTCGCACCAGCAATAAGGGTAAATGGGTCCATTATTTATCTGCTTTATTATCCAAACGATCAAAAATCTGCCTACAAATATCTTTGATTTCCTTCATGCCTTCAGTGAATTCATCGCGACGAATGTATTGTGTTGGTAATACCACTTCAAGTCTGTGCACATCACTGCGTAGTTCTTTCATCGCAGCCCAAAGCTCATGTGCAAACCAACCAAGTCCAGCTAACACAATACCACCCGTAAAGTTAATTAGAGTTTGTAGATCCATTTTTATAAATCCGCTGTATTTGTTGATGGAAATGATCTATTTGGTCCCCAAATAATACGAACAGCACCGACGCCACCGGGACCACCATTTCCAGCCCCGCCGTTGCCTCCACCGCCTCCACCGCCGTATAGCCCACCAGTACCAGCATTGGCAGTAGTTCCTGTCCCACCATCCGTACCACCCGAACCACCGTCCCCGCCGCCTCGAACTACAGCCGCAGCAGCACCACTAGCACCTTCGCCTAATATGCCGACACCCCCGCCGCCGCCACCGCCACCGACGTTATTCGACGTGCTACCAGACCCACCATAGCCACCACCGCCGCCGCCACCAGCACCGCCTGTTCTTCCTGCCCCAGTATAGTTGCCGCCGCCACCACCGTTGCCAGAATAACCACCAGCACCACCGCCGCCACCGCCGCCTCTTGCAGCGTCATTGGCCCAGCCACCGCCGCCACCGTTTCCGCCACCGTCGCCAGTATGTGTTCCCCCAGCATTTGCACGGGTTGCTGTCGGAGAGCTACCATTACCAGCACCACCTAGAACACCGTTTTGACCGCTTACCGTAGCTAGAGATATAAAATAACTATCTCCACCGTTGCCTTCTATTGCGCCACCTGCACCAACAACAACTGTATACGCAGTGCCGGGAGTTACTGCTATATTATTTTTCCAGCCTAAACCACCACCAGATCCACCGTTACCTCCTGATGAGGCAGTCCCACCACCGCCACCGCCGCCGACACAAACAACAGAAACAGAAGATACACCAGCGGGAGCTACCCACGAATAAGTTCCAGCGGTTGTATATGCATCTTGTCCAACAGCAGACAAACCAAAACCAAAACTTCTAGCAGATGCAGCCCCAAATGATCCTAATAATGGCATGTTAATCAAACTTCACTTGTGACGCGAATACAAGATACGTTGGTGTAGATGCAGTTTTAATAATTGTATAAGAATAGGAGTCATGAGCACTTGCGCTTCCTGCAGAAGGTGCTCCACCGCCTTGCCACATTGGCGTAACTGTAGTTCCATCAATCTTTACAGCGGTGTTATAAAATGCTGTAGCATCGTTCTCAACTATCATAGCAATAGTGATTATATCACCATTTGACATTAATGATGCCAACGTAGCTGTGTCACTACCGCGAATGTTAAGCGTCCAGTTTGTTGAAGTATTCGTAGTAACATACCATACAGACTGCGTTAAAACGTCATAGTTCATCGTGGATGCCCACGTAACTGAACCATACGTGCCGTTCTCAATAATATTAGGAATCTTCAAAGCTGCTGCTGTAGTAGTTCCGGTAATTTCTACAGTGTCAATTGCTGGGCTTGTAAGCGTCTTATTTGTAAGGGTTTGTGTACCAGTAAGAGTTACAACTTCAACACCATTGGCCTGTACAATTCCAGATCCTTTTGGATTAAGATTTAAAGATATATTTGTACCATCGCCAGTAGCAGCAATAATAGGAACACCAGTAAATGTAGCAGTGTGTACACCGTCCTGTGATCCAGTAGTTGTTATTGATGCTCCACCGGGAGAAGCGGAAATATTAAATGTAGTTGCATTAATTTTCTTTACAAAATATGTAGTATTAGCTACTAAGCCTGTAGGCAAACCCGGAGAACCAGTAGTTGTAAACACAACCGGAGTACCAGATGGCGGCGTTGCAGCGACAGTGACAACAGCAGGAGCGGCAATTGTAATCGTTGCAGTTACTGCAGGTGACGCTGCGTTTGATACAGTTATCTCGTTCACAGCACTTGTAACGGTGTCCATGACAATAAGTTCATTGCCGTTGGCGTCAGCAATAAATCCACTATCAGCAAATTTAGGAGCGGTAAGTGTTTTGTTTGTAAGAGTTTGTGTTGCAGTGACCGATGCAGGGTTATTAACTAACTCGCGAACATCAGTTCCATCACAGTAAACATAAGCTTTTGTTCCTGTGGCTACATCAACACCAGTCTGTCCTGATACCTTGACTGTAATAGTTTGACCACACGAATTATGAATAATGTAAGGACGCTCATATGCTGGTACGTTATATGTAATAGCTGCTCCAGCAGAGCCAGTAAATTTATAAACTAGGTTATGATAAGGGCCAAGAGTATAATCAGTTACAGTCAATGTCTGTGGTGTAGATGGGTCGGATATTTCTAAATAAGAAGTAGTAGCACCTTCGAGCATTTGAAGATTTTCATTGGTGATAGTTCCCCAATCGTTGTCCTTTTCACCAACCGTCATTAACTCTAATCGTAGAGGTGAAGAAACACTGCTAACCATTTTTTAAATCCTTAATCGCCCTGTGCGTTTTTTTCTAACCATGTTTCGCTTACTCCAGTAGACAATAAACCCCATGTTACAGCATTGTTGCATATAATATTTAACTGTACACCGGAAGGAACTACGTTTGCAGCAGCGTTAACAACTGCTGTACCATTATTAAATGAAGCAGAAACACCAATTAAAGTAATTTCAGTTATTAATTCTATTGTAGGAGAGCCTACACTAATAGCTATTCCATTACAAGTAACAGAAGTATTCGCGTCAGCGGTTATTACAACTGTGCCAATATTGACACTTAATCCATCATTTATGGAAATTACAGTAGCACCTGCCGAAACAACTGGTGTCCCAACAAATGATAGTAAGCTATCTAAAGATATGGATACAGTAGAATTTGTAGTTACCTCAAAGGCAGAGCTTTCAAATGCTGCTGGATTAAATGTTTGTGCCATTACATTCTCTGATTACATCATTAAAAAGAAATTTGAACTGCCACCTGGAGCAGCAGTAAACACCCACCCTGTGTTTCCGCTAACATTTGTACTGTTTGCACCAGCATACCATGCAGAGCCTCCGGTAGCGGTGCTATCTTTAATGGACATATAATCAACAGAGACTGTTCCAGATGCCTTAGATAACGTCGCAGCAGTCCCGGATGTCGAGCTGTCAATAGTGAGTACTTTTCCTACAGTCCCTGTTGCGGTGAAATCTGAGACAGTTTGCGTTGTTCCAGAAGTAAAACGTATTGATGTCGCAGCTGTTGCATTATACGAATTTGAAATATTTGCAAATGTGTTGGAGCCAGAAATTGTTAGCTGTCCTGCACCGCCTTGATTTAATGTAATTGCACCCCAATTAGCACTTCCACCAGCAAAAGTTTTAGCAGAACCACTTGTTAGTGTAACAGTTGCACCGGAACCAGAAACAGTTAAATTAGTTGATGTTGCAAAATTCCATGCAGTTCCACTAGTTGAACATGTAAAAGTAGAAGCATTTAAGTTTAATGTTCTAATGTTAGAATTATTAGAAGTAAAATTTCTACAAGTCACAGCATAATTTGATGAACTTGTACTAAATGTTCCGTTTACTAACCTAATTTGTCCGCCATTACCACCACCAGTAGATGTGTAAGCACTACCAAGGGTCCAAGTTCCACCTACACCATCTAAATCAATTCTACCTATATTAAAATTATTAGTCGTTATTGTTTTTGATGTTGTAGCATTGAAAATAGCTCCGATATCCGTATCCCAAGAACTAACCGTTCCAGATGCAACTAACATGCTGCCGGAAATAGTTATATTTATAAATCCACCAGGATTGTTAAATGCTATTAATCCGTCAGAGATTGTAAAATCGTCACAAAAAACGTCATTTGCAACAGTTACAGTATACGTTCCCACTTGGTCAAAAATAACGTCTTCAATTGCAGTTGGAACAGATGCGCCACCTGCACCACCTGATGAAGCAGACCAATGAGTTGTGTCTGATGCGTCCCAAGTACCCGCGCCACCAACCCAATATCTAACAGGAGCAAACACCCATCCTGTGTTTCCGCTAACATTTGTACTGTTTGAGGCATTCCATGTAGCACCACCTGTAGCAGTGCTATCTTGAATCGAGAGAAAACTAACCGAGACTGTTCCAGATGCTTTAGATAAAGTTGCAGCCGTCCCTGGTGTTGTGCTGTTAATAGTTAGTACTTTCCCTGAAGCTCCTGTTGCGGTGAAATTTGAGACAGTCTGTGTCGTTCCAGACGTAAAAGCAATCGTTGTCGCACCTGTTGCATTGTAGGAATTTGAGATATTCGCAAATGTGTTGGAACCAGAAATTGTCAGTTGTCCCGCACCGCCTTGATCTAATGTTATTGCACCCCAATTAGCACCGCCTCCTGCAAAAGTCTTGGCAGAAGCACCCGTCATTGTGACAGTTGCACCAGAACCTGACACAGTTAAATTAGTAGACGTTGTGCAAGTCCAAAATGCTGATGTAATTGTATATGTAGAAGCATTTAAGTTTAATGTTCTAGTGTTGGAATTATTTGAGCTAAAATTTGCAGAATTAACAGAATAATTTGATGCACTTGTGCTAAATGTTCCGTTTGTTAATGTAATTGTCCCGTTATTTACTGCAAATGCACTACCGAGAGTCCAAGTCCCTCCAACACCATCAAAATATGGCGCACCTATAGCCTCACCATTAGTTGATATTGTTTTTGATGTTGTAGCATTGAAGGTAGGTATAAAATTGGATGACCAAGTACCAACAGTTCCAGATACAAGTAACAAACTACCGGAAATAGTTATTGTTTGGCTACCGGAAGAAGGAGTAAATGAGACTACTCCAGCAGAAACTGTAAAATCAAGACAAGTGAGAGGACCAGTAACAGTTACCGTATACGTCCCTGCTTGGTCGAAGAAAACATTATCAGACGCGCTTGGAACTGGCGCACCACTGCCCATACCAGAAGTCAACGACCAATTAGCGGTGTTTGTTGTATCCCAAGTACCCGCGCCGCCGACCCAATATTTATCCACCATCTATGATCTCCTCAGATGCTTCCTTGATCATAGCGACCCATTTGTCGTATCTATCTTGTTTCATCGCCTCTATCTGCTCAAAGGTCAGAGCATTATATTGATCAGGCGGCATGACAAGAGCATCCGTAAATGATGGCCATTCACCAATCGTGAAACTATCGGAAATCCAACCATTATCTAAAACTGTAATTGTCATTTTTAATCCTTTACGCTGTAGCCACACACCGCCACTTGAGGGTCGTGGCATTCCATATGAAACCAATGTCTAATCTATTCGTACCAACCGTTGTTGTTGGCAAAGCCACAGTAGAAGCCTCGAATTTAGAACCAAAAGAAGTAATAGCAACAGCCGCTGTTCCAGTAATTGAAATTATCAATTTTTGACCGTTTGTAGGCGTTCCAGTCAAATTTGTTGTGAAATTGGTGATAGTTGCTGATTGACCCGTGATAACCATCATATCAAAGTCATCAGTATTCAGAGTCGGTGTTGCACTATTTGAACTGCTTTCAAAAACACGAGGGGTTACCCGTTTATTTGTTAGCGTCTGGATAGCAGCAGCACCAACTACTGTATCACCTGTGACCGCAGTGGATAAATTAGTGTAGGTCGGCGTTTGCAAAAATGTTGCTACCCCTGTACCAAGGCCACTGACGCCTGTTGAAATAGGCAATCCCGTAGCATTAGTGAGAGTTACGCTTGTTGGTGTTCCGAGAATTGGAGTTGTAAGAGTTGGCGAAGTTGCAAAGACTAGTAATCCGCTTCCAGTTTCATTGGTCACCGCAGCAGCTAAATTAGCTGAACTAGGCGTTGCAAGGAATGTTGCTACACCAGTACCAAGCCCACTGACACCCGTACTTATTGGCAGTCCCGTTGCATTAGTAAGGACACCACTTGCTGGAGTACCCAAAGCAGGGGTTGTCAGAACTGGAGATGTAAGAGTTTTATTTGTCAACGTCTGTGTTGCAGCAATACCTACAATAGTATCAGTCGCTGCCGGAAGCGTAAGTGTGTTGGTCCCGGCAACAGCAGTGGCTACAAGCGTTATCGCTCCTGAAGTTGACCCATTAAGTGCAACACCAGCACTTGTAATTGTTGGACTGGTTAATGTCTTATTAGTAAGCGTCTGTGTAGCAGCAGCACCAACTACGGTATCACCTGTAACAGCAGTGGATAGATTGGAGTAAGACGGCGTTGCAAGGAATGTCGCCACTCCTGTACCAAGTCCTGATACACCTGTACTTATTGGCAGTCCCGTTGCATTGGTAAGGACACCACTCGCGGGGGTTCCCAAAGCGGGAGTTACAAGTGTAGGCGAAGTAGCAAATACTAGTGCACCTGTACCAGTTTCGTCTGTTACAGCAGACGCCAAGTTTGTGGAACTCGGTGTTGCAAGGAATGTCGCCACTCCTGTACCAAGGCCATCCACACCCGTGCTTATCGGTAACCCTGTGGCATTAGTAAGAACACCACTTGTAGGAGTGCCAAGCAGCGGCGTAACAAGTGTTGGCGATGTAGCAAAAACCAACGCACCTGTACCAGTTTCACCTGTTACAGCGGTGGCTAAATTAGCTGAACTAGGCGTTGCAAGAAATGTCGCAACACCCGCACCAAGGCCATCCACACCCGTGCTTATCGGTAACCCTGTAGCATTGGTAAGAGTTCCACTTGTAGGTGTTCCAAGCAGCGGTGTGACAAGCGTAGGTGAAGTTGCCAACACAACCGAGCCTGTTCCTGTCGCGGTGGAGAAATGATTGTATCCCGCTTCCCAACTTGCGGCAGTTGTCCCTGAAGTCAAAATGCATGTACACATCACAGACGTTCCGGGAAGAACCGTAATGACAAGATTTGCACCGGATGAATTGACTGTCAGGTTGCCAGTGCTATTGTTAACGATGTAAAATGAAAATCCAGTTGACAAAGTACTCGTTACAGGGAGCGTAATTGTCTGAGTATTTGTCCCTGTGAAAACTTGGAAATACGCGCTTGACACCGTTAACGTAGTCGTTCCTGCCGCCGTTGCGGTGGTTGTAAACGTCGTAAGGTTGGTCAACGCACCATGAGCGGTTGACGCGTTAGTGCCACCATTTGCCAGTGTTAAAGGTGCCGTTAATGTTGGTGAGGTTAATGTTTTATTTGTAAGCGTCTGTGTGCCAGTAAGTGTAGCTACACTTGTATTTACACCAAGCGTACCGCTAGATAACGAAAGATCACTAGATACAGCTATTTCTTCAACAGCACCTGTACTTGCCGTAGTCCTGCCTAAAAGTTTACTAGTTGCCATTTGCAACGTATGTTCAGCATTCCAATTAGAAGGCTGTACAAGCGTTGCGTCAGCACCGTCTGTTTTTCCTGAGTTAAATGCGTGTTTTAATGATATTGCCATTACGATAACCTAATAATAGCACTCGAAGAGTCTGCAGTTGGGAACACAACCGTAAATGTTCCATTTGTAGCAGTTTGATCAGTTGTAAAATCTAGTACTGCAATTGCTTTATTTGATTTTGAAGAGTTGTAGATCAATGCATAACGAGCAGTAATAGTTGCTGTTGTCCAATTTGTGTCTGTAAAGTCTACAATTGCTGTAGAACCATCAAGAGTAATTGCTGCACCAGCCAATGTATTACCACCAGCAGTATAATTAGTTCCGCTACTAGACACTTCATTAGTAGAACTATAAGCCGTAGTTGATGCTGATAGAGAAGCTGAACTTGTATAAAGTGCTATCTTAATCACATCGGTGTCAAGATCGTGAGTCCCACCAAGGACTTCTGTTTTAAATGAATTACAAACTGCACTAGCCATTAGATAAGACCCTTAGTTTTAAACTCGTCAGATGAGTTCTTTGTTTCCATAAGTTGCAAACGTTGCATCGCCTCAGTATAACTTGTTTTGTACATAGTTACAAGTTCTGGTGCGGATTGAAGATAAATTGCCGCTTCGTACACACACGCAGCGAATAGAACATCTTCCGCATTTGTACCAAGCCACGTTGTAGTTGATGTAATAATAGATGTAGGGCTGTATGTGTATGATATCTCAACAGTAGACGTAGTAGATGGTGTTGGTGCTAGAAATACTGTGTTAGCATCCCAATGAGCGTAGTACTTTGGTGTCCCTGTAGTTGCAGAATTGGGTGTGTATTCGCGAATAAAGCTTTCTGCACGAAGTTCAAGAAAATCTCCGGTGTTTAAACGGATATATCTTACAACTAGACAGTCTGTGGGTAATGCAAGATATGCATCAGATGCAATGAGATTAGCAGTTGCGTGTTTTCTAAACAGACGAAGATCGGACTCACGAAGAATTCTATTCTCTGCATTTTTAATGATTTGGTCTAGATTGGCTGCAAGTTCAGTTGAATCATTGTTCAACCAACTTACAATACCAGCCTTTAAAGTTGTATAATTCATGGCCTACCACCTGCTGTGTGTGGAAATGCTGCATCGTATGGAGCATTACTTGATGTTTGTACTGGCGTATCTTTACGCGGATCTCTTAGAGGTTTAGGATCTCCAAGATCTTTATGTCTAGGTTCTAACTGAGGATGCTTTTCCTCATAGCATGATTCGCACACAACCTTGTTTGTCCACTCCTTCTTAAGAGTGACCTTCTTGTACTGTAAACCGCAACGGTCACAGATACCAAGATACATGTTGCTAATGGAACTCATAGTTACCTACGCCGCATGGATGGATACATAAATGTACTAGTACGATCACGATCACCTTCCATTGCATAATTCATATTACGATCAAACTCTGAAAGAAATGAAGGCCAAGCTGGTGCAGATGCTGGTTTCTTAAGTGCCAACTTATATGTCAGACCAGAAATAATTGCTGGGAGAAGTTGATCAGGAACATCGATATTGTTGGTATAATCACCAACATCTTGAATCTTGCGCTTTTTTTCAAACTTAACTGTATATACAGCGTCAGGAACGGGCCATAGATACAAAACAATTGCATCTCTTTGCTTATCTACATAATAGATAGACGGAGTACCTGTTGATGTTTTGTTTGGAATTATAGCATAGTCACTATACGAATAGCGTGTTAACTCAACATCAGTAGAGCTTACTGTAATAGTTACATTCATAATATCAAGTGCATTAGCATCTAATACATATGTAGCGGTAGACGCTACAGTAGAAATTGAATCCTTCTCAGAGATAAATGCAAATAGATTCCTGTTAGAGAATTCCCTAAATAGAAGGTTTAAACTTCTACGCGCTGATTTAAGCTCATGACCAGTTGGTGCAAGGACTCCAAGTGGCTCATAAGCTTCAGCGATGATGTCATCCACAGTAAGGTTGAATGTAGATGTACCTGAAGTAGCCATTTAAAATATTCCTTAGTAAGAGCCAACTTTTCTCATTTCGAGAATAATTGTATAACGGTCACCCGCTGTAAAATCATACGTAGTAACTTTAATATCACCTGTTTTACCCGCACCAGCATTATTCTTAATGCCGCCAAAACTAGAAAAGTCATAACTCATAGTAGAATTAACAGGAACAGTCATTGCTAACACTGGCGTGGTTGCATCAAAAAGAATATCTGCTCCCATGCCATGAGTCATAAAATGAACTCGTTCAATATAAAGTTCAGCACAAGAAAAAGTAGATGCAGTAACCTTCGTAACTGCTGATTCACCAACACCATCAGAGATATTAGTGAATTTCATAATAAGACGAGTCTTATTATCAAGTAAGGTTTGAGAAGTTACTGCATCTGCCATTTTGTTTTCCTATTAGCTAAAGATTACGATACTGTAGCACTAAACGGTGTAGCTGGAGTTCCAGAACCAAGAAGGTTTGCACGAACAACAAATTCACCAGCAGCAATGTCTATGATCTCTACATAAGAACCAGCAAGGCCACCAGTTGTAGATCCGCTCATAGTAAGAGTGTCAGAAGCTGCAATAGTGCTAAACACTGTACCAGTAGTACCAGCAACACTTGCGGTTCCAATCATTATGTCAGTAGCATTTGCTACTTTAATAACATAACTATTACTTGTAACACTCGTCGATACGACAAAGCGATACATAGCATTTGTACCAGTTGCAGCAGGAAGAGTAATTGTCATACCAGCGGCAGCAGAAAGATTGATAGTCTGACCGTTATATGTGTCCTGCGTAATAGTAGCAGAAGCCGTCAAAGTAGAATTTCCGTCAGTACCAGTAATAAATCCAGCCTTAGATGTAACTGGACCTGAAAAAGTAGTCGAACCCATTGTAGTCTCCTATTGCGTTAAAGTGTACTGTCTCGCAAAGTCAGCAAAAGCTGTCAGTACAAGTTGAAAAAGGGGGAGAGACAATCCCTCCCCCTAGTTTATTAGACGCCCGGCGAACCGTAGATGGCACGTGGGTTAGACCAACCGAACGAATAACGCTCGGAAGCCTTGTAACGCACGTTGCCAGACTCAAAGTCGCCTTCCATTGCCGTCTTAAGCGAACGACGTTGGAACATCTTCAGGCCGTCTGGGCAGTCAGTCTTGATGAACCACGCATCTGGATCGGTGAGGTAGTTATTGACGGTGTAGCCACCACCAATAAGACCAGTCGAAACGATAGCGTTGACATCATTGTCTGCAGAACCCGGACGATATTCTGTCTTAAGGAGACGCTCTGCAACGAACGTCAACTCATTAGGAATAATCAGACGGGAAGCCTGAAGAGCGATTGGAAGGCCACGATCATCGACGAAATCGCCGATTGCAATCAAAGCATTTTCCAGTGCCGTTTCAGAGATGTCTGCAGCAGCGCGGTTCGACAGTGTACCACCACCCCAGAGAGGGTGGTCAGTTGCAGCAAGAGTCTTACCATCACCACCCGTAAAGCCAGACGCAGCGAAGGCGTTGTTCAGCACAGATGCTGCCTTAACCTGCTTCGAGTGAGCCATAGAACGGGCGAGAGCCTTTGTGTAGCGTGTT
>Ga0208974_1000782_pt1 | contig 12772 bp, 19 predicted proteins | sample GreLakmeER15MSRF_FD_187699 | JGI IMG/M metagenome (GOLD analysis project Ga0208974, IMG submission 187699) | Freshwater lentic microbial communities from great Laurentian Lakes, MI, USA - Great Lakes metaG ER15MSRF (SPAdes) | ecosystem: Environmental > Aquatic > Freshwater > Lake | place: Great...
AGGCATGATAGTTCGGGCACAAAAAATCCCGACCGGCACGAGCCGGTCGGGTGTGTCGAATCAACCAACCAGAAGTTTATTGATCTCGGCGTAGAGTGCCAGAACCTTGGCGATGTTTTTCGGTGGTGTCTCGGACTTCTGCAACCGCTTCTCGCATTGTGTGTTGCGCTCCATGCAGTAGGTTACGTCGTCGGTGCGCTTGTTTGCACCCTCGGACTCGGACTCGGTTTCGGTGTCGTCGGCCACACTCGGGAAAGCGTATTTGTCCCGCACTCGTGCAAACAGACTGTTTGCAGTTCCGCGCACCGAAATTTTCGCCTTGCCGTCTGCAACCCATTCCGCCTGTTGAGTCGCACTCGCACCAATAAACTCTTTCGAATTCGAGCGCGGTATCACGGCGCGCATGATGCGTACCGCTTCATCGCCTAGTGCAGGATAGACAACCGTGTCCAGATACTCGTCTTTGATTGCCGTGAAAGCCTCGGCACTCGCGTACTCGGCGCGGATAGCCTCACCCGCTTCTTTCCACTTCTTGCCAGTCTTTGCTTCCAACTGGATCGCGTCGGTCGAAGTCTTTTTAACAGTTGACGAAATAGCCATGACGTTACACTCCAATATGTTTTTACGTGTTGCGGCCGTTGCTCGACCGTGGATATATAGTCTCACATCATGGGGAGAATGTCAACTATTTTGACTTTTCAAAGTATAAACACGTGTTTATAAATCGGGCTGGACTCGACCCCACTACCCCCCGACCCCCCAAACCAGCGTCGGAGTCCCGCGCATCTTCTGTACTCTATAATCCGCTCGTTAGATTCTTCGTTTTATTTTTTCCCGGTAGGTCACGCATTTGTATAAATATCTGGATACGTACCCCACCCCCTTCATATAAAAACACCCCCCGTCACTTGTTTGGGTCCCATACACCCGGCATAGATATTTGTATTTTCTAGGATTGTTCGTATACTCCGCGCAATGCCAGTTGTTGCAACACCGGAACTTGGTATTCCTTTTCCTTTCGACACTACGCCGGAAGAGCTAGACAACTTCCGTGCAAAAGCCGAGGCCATGCTGAATACGGTCGAGGAGTTGGAACGCAACGGGCTGGATGTTGAGGTTACGGACGATGACCGCATCCAGTCTCACGGGATGATGTTGGAAGAAAGTATCCCGTCGCCCAAGAATATAACCCCGGCATCCGTCAAACATCTGAATGCCATCCTGTCCGAATACGACAAGGAAGTGCTGGACGTACATCGCAGACTGCGTAACTACGTGACGAACAAGTTCGTTCTGGAGACTCAGGATTCAGATCCCAAGGTCCGACTAAAAGCCTTGGAAATGCTGGGCAAAATTAACGGTGTTGGACTCTTTTCAGACCGCATTGATGTGACCGTGACCCACCGCACGGTTAAAGATATTGAGACAGAACTGCGTAAAACGCTGGAACTGTACGAAGGTGAATACACTGACGTTACCGAATCCAAGCCAGTAAGCCTTGCCGAGATTGATCTGGACGAAGAACTAGGTACCGGAAGTGGATCCGAAGCTACTGCTTGATCTAGAAGCCAAGCTTCCGACTATGCCGCCTGAGCTACAGCAGAAGGTGGGGCAACTCCTTGCTGAGGCAAGGAAGGTTGGAACGCAGGAAAAAGCCAAAAACGACTTCATGGCCTACGTTAAATACGTGTGGCCTAACTTCATTAACGGTCGGCACCACGAGAAGATGGCGCAGGCTTTTGAACGAGTGGCAGAAGGCAAGACAAAACGCCTGATTATCAACATGCCGCCTCGTCATACGAAGTCAGAGTTTGCGTCCTACCTGCTGCCAAGCTGGTTTCTGGGTAGATTTCCGGACAAGAAGATCATTCAAACGTCCCACACGGCAGAACTTGCAGTGGGATTTGGCCGAAAGGTACGTAACCTTGTCGATTCTGACCGGTATAAAGACATCTTTCCGCAGGTTGCACTACAAGCTGACTCTAAAGCTGCTGGCCGGTGGGCAACTAACTATGCTGGAGAGTACTTTGCGATTGGTATTGGTGGCGCGGTCACGGGTAAAGGCGCGGATCTGCTCATTATTGACGACCCTCACTCGGAACAAGAAGCCACATTAGCCGAAACAAACTCGGATATTTACGACAAAACCTACGAATGGTACACGTCGGGACCCCGGCAGCGTCTGCAACCGGGCGGAGCCATCGTCATAGTCATGACGAGATGGTCTAAAAAGGACCTGACAGGCCAAGTTTTGAAGGCTGCGGCTCAGCGCAGCGGTGAAGAGTGGGAAGTTATCGAATTTCCGGCCATTTTGCCCTCTGGAAACTCCCTTTGGCCCCAGTTTTGGAAGATCGAAGAGCTTGAAGCCCTTCGTCAGGAGCTTCCGAACGGCAAATGGATGGCCCAGTACCAGCAGCAACCGACTTCTGACGTATCAGCCATCATTAAACGTGAGTGGTGGAAGGTTTGGGAGAAGGATCACCCGCCATTTTGCAGTTATTCCATTCAATCTTGGGATACCGCGTTCCTCAAAACACAGCGTTCGGACTATTCAGCCTGTACGACGTGGGGAATCTTCGAGCATCCGGACGATACGGGTAAATTGCAGTCGAACATCATCCTATTAAACGCTTTCAAGGACCGAATGGAGTTTCCGGAACTCAAAGAACGGGCGTTTGATGAGTATAAAGAGTGGAATCCGGACAGTTTGATTGTCGAAGCCAAGGCAGCCGGTAGTCCTCTGATATTTGAGCTACGTGCTATGGGTATTCCGGTGCAGGAGTTCACTCCAAGCAAGGGCAACGACAAGATTGCACGACTAAACGCCGTGGCGGACATCTTTGCATCGGGTAGGGTATGGGTACCCAACACCCACTGGGCCGAAGAGTTGGTCGAAGAAGTGGCAAGTTTCCCGTCAGGCGAACACGATGACTTGGTAGACTCTATGACTCAAGCCCTGCTACGGTACAGACAGGGTGGGTTTTTACGTTTGGCTAGCGATGAGCCGGAACCTGAGCGTTACTTCAAACGCCGAAGCGAAGGCTATTACTAGGAGAATTTAGATGGCCGTCGATAAAAGTTTAATGCAGGCTCCGCTGGGCTTGGAATCTCTCGCTGCTGAAGAAGCGCCGATTGAGATCATGATTGATGACCCGGAGAGCGTAGCCATCGGTATGGATGGCATGATGATTGAGATGTCCAAAGCCGAGCCTCGTGCTGAAGACTTTGACGCCAACCTTGCCGAGTTCATGAATGAGAACGAGCTTCAACTCCTCGCATCAGAACTTATCGGTAACTACGAGCAAGATCTCTCCAGCCGCAAAGACTGGCTGGACACCTACATTAAAGGTTTAAAGATCCTCGGTATCCGGTATGAAGAGAGAACCGAGCCGTGGCCGGGTGCCTGCGGGGTGTTCCACCCCTTGCTCATGGAGAGCGCGGTCAAGTTCCAATCTGAAACGATTATGGAGACCTTCCCGGCGATGGGGCCGGTCAAAGCCAAGATCATTGGCAAGGAAACTCCAGAGAAACGTGACTCGGCGGTGCGTGTCTCGGATGACATGAATTACCAGTTGACCGAGGTCATGAAGGAGTATCGCCCGGAGCATGAGCGGCTCCTGCTCTCGCTGGCTCTGGCGGGTAATGCGTTCAAGAAAGTGTATTTCGATCCAGCGTTGGATCGTCAGACTGCCATTTATATCCCAGCCGAAGACATCATCGTGCCGTATGGCGCGGCTAACTTGGAGACTTCGGATCGTGTTACGCACCGGATGCGTAAGACAAAGAATGAGTTGAAGAAGCTTCAGTACGCAGGGTTTTATCGTGACGTGGACTTGGGTGAACCCATGCGCGTCATGGACGAGGTGGAGAAGCAGAAGGCCGAGGATCAGGGCTTCTCAGCAAGCATGGACGACCGGTTCCAGTTGTTGGAGATGCACGTCAACATCGACCTGCCGGGGTACCCGGACGTTGATAAAGACAACCATGAGACTGGGATAGCTCTTCCATACGTAGTAACCATCGAGAAAGGCACCGGTACCGTTCTCGCTATTCGGCGTAACTGGAGGGAAGATGACAAACTCAAGGCGCGGCGACAACACTTCGTCCACTACGGATACATACCGGGATTTGGATTTTACTACTTCGGTCTCATCCACCTCATCGGGGGGCACAGTAAGGCTGCCACCTCGCTACTTCGTCAACTCATTGACGCCGGAACCCTGTCTAACCTACCGGGAGGTCTCAAATCTCGTGGACTCAGGATTAAGGGAGACGATACTCCCATTGCTCCGGGCGAATTCCGAGACGTAGATATCCCAAGCGGTGCGATCCGCGACAACATTCTGCCGCTGCCGTACAAAGAGCCGAGCCAGACTCTCGCGCAGTTGATGGATCGTGTGGTCGAGGAAGGTCGCCGCTTCGCTGCGGTATCGGACCTGAAGATCTCGGACATGTCGTCGCAGGCTCCGGTTGGTACAACGCTTGCCGTGTTGGAGCGTGTGCTCAAGGTTATGACTGCGGTGCAGGCTCGCGTGTACTACGCGATGAAGCAGGAGTTCAAACTCCTCGCAGGCATTATCCGAGACAACACTCCGGACGAGTACAGCTACGAGCCAGAGATTGGTTCACGCAAAGCGAAGAAAGCTGACTACGACGATGTAGATGTCATTCCGGTCAGTGATCCGAATGCGTCAACAATGTCGCAGAAGGTTGTGCAGTACCAAGCGGTACTCCAGCTTAGCCAAACGGCTCCGCAACTTTATGATCTCCCATATCTGCATCGTCAGATGATCGAGACGTTGGGCGTGAAGAATGCGGATCGCATTATCCCGTTGGCTGGGGATGCTAAACCCCGCGACCCAATCACCGAGAACATGGATGTGATGACGGGCAAACCCGTCAAAGCGTTTATGTATCAGGACCACGAGGCCCACATTGCCGTTCACATGGCACTTGGCCAAGACCCAAAGATTGCTCAGCAGATCGGTCAAAACCCGATGGCTCAGCAGATTACGGCGTCGCTGCAAGCCCACATCATGGAGCACGTAGCATTCCAATACCGCCGCGAGATCGAGAAGCAGCTTGGCGCAGCCTTGCCTCCGCTTCCGCAAGACGACCGAGAAGAATACGACCTGCCGCCTGAGTTCGAGGCGCAGTTGTCGCAGTTGGCAGCAGCCGCTGCCGCACGGGTCCTCCAGAAGGACCAGGCCGAAGCGCAGATGCAGCAAGCCGCGCAGCAGGCACAAGACCCGCTGGTTCAGATGCAGATGATGGACTTGCAGATCAAGCAACTTCAGGCGCAAACGAAAGCGCAGCAGATGCAGATCGAAGCCCAGATTCAGCAAGCCGAGATCCAGCGCAAACAACAGAAAGATGTCATGGACGCCGCTGCCAAAGCGGACGAGTTGGAGCTTCGCAAAGCCGAAATCTCTGGCCGTCAGCAGCTTGAAGCTGCCCGACTTGGCGTGGATATCCAGAAAGACAAGGCCGCCCTCTCAGCCAAGCAGCAGATGGAAGGTGTCCGACTCGGACTGGAGATTGGCAAAGCGCAGGACGCTACAGCAATGCAGCGTGCCCAGATGGACCAGAATCGGAGAAATCAACCGCAAACAGAGGAGTAATTTGTGAGCTATTCAAACGCTCTGGAATACCTTGAGACCAAACTCAAGGAGGAGCGCACGGTGATCGTGGAAAGCCTGATCCAAGGCAAATTGGATGAAGGTGAGTACAAAAGGCTATGTGGGGCGTTACAGGGTCTCGACCTCGCAACTGGCTATATCAAAGACCTTGCAAAAAGGATGGAAGAAGAATGAGCAACATCGACGTTGAGAAGACACAGCAGGAAGCCGAGAAAGCCAAACTGCTGCCAGAACCCCGTGGTTATCGAATCCTCTGTGCAGTCCCGCACGTTGAAGAGGAGTTTGATGGGGGCATCATCAAAGCAGACGACACCAAGCGAGTTGAAGAGCAGACCACTGTGGTCCTGTTTGTCATCAAGTTGGGTGATCTTTGCTACAAGGACGAGGCTCGGTTCCCCACTGGGCCGTGGTGTAAGGAAGGCGATTTTGTCCTCACCCGTCCGTACACAGGTACTCGCGTGGTCATCCACGGTCGTGAGTTCCGCATCATTAACGACGACAACGTTGAAGCGGTGGTCGATGACCCCCGTGGAATTCGTCGCGCATAAGGAGTAATCAATGGCTATTGAGAAAGAAGAATTCAAGTTTCCTGACGAAGTAGCGCAGGAGACGCCGGTTGAAAAGGAGCCTGAACTTGAGATTCAGGTCGAGGACGATACCCCGCCAGAAGACCGAGGCCGCAAGCCGCTACCGAAAGAGGTAGTGAACGAGCTTGATAACGACGACCTTGAGGAGTATTCCGAGAAGGTCAAGAAGCGCCTATCCCAGATGAAGAAGGTCTGGCACGACGAACGTCGTGAGAAAGAACGCGCCCTACGGGAGCGCGAGGAGGCATTCCGGTTTGCCCAGTTGCGGGAACAGGAGATTCGTCAGTTAAAGCAGCGCCTCGGTAATGGTGAGAAGGCGTACTTCCAAGAAGTCACCAAGGCTGCCAGTAATGATCTGGTTGTAGCCAAGGAACGTTTGAAGCAGGCGTACGAGGCTGGGGATGCGGAGAAGATTACCGACGCCCAAGAAGCTTTGACCGAAGCTAAGTTTAAAATTAAACAGTACGAAAACTTCCGACCCTCTTTACAAGACGAAGAATCGGGAGTACAACAAGCCGAACAGTACCAAGTGCCCCCGGCACCTCAACCCGCTATCGACCCGAAAGCCGAGGCGTGGAAGGATAAAAATCCGTGGTTTGGCACCGACGAGGAGATGACCGCCCTTGCTTTGGGACTGCACGAAAAACTGGTCCGGTCTGGAATCGATCCGCGTAGCGACGAGTACTACGACCGAGTTAACACGACGATGAGGAAACGATTTCCGGAGGCGTTTGAAACCGCTGAAGAAGAACGACCTCAAACGAAGCAGGAAGAAAAGCCTGCTCGCACAAAACCAGCCAATGTGGTTGCACCGGTCACACGGTCATCAGGCCCTCGTCAGATACGTCTGACGCCGACTCAGGTAGCCCTAGCCAAAAAGCTGGGACTGAGTAATGAGCAATATGCCCGTGAATTGATGAAATTGGAGGCTAACTAAAATGGCTGAGAACAGACTCGCACGTGAACTCGAAAGTCGAGAATCCGCGCAGCGCACAAAAACTTGGACCCCACCTCAGACGCTACCGGCACCAAATCCGCAGCCGGGTTGGGTCTTTCGATATATCCGGACTAGTATCATGGGTACTGCTGACCCATCGAATACCTCCGCAAAGTTTCGTGAAGGTTGGGAGCCTGTAAAGGCCGAAGATCATCCGGAACTGATGCACCACTCCGATCCGAATTCCAAATTTAAAGGGAACATCGAAATCGGAGGTTTGTTGTTGTGTAAGGCACCGGAAGAGCTAATGAAGCAGCGTGATGATTATTACGCCCAGCAAGCAAAGGCTCAGATCCAGTCCGTAGACAATAACTTTATGAGACTGAACGACGAACGGATGCCGCTGTTCAATGAACGCAAGTCCAGTACCTCGTTCGGTAAAGGTAAATAACTTTCTTTTTTGGAGTAACAAATGGCTTATCCTTCCGTTGACAAGCCTTATGGCTTGAAGCCGATCAATCTGATCGGTGGGCAGGTGTTCGCCGGATCGACTCGTCAGCGTCGTATTGCTTCCAATGCCTCAAGCATTGGTTATGGCGACCCGCTGAAGTTCGTGAACGACGGCACTGTTGCTGTGACAACCGAAACGACGACGGCTCCGGCCACCGGCTTTGCTGGTGTGTTTTTGGGCTGCACGTTCGTTTCTTCTGTGACGGGTCAACCGACCTACTCGCAGGCTTGGATTTCGGGCACTTCGGTCAAGGCTAACACGTACATTGTTGCGTATGTGGCCGATGATCCGGACACCCTGTTCAAGGCTGTTGGTGTGACGGCTTCGCTTGTGGTTTCAACCACGGGGGGTTTCACGTATTCAAGCGTTGGCTTGAACGCGGCTCTTGTGGCGAACACGTTGGACACGACTACGAACGATTCCCAGCAGGGTCTCCTCGTTTCGTCGGCTAACACCACGGCTTCGTTGCCGGTCCGTATCGTTGATGTGGTTGAGGACACGGCGTTCGTTTCGAGCGGTACGGTCTACTACCCTGAAGTCATCGTCAAGTTCAACGCTCCGTACGTTGACTCGGGCGTGATCACGGGCGGCCACGCTTATAACAACCCGGTCGGCCTGTAATAGGAGTTCTGAAACATGGCTATTTCACGTGCACAATTACTCAAAGAGCTCCTGCCGGGCTTGAACGCCCTGTTCGGTCTTGAGTACAAGCAATATGGTGAGGAGCACAAGGAGATCTACGATACCGAGACCTCCGAGCGTTCCTTTGAAGAAGAGACCAAGCTTTCTGGTTTCAGCGCCGCTCCGGTCAAGGCCGAAGGTGCTGCGATTGCGTATGATAACGCGCAGGAAGCATGGACTGCTCGCTACAACCACGAGACTATCGCTCTCGGCTTCTCCATCACGGAAGAGGCGGTTGAAGACAACCTGTACGATTCGCTGTCCAAGCGATACACCAAGGCGCTCGCCCGAGCGATGGCGTACACGAAGCAAGTTAAGGCGGCTTCTGTCCTGAACAACGGCTTCTCCTCCACCTACGCTGGTGGCGACGGAAAGGCTCTGTTCGCGGCGGATCACCCGCTTGTTTCGGGTGGTACCAACAGCAACCGTTTGACGGCTTCTGACCTCAACGAAACTTCGTTGGAAGCGGCTGTCATTCAGATCGCTGGTTGGACCGACGAGCGTGGTCTCTTGATCGCGGCGAAGCCCAACAAGCTCATCGTGCCCCCGGCTTTGATGTTCACTGCCAAGCGCCTCCTCGACACGGAACTCCGTGTTGCGACCGCTGACAACGACATCAACGCTCTCAAGGCGATGGGTTCGATTCCGGGCGGTTACACCGTGAACCACTTCTTGACCGACACGAATGCTTGGTTCTTGACGACCGACGTTCCGAACGGCATGAAGCACTTCGTTCGTACCCCGCTGCAAAACAGCATGGACGGCGATTTCGACACCGGCAACGTCCGGTACAAGAGCCGCGAGCGTTATAGCTTCGGCTGGTCGGATCCGCTGGGCATGTTTGGTTCGCCGGGCGCGTCCTGATAGCTTTCTCCCTAGAGGGCTAGTCCGAGGGGTTACAGGTAGCAATACTTGTAGCCCCTCTTTTTTGATGGTATACAGTCGTTATCGGGAAAAAACCGTTTACCAGACAGACCCGACTGACGACATGCAGACTGGTAAACACTTACTCGCATGTGAGGAATTGAAATGGCACGTACAACTTTTTCTGGCCCGGTTAAGTCTGACAATGGCTTCGAGGGCGACATCTCCGCAACGGTCGGCACGGTTGCTACTCTGGCTTGCACGACCCTCGTGATCGGCAGCAGCATTTTGACCACGGGCAGCGTAGCCTCGGGCGTTGTGGGTTCTGATCAGAAGGGATATCTCCCGGTCAAGATCGGCGCGACGACTAAGTACATCCCGCTGTACACCACTCTGACTCTGTAAGACTTCGTAGGGGGGCGCTAGCCCCCTTCATCCATTACAGGAGACTCAGATGGCAATGCAAACAGATGTTCTTGCTAGTAAGGTCCGCACTGATGCAGGTCAGATGCTGGACCAAAATAGCCTTGTTATTGGTCGTGCCCGCGTAAAAGCGATATACATCGTCCCTGATTCGGGTGCCGGTACCGTTACGTTTATCGACGGCGGCGCAAGCGGCGCTACCAAAATCGTCGTCAACACCAAGGCTAGTTCCACTGCGGCGGACTACATCCTTATGCCGGGTGAAGGTCTTCTCTTCCAAGAGAACATCTACATTATCCCGTCAGCCGTGGTTTCGACGATGGTGATCTATGGCTAAGTCTCCGGCTTGGCAGCGTAAAGAAGGGAAAAACCCAAAAGGCGGACTCAATGCCAAAGGCCGTGCGTCGTATAACGCAGCCAATCCCGGTAAGCCGGGGTTGAAACGGCCTCAGCCTGAAGGTGGTGCCCGACGAGATTCCTTCTGTGCTCGTATGAAGGGCATGAAGAAAAAGCTGACTAGCGCGAAGACAGCCAATGATCCCAACAGTCGTATCAACAAGTCCCTCAGAGCATGGAACTGCTGATATGGAAATGGTTGTTTGGAACATGGTTCTTACGGGAATCGTGGCCATTTTGGGTTTTGTTGTGAAAGAGAAGTTTGCCGAACTTCAACGGTTGGGGATTCTCCTCAACAGAACCCGAGAAGAAGTGGCTCGTGAACACGTGACTCGCGCCGAAGTGCGGGCTGATGCCCAGATGCTCCTCGACCGGCTTGACCGGTTGGAGCAGAAGATTGACCGATTGGTGAATCACAATGCCAAGTAAATCTGGCAAACAACATCGTTTGATGGCTTTGGTTGCTAATGACCCGAAAGCAGCCAAACGTCTTGGAGTCCCCCAGAAGGTTGGGAAGGAATTCATGAAGGCTGACAAGGGTCGTAAATTTACGAGGAAATCCAAGTGAAAAACGCAATGGCTAAGAAAGAGCTTGCCTTCATGAAGAAGAAGGGCGCTCCGAAGTCCATGATCAAGCATGAGAAGGCCGAGTACGGCATGAAGAAAGGTGGCATGGCTGGTTCGTACCGCAAGGCCGCTGATGGCATTGCCAAGAAGGGCAAGACCAAGGGTAAGGAAGTCAAAATGCGTAGCGGAGGTTATTGCTAATGAGCAGCGGTCCAAAAACTCGCGGGTCCTACGGCCCGACTAGCCCTCGTGGTATCCACAGCCGTTCAATGGCTGCTCCGGGTATGAGCCTTGATATGCAGGATGCACCGAAGGGTGCAAAGCCGAAGGGAATGAAGAAGGGTGGTATGGCCTCTTCTGTTTCTCGTCGTGCTGATGGCATTGCCAAGAAGGGCAAGACCCGCTGCAAGATGGTGTAACTATGATGCCCTCCCGAGGCATGGGTGATATCAACCCCAAAAAGGTTCCTCGTGCCAAACGGCGCGGGGACGATAAGCCTGTGATCGGGACGGGCAAACCCATCCGTACCTTCAAGAAGGGCGGTGAGAGCAAGGTCAACGAAGCCGGTAACTATACGAAGCCGGGTATGCGTAAAGCTTTGTTCAATAGTATTAAAAATAGTGCGGTTCAGGGTACTGCTGCTGGGCAATGGTCGGCGCGGAAGGCGCAGTTGCTGGCAAAGCGGTACAAGGAAAAGGGCGGCGGGTACAAGTCATGAAGGCTCCGCAGCAGTCGTTAAAGGCATGGACTGCCCAGAAGTGGAGGACAAAAAGTGGTAAACGATCTTCTGACACAGGTGAAAGGTATCTTCCGGAAGCTGCAATTAAAGCTCTTTCCCCCGGAGAATATGCCCGAACCACCGCAGCCAAGCGTAAAGGCAAAGCCCAAGGCAAGCAGTTCGTCGCCCAACCCAAAGGCATCTCGCAGAAAACCCGTGCGTATCGCCAAAGGGGTAAGTAAGAAGTGAACATGCAGAAGATTGTGGATATGTTGTTTCCGGTGCTGCTGGCCGCTGTGGGCTGGTTGCTGGCGGAGATCGCATCATTCAACAATCGTTTGATCGCTATCGAGTCTAAAATCCCCATCCTGATTACCGAGGATGGCGTACCTACCGATAGCCCTTTGAGCGCCGCTCGTCGTCAGGAACTTAAAGACGACATTATGGAAGACATCCACGACCTGCAAGTGCGGGTCAAGCTGATGGAAGAACGAGGCAAGTAATGGCCTACAAGACTACAGCTACGACAGACTTCAACCTCGACCTCAACACGATTATCGAAGAGGCGTTCGAGCGTTGCGGTGCTGAACTGCGTACGGGTTATGACTTCCGTACGGCCAAGCGTAGTCTTGCCCTGCTCCTGATGGACTGGTCGAACCGAGGCATCAACCTCTGGACGCTGGAAGAAGGTACCAAGACGCTGACCTACAACGTCGGCACGTACGACCTTGAGCCTGACACCGTTGACCTGCTTGACCACGTGATCCGCACCGGGTCTGGTACGAGCCAGCAGGACATCAACATCTCGCGCATTTCATCCAGTACCTACGTGTCCATCCCCAACAAGAATGCGACGGGTCGCCCGATCCAGATTTGGATCAATCGGCGTACGGGTGCTACGGGTGCAGACAATGTGGTGGTGAAACCCCAGTTTACGGTTTGGCCGAAGCCTGACAACTCAACAACGTGGACGTTGTACTACACGCGGTTGCGGCGGATGTTTGACCCCGGTACAGGCGTGAACGGGCAAGATATCCCGTTCCGATTCCTACCCTGTATGGTTGCAGGCTTGGCTTATATGCTGTCGATGAAGATCCCCGGTGCTGATGCCCGCGTACAAATATTGAAGGCGCAGTACGACGAAGCGTGGGATCTCGCGGCGGGTGAGGACCGAGAAAAGGCGGCGGTGCGGTTCGTCCCACGTGAGAGCTTCTTGGGTGGCTACTAATGCCAAACAGGTTTGCAAGTGGCAAGAACGCAATCGCCATGTGCGACCGGTGCGGGTTTCAGTACAAACTGAAACAGTTGAAGTCGATTGTGGTGAAGACCAAGAACGTGAATATCTTGGTCTGTCCGGAGTGCTGGGAGCCTGACCAACCCCAGTTGTCTCTTGGCCTGTACCCTGTGGACGATCCGCAGGCACTACGGAACCCGAGACCGGACACGAGG
>Ga0208974_1000786_pt1 | contig 12728 bp, 6 predicted proteins | sample GreLakmeER15MSRF_FD_187699 | JGI IMG/M metagenome (GOLD analysis project Ga0208974, IMG submission 187699) | Freshwater lentic microbial communities from great Laurentian Lakes, MI, USA - Great Lakes metaG ER15MSRF (SPAdes) | ecosystem: Environmental > Aquatic > Freshwater > Lake | place: Great...
GCGACGCAGGCGATCGGCCGCGCGAACCGCGTCGGCCGCACGACGAGCCTGCGCGTCCACCGCCTGCTGTACCCGCACGAGCTCGGCGCCGACGCGGAGCTCGCGAACGTCGTGCGCGCGCCGCCGGCCGCCGCTGCGCCGGTCGCGCCGGTCGCCGACGAGCCCGCGCCGGTCGGCGCCGAGCCCGATGCGCCGGAAATTATCGCGGCTTTCCTGGCAGGCATGCACGTGAACCCGCCGGCGGCGCCGCCGGTCGCCGCGCGCCGCATCGGGTTCGCCGAGCCGGCGCCGGTCGGGTTCGCGCGCCGCATTCCGCGCGCCGAGATCCGCCGGATCCAGGAGGCCGCGCGGGCCGCGCGCGGAAACCTCATCGCTGCGATGCGCCGCGAGGATCCCGACGACGAATCCGACGACGACGAATAGAAAAAACAACGCAATATCCTTCTTTTGGAACTCACCGATCCGCCGCAGCGGCCGCCGCCGGCAGCCCGCACTTCTGCTCCAGAGCCGCCTGCTGCGAGTAATCCGCCTTGCGGTCGCGCGCGGCGCGCCGAGCGGAAGCGAGCTTCTTTTTGACTTCCGCCGCGGCCCGCTCGCCGGCTCCGAGCCGCTCCGCGATGTCCTCTTCGGCCGATTTCCTGAAAGCCTCCAGGTCCGCGACGACGCGCTGCTCGCACGCCGCGCGCTCGGCCGGCGTCGGCGCGGCCGCGCACTGACCGACGAGCCGCGCCTTGTCCGCGCGCACGCGATCGCGCAGAGCCGAGCGCGCCTTCTTGCCCTCGTCAACGGCCGCCGTGACCTCGCCAAGCTCCGCCTGCAGCGCCTCGGCGGCAGCCTCCGCCGCCGCGCGCCCGCTGCGCGAGACCTCAACGACGACGCTGTCGTACACGGGATACGCGAACGTGCGCGCGTCCTTCTCGCGGTTCAGGTAAGAGACGTAGCCCGAGATCTCGTCCAGGAACTTCGTCAGAGACCGCTCGTTGAAGCGCCCGCGCTCGTCCAGGTACTTCTCGGAAAACCCGACGAAGTCCTCCGGCAGCGCGTCCTCCGCCGGCCGCATGAGGTTCATGAGCGACATGAACTGCATCGGATCCGTCGTGTACGGCGTCGCCGTCATGAGCAGCAGCCGGCACGAGTCGGCGCCGGACGCCGCGTAGGATCCCTGGATCCACTGCTGCAGCACGGCCATGTTCGGGCGCTCTATCGCGGCGAACCCGGGATCGTACAGCTTATGCGCCTCGTCAATGATGATCAGCGTTTTGCGCAGCGGATCGGCCTTGCCGTTGCGCCGCACCATCTCGGCGTAGACCTCGTTCTTGCCCTGCAGCATGTTCGTGAACTGCTTGAAAGAGATCGGCGGCAGCCAGGCCTTCGCGACGTGGCGCATCGGCGCGCGCGGCGGCATCGCGAGCACGTCCTCGGGCAGCTTGACGGCGCCCTTCTTGAGCTTCTTGCGCAGATCGTCGTCGCAGACCTGCTTGAACATGTTCTTCCAGATGTCGGCCTTCAGCGTGTGCCTCGTGACCCACAGCACCGAGTAACCCTTCTTGATGAAAGAGGAAGTGGCGATCGCGATGGCCGAGCATGTCTTGCCGGTGCCGACCGAATGCGCGAGCAGTAAGCCCTTGTAGGCAGAGCTCGGAGTGAAGTAACTCCGCACGAACTCTTGGGTCGGCGAATACGTGACGATCTCGGGCTTCGGAGGCAGCGGCGGGCCGGGCGGCAGCGGAGCGCCCGGCGCACCGCCGACAGGCGCTTTCGGCGTCTCGGCGCCGATCCACGCCGGCGCAGCGGCCGCCGCGCCTTCTTCGTCGCCGCGCGCGATCGCCTTGAGCGTATGCAGCGCATCCTTCTCGGCCTCGCTCGCGGCCTTGGAAGCCTCGCGCGCGCTCTTGAATGCTTTGGGAGATCCGCTGAACTCCGACTTCGCCGAGAAATACTGCGAACTAGCTTGTGAGCTCGCTGGAGAGACGCGCAGGCTGCGCTGCGATCCGCGAGAACTCGCCGCGGCGTCGGCTCCCGGCGCACACAGGTTCTCCATGCGTGGCTTCGGCCACGCGTACTGCCGAAAGCGCTCGGTGACGTACCCGCGCAGCGCGAAGAAACCCATGCGGCGCGCGGGCGCTTTCGGCGGCGGCGGTCCGGCGACCGCGCGCAGCTTTTTCGCCGCGCGCTTTGCCGCCTTGCGCTTCGCCGTCGCGCCTCCTTCCAAAAGCAGCATGAGCCTCTTGAGCCCGTAGCTGACGCGCCCCTTCGCCGCCGCGGCTTCCTCGGACTTGACGGCCTCCTCGGCGCGGAAGTCGTGCACGTGCTCGGTGAGGTCGTGGTCGGCCGCGCCGAACGAGATGATGGCGTCCAGCGTCGCCGCGAACTTGAGAGCGGTCACGTCAATGCCCGCCTGGTCCAGATAGACGTCAAAGAGCCGCGTCGCGCCCGGCACGCCCGGCGTCCAGGCCTCGCGCATGTCGTCGGGCAGGCGAACCGAGTACTTGAAGACGAACAGCGGCCAGCCCTTCGTCGGGTGGAACGACAGACCCTTTTGGCCGCAGAAACGCGTGTTCCGCCCGATCGCCTGTCGCTCGTTCGCCGGCGTGTCCAGCTCCTCAAAAACGTGGGTGTACTTCGTGTCGTATAAATCAATCCCCTCTCGGTAACCTTGATCAATGATGATGAAGCGGATGAACTCGCCGTGCACGTTCTCGGGGCGCGAGTTGAAGACGCCCTGGATCGCCTTGCGGAAGCGCACTCCGACGGGCTTTCCGTAAAGCACCGAGCTGCACAGGAGCGCGAATGTGCCGCCGGGCGCGCTTGCTCCGCCGCGCGAGTGGCTCGCTCCGCCGCGCGTTCCGCCGCGCTTCCGCCGGAACCGCAGCGAGCCGCCTGAAACCGGTGCGCTCGCGCCAGCGCCGTCCGCTGCTTCGGGCACCGGCTCAAAAACGCCGACGTCGCGCGCAGGCTCTTTGAGCGCTTCAATGTCTATCTGCATGTTCCGATCGTAAGCCGGCCGGTATCCGACGGCGAACATCGCGGCGGCGACGAGCTTCGGGCCGTGAGCCGAAGACTTGCTATCAACGTAAATGCAGTGCTTAAAGAGCTGCCCGGTCGCCGCCAGGTCGCGCGCGTCCAGCTCGGCGATCTTGCGCAGGAGCGCGACGAGCTTCGGGCTGGCGTCGGGCAGCACTTTCAGGAACCGCGCCGGGTCAAAAGCGCGGCCGTCGTACTTGAGCGCGGCTTCCACGCGGCTGAAGTTCCCGACCTCGCGCACGCACTGCGCGCGGCGCCGCGCGGTCCGCGAAGCCGGCTGCGGCGCGGTCTCGGCTGGCGCTGCGGGCGCCGCGCTGGGCTCACTCGGAGCCGCTGCGTCCATGTCGGTCCTTCCCGGCTTCTCTATAAGGAGCGCCAGAAAAGGCTATGCGGACGCCGCGCGGCCGCGCGCGGAATCGCGGGGGATATAAGGACATCGCGCGTATGAGGCTTAAGCCGAATGGCTCGCGCCCGCGCCGCGCGCAGCGCCGCGTACGGCGCGCGCCCACGCGATCTCGGCCGCGTACGTCCCGTGCGTCTCCATGACGATCGGCACTCCCGCGCCGCGCGCCAGCCGCACGACCGCGCGCAGCTCGGAGAGCGCGATCGCGCCTTTCGGGTCCAAAAGGCCGAGGTGCCTGTCCGCGCGACCACCGAGAGGCACCGGCGTGTTGTTCAGGTGCACGACCGCGACGGCGTCGGTCGCGAGCAGCATCTGCAAGGCGCGCGACGGCGACGCGCCGGTCGCGTGGACGTGCGCGGTGTCCACGCACAAGCCGAGCCGGCCCGCGCGCGCTCCAGCCGCAACGCGGAGCTCCGCGTAGAAGCTCAGCAGGCTCTCTACGCTCCCGAAGAGCTCCGTGCCGGCTCCCGACGAAGTCTCCAGGATCAGCCGCGGCGCCGCGGGCGCAGAGTTCATGCGCCGCAGCACTTCCAGAACGGCCGCGCGCATGTTCTCGGTCCCGACGGCTTCCGTCGCGGGCCGCGCGGCCGCCCAGCGCCCTGCGTGGATGACGACGCCGAACGCGCCGAGAGCTTCGGCGATCGCGAGCTCTTCCAGTACGGTCTCAATCCAGTAAGCCGGCCCGCCGCGCGCTGGAGCGTTCCTCGCGAAGTTCAGCGGGTAAGAGCTGTGCACGACGAGCTTCGTCCCGTGCCGCGCGCAGTAGTCGCGCACGGCGGGCGCTTCGGCGATGTAGCGCGCGCGCCCGGCGCTCGTGATCTTGCCGGAGCGCGGGTTCGCGACGAACAGCTGGAGTACGTTGCCGCCGGCGGCGCGCAGCTCCTCCATCGTCTCCACGAGCGTCTTGCGCTGCGGAATGTGCGCGCCGACGTAGAACGGCGGCGGCGGCGCGGGGCGCGGCGGCATCGGCGAAGTCGGCGAGGTACCAAAAGGAGTTCGGCCGCGTTTGGCTCTTACCCTTTGAGATCAAAAGAGATGGATGCCGCTGATCAGCGGATCAGCGTCGGCCGGAAGAGCACAGGGTCTTGGCATGGATCCAGAACGGTGCTGAGGAAGATGAGCCGCCGGCGGTCCTCCAGCATCAGCTCGGTCGGGAGGACGACGCCGAGGTTGTGCCGAAAGGGCAGCATCGCGAACTCCGCGAACGCCATCTCCTTGACGCTCCAGGCCGCCGGGGCTCCGCCGCTGCGGTCGCCGCTGACGCCCGAGTGCTTCCGCGCGGCGCTGGCCAGAGCCGCGCCGGCCGCGTTGAGCACGCCGAGCCTTCTCTTCTCCAGGTAGAAGTGCGCGGCGCCGTTCACCTTGCGCTCGTTCGGCTTGACGCCGTCTTCGTCGTACGCGGAGCCGTACGGTATGTGGTTGCTGATCCACATCCGACTGTTCGCTCCCATCGTCTCGCAGACCTGCTTCACGTGCATGCCGCCCGGAAAGCCGACGACGTAAGTGCGGCCGCGCTGATGAAAGCCCATCATATGGCCGTCGCGGTTGCGGACGACCTGAACCTTCTTCGGATACGGCGCGCCGGCCGGCAGCGTCGGGCCGAAGCCGGGGCTCTTCGGGAAGTTCATGGCTGCTGCTGCTGAGAGAAAGAGTCTACCTAGCCGATAACGCCCGGTGCGAGCCGCTCAGGGAACGATCATTTTTTCCCGATGGCGCGCGTTGACGATGCGCTACACGGGAGCGGGCCGGCCGGCGGGCGGATTCGTCCCATTTTGCAGCGCGGCGAGGGCGGCGGCGCGGGCCGGCGCGCGGTTCAAAAACGGCCTCGCAAAGTCTTCTCGCCGCTTTTTGCTCCCGTCAAACCGATCGCTGAAGTGACCGATATCCCCATGTCTCTTGGAGTTCTTATAGAGTTGACGGAAGATCTCAGGATATATGAGAGTTAATCGGAGCTAGACAGGAGACATGGGACTATAGGATCCAATAGGAGCGTGACGGGAGCGCCCGAAAAACTGGAAACTCCTGCCGTTTTTTCAGCGCGGCGAGGGCGGAGGCGAGGGCCGGCCCGCGGCGTAAAAAAGGTCCCGCGGAGTCTCTCGCCGGCTTTTTGCTCCCGTCAAACCGATCGCTGAAGTGACAGATACCTCCATGTCTCTTGGAGTTCTTATAGAGTTGATAGGAGATTTCGGGATCTGGGAGAGTCAATCGGAGCTTGACGGGAGACATGGGTATACAAGATCCAATCGGAGCCAGACGGGGCCGCCAGGGAAAACGGTAACTCTCGCCGTTTTTTCAGCGCGGCGAGGGCGGAGGCGCGGGCCGGCCCGCGGCCCGAAAACGGCCCGCGGAGTCTCTCGCCGGCTTTTTGATCCCGTCAAACCGATCGCTGAAGTGACCGATATCCCCATGTCTTATAGAGTTCCTATAAACTTGACAGGGAGATATCTGGATCCAGACGGGAGACATGCGCCTATTGGGATCCAATCGGAGCCAGACGGGGCCACCAGGGAAAACGGTAACTCTCGCCGTTTTTTCAGCGCGGCGAGGGCGGAGGCGCGGGCCGGCCCGCGGCGTAAAAACGGTCCCGCGGAGTCTCTCGCCGGCTTTTTGATCCCGTCAAACCGATCGCTGAAGTGACCGATACCCCCATGTCTAATAGAGTTCCTATAAACTTGACAGGAAGATCTCTGGATCTATGAGATCCAATCGGAGCTTGACGGGAAACAGGGGCCTATAAGAATCCATCGCATCTTGACGGGGCTCCAGGGAAAACAGGAGAATCCCGGCGGATTCGCCCCATTTTGCAGCGCGGCGAGGGCGGCGGCGCGGGCCGGCCCGCGGCCCAAAAACGGCCTCGCGGAGTCCTCTCGCCGCTTTTTGCTCCCGTCAAACCGATCGCTGAAGTGACCGATACCCCAATGTCTCTTGGAGTTCCTATAAGCTAGACGGGAGATATGGATCTATAAGACTTTAATCGGAGCTAAATAGGAGACATGCGCCTATCGGGACTCAATCGGAGCCAGACGGGAGCACCCGGGAAACTGGAAACTCGGGCCGTTTTTTCAGCGCGGCGAGGGCGGAGGCGCGGGCCGGCCCGCGGCGTAAAAAAGGTCCCGCGGAGTCTCTCGCCGGCTTTTTGCTCCCGTCAAACCGATGGCTGAAGTGACAGATACCTCCATGTCTCTTGGAGTTCTTATAGAGTTGACGGGAAGATCTCCGGATCTATGAGATCCAATCGGAGCCAGACGGGAGACATGGGCCTATCGGGATCCAATCGGAGCCAGACGGGGCCGCCAGGGAAAAACGACAACTTGGGCCGTTTTTTCAGCGCGGCGAGGGCGGCAGCGCGGGCCGCCGCGCGGCGCAAAAACGGCGGCGATTTCTCCCTCGCCGCCGTTTTGCTCCCGTCAAACCGATCGCTGAAGTGACCGATACCCTTATGTCTCACAGAGTTCTTATAGAGTTGACAGGAAGATCTCGGGATCTACGAGATCCAATCGGAGCTTGACGGGAGATATGCGCCTATCGGGATCCAATCAGAGCCAGACGGGGCCGCCAGGGAAAACGACAACTTTGGCCGTTTTTTCAGCGCGGCGAGGGCGGAGGCGCGGGCCGCCGCGCGGCCCAAAAACGGCCCCCGCGGAGTCTCTCGCGCCGTTTTGCTCCCGTCAAACCGATCGCTGGAGTGACCGATACCCCATATCTCTTGGGGTTCTCATAAACTTGACAGGAAGATCTCCGGATCTAGGAGAATCACACGGAGCTAGACGGGAGACATGGGACTATAAGAACCCAATCGGAGCCAGAAGGGGGCGCCAGGGAAAGCGGGAACTTCGCGGCGGTTTTCTCCGCGCCGCGCGGGGCCGCCCGCGCCGCCGCCCGCGGGCCAAAAAGCGGCCGCGAAGTCAGCGCCGCCGGCCGTGCCGCCGGCCGCTCCGTCAAAGCGCGCGATGAGCGAAGAAGGCGTATGTCAGATCTATCACGAGTATCTTATAAGTTCCCCCCATAGATGATCTAGGAGAATCACACGGAGCCAGACGGGAGACATGCGCCTATCGGGATCCAATCGGATCCAGACGGGAGACATGCGTCTATCGGAGCCAGACGGAGCCAGACGGGAGACATGCGCCTATCAGATCCAGACGGGAGACATGCGCCTATCAGATCCAGACGGGAGACATGCGCCTATCGGAGTCAAAAAGGATAGCGCGCCGATTGCGCAATCGGTCGTTTACACGATGGCTTGACGGCGATAGGATTTCATAGTAACTCCCGATTGCGCGCAGACCGCGCCATCCGCGCTGGACTCCGCTAAGCCCGCTGGACCCTCTAGACCCACTGGACTCTTTCGGACCGGATGGATCCGATGGACCGGATGGACCCGATGGACCCGACGGATCCGATGGATATGTCGGACCAATGTGACCCAATGGATCCAGTGAACCCAGTGGAACCCAGTGGAACTAGAAGACTCAGCGGGCGCAGCGGACTCAGCGCGCCATCGCGGGGACTTAAAGGACATGCGCTTCAAGTACGCACACCCTGCGCTTGAGCCTGACGCGATGCCCGCGTTCCCCGAGTATTTCTGCGATGCCATAGAGTATCTGTACGATGATATCACAGGCGACTATGACTACGATCTGTTCCTCAGTCCCAATCGTAGGAAGCGCACCAAGTTTCCGGCCCTCGGCGAGTACTACAAGACGCCGAGCCGCGAAAACGCGCGAGCCCTATTGGTCTCTCTGCGGCTCCCAGTGCCTTATGCATCACTCATCCAATCCGCTGCGCCCTCCGCGCCCGTGGTGGCCCCGAAAGAGCCGCGCACAAGCGACCGTCAAAAATACAAGTACTTTGCCGACCCCAACATCTCGCGTCACGGTCCTCCCAAAAAGTCCTTCGCGATCTTTCAGCCGATTGAGCCACCGGGACTCTTTAACGCGCACCGCATGATAAGCCTCATATATGACCTTTTACATAGGTGGCTAACCCCCAAGATCTATACGCGTCTTAACCGCATAACCAACGCTCCAACCGACGTTACTGACGCGCTCTTTGAGCTTTCCGAAGCAGCCGATTACTGTAATCAAAACATTATATGGATTAAACCCAGGCTCGCAAAAATTGCCGAGGCGCTCGCCGGCTTGTCTTCTCCGCGGGCACAAACGCTGACCTTTAAGCCGAACCGACCGAACACCGCGAACTCTATGGATCGTTACCTCTACGCCAAGGTCAGGGGCTGGTACGCGAGGCCCTCTCTAGAGATCGTGCTAGACGGCCTCTTTCGCGACGTCTCGTTTCCGCGTGTAAAGAGCATCAAAGCCAACGATACCAAACGGGTGAACTGGGCCGTGAATGACTCGGAGATAGCCCGATCGCTTACGCTATGCGCATATTTGCAGCTATTGATCTCCGACTGGGACAGCGTGCAGCCGGGCAAGAGCTGCCCGGGCATTCAAACGAAGCAGATCCTGTTTCTGATAGGCGACTTTCAGAGTCAGAAGAGTAAAGGCATCAACTTCTTCTTCTCCCAATGGGTCTCTCATATCCGAGCGGAGACCGCGTGCATTTCGCACCTGCCGCCGTCGGCGATTGGGACTCGCAAAATCGCCGTCTCCGACATGCCGCCGCTCGCCGACACGCGTTTCGCGAACGTCGCGGTGAACCCGTCGGGACTGAGCGTCAAGCTTCCCGACCGCCCGAACGTGACCGGCGGCGCCATGCTCCGCGCAATCCAGCAAGGTACGTTCGTTCCATACAGGCGCAAGCGCGCGAAGCTTACCGACAGATCGCGCGACGGATCGTGCGACGGGGCGAAACTGTCTTTAACCGACCGATATCTCCCCAAGTTTTCTACTTCAAACCCGAAGAGCTGGCTGCAGGCGGTGTTTAATCGCTATCGCGACGAAAACGAGTTAACCCCGGAGACCGAAGTGTTCATTGAGACGCTCGCGGTCGTGAACGCCTTTCGCGACGCGATCCGCGCAGAAGTGGCGCTCGCGCGCGGCGCCGTGTACATCACGATAGACGCTCTGGCGCTCGTGTACTACCAGGCTCGCGCGGACCGGATGGCCGGCGCGAGCAAGAAAAGCAACGGCTTGATGATTCATCCTGCCGGGCCAGAGAACCTCGCTATCAGGTACTACGTGCCCGCCGCCGCAGTCGCACAGCGCGCGGCGCCTCTCGGGGTTTAAAGGTATGGCGCATAGATAGAACGCAACCTCTCGCGATGCCCCCGTTCTCCGAAATATTCGGCGATGCCGATCGTAATCGCCGCGTGATCGTCCCGGGCCTCGCCGAGTACTACACAGCTCCGACCCGCGAAAACGCGCGGGCCCTCCTGGTCTCTCTAAAAATTCCCGTGCCTTACGCCGCGCTCGTGCAATCCGCTGCGGCCGCCGCGTCGCGCCGCAAGACATCGCCGGCGCCGCCGTCAGAGCAGAGAAATGACTCCCTATTTGAGTTGGAGTCGTCGTCTTCCGGCGGAGGTCATTCGCGTAGCGCGAAATCGCGCGCCGGCCCTAGCGCGCCCACGATCCCGTATGTCGCGCCCTTTCAGATGATTGAGCCTCCGGCACTCTTTGAAGCGCATCGCCTGCTAGATCTGCTGCATGATCTATTAGAGATCGGAGTTAGCGATACGCTTCAGGAGCGCCTGTATCGCAAAGCGAAAATTTCCCCCGCGCTTACAGCCGAGCTCACAAAGTTCGTGTCCGAAGCATACGATAACCCTAAGGCTAAGGCTAAAGCGCGGATTAACCACCGGCTCACCGACATCGCCGAGGCGCTCGCCGGCCTGTCCTCGCCGCGGTCACACGCGTTAGCCTTTAAGCCAAATCACGCGCTCGTCGCGACCGACATGGACCTTTACCTTCACTCTGCGGTCAGTCGCTGGTACGACAAGCCTTCGCTGGAGATCGTGCTGGACGGCATCTTCCGCGTCGTCACTCTGCCGCGCGCCGACCGCGTCGGCGTAGAGTTCAATGAAGGAGTAAACGACTCCGATGTCGCCAAATCGCTTACGCTCTGCGCGTATTTGCAGCTCGCCATCACCGATTGGGAAACAGCGATTCCCGCCGTCAGCCTCATCACGCCTCGTAAGGGGCGCGCCCAACACACCCCGCAGATTCAGACAAAGGAGATCATGTTCCTGACCGGCGACTTCCAGACGCTTGACGTCGCCGAGGCGGATCACTTCATGCGCAAGTGGATATCGTACATCAAGACAGAAACGGAGTACCTTTCGCACCTGCCGCCGTCGGCGATCGGGACTCGCCACATTTCCGTCGCTGACATTCCTCCTCTCGCCGACACTCCGTTCGCGAACTTCTCGGTAAACTCTTCCGGTCTGCGCGTCAAGCTGCCCGATCGCCAAAACGTCACCAGCAGCGCCATGCGCCGCGCAATCCGCCAAGGTACGTTCGTTCCGTACGGTCGCAAGCGCGGGGAACTCGTTAACAGCGTTCAGCCCAATCCGTCTCTTAATAAGAAGTTTATTTCAATAGCCGACCGCTACAGCTCCAAGTTTTTTACTTCAAACCCGAAGGAGTGGATGCACGCGGTGTTTCGCCGCTATCGCGATCAAAACGATTCAACCCCAGAGACCGAAGCATTCATTGAGACGCTCGCGGCGGTGAACGCTTTTCGCGACGCGATCCGCGCCGAAGTGGCGCTTGCGCGCGGCGCCGTGTATATCACGATAGACGCTTTGGCGCTCGTGTACTATCAAGCCCGCGCGGACCGATTGGCTAAAGCAAAGCACAGCGAAGGCCTTATGATTCACCCTAACGGGTCCGCGAATCTGGCGATCACTTACTACACGCCGATGAGCCCAACGACGCGCCAAAGCCGCGCGGCTCCGCGCAGCGCGCCTTCGCGTTCGCTTCCCGCCTCCCGCTCAGCCGGCATATAAAGGCACCGCGCGATCCACAGGTCATGAGGACCGGGACGCTTCGGCGCACTCTCAGGTCGTATGAATGACATCATCGGCGAGCCGCCTCCGAGCGCGGCCGCGGCCGCCGCGTCGGCCTGCGCGTCGCCGGCTTCGCCGGCTTCGCCGAGCATAGAGAAGCGCGACTTCCTGTTTCGCTTCGTGCCGGCCGCGCAGCGCCACCAGCTGCGCCTGGACAACGAGGCCCTGTACAGCACGACCGATCAGCTCACGGCCGACAAGATCACGAAGGATCTGCTCAGGTACATACCGAAGTCGGCGAAGGTCGCCGACGCGACGGCGTGCATCGGCGGGAACACGTACTCGTTCGCGCAGCACTTCAGCACCGTGCACGCGTACGAGCTGGACCCCGTGCGCGCGGCCTATCTCGCCCACAACATCCGCGTGCTGAATATACAGAACGTCACCGTCATCGGCGGCGATGTGCTGCGCCGAATGAACCAGCCGTACGATCTCGTGTTCATAGACCCACCGTGGGGGGGGCCAGAATACAAGCAATCGGAGAGCATCCAGCTGACTCTCAGCGGCAAGCCACTGGAGGACGTGTGCTTTCAGCTCAGCAACTACGCGAGTCACATAGCGCTCAAAACGCCGACGAACTTTTCAGAGGCCGAGTTCCTGCGCGAGACGGAGCCGTTTTTGGAGCTGTTGTACAAAAATATTCACCTCAGAAAGATGCACCTGCTTCTGTTCCGCGTGCGGCCTACATGAGCCCCCAGTGCATCGCGTAAGCGAGCGCCGCGAGCGCGCCGACGAACGTCCACGCGAGCGTCTCGGAGGTGAGCATGTACGCGCGCAGAAGCTCCTGATCATCCAGCGGATCCAGCGGCGGCTTTCCCGTAGGCTCCCACGCGGCCGGCGCAGCGGGCGCAGCGGGCGGCGAGGACGACGAAGCCTCGCCGGGCGCGAACGTCGCCGCCTTCGCCGCAGCCGCCGTCGCCGTCGCCGCAGCAGCCGCCGCCGCGCCGCGCAGCTCGCCGAGACCGATCGTGTCGCACTGCACGCGGTACGTGTCGCCGACCGGCTCGTCGTCAAAGACGACCCAGAAGCGCCGCAGAGCGCTGCGCTCTTCGGCCGTGATCGGCGCCGCGTCGGCGCGCTCGGCGAACATCGCGCGCGCGTTGAGGTCCAACAGCATCCCTTTTACGCCGCAGAGGCCGTGCGCGATCCCCGCCGTCTCCGCCGACCCAGCGAGCTTGCGGTAGACGCACAGCGCGACCGTCTCCGCGAAGGCTTCCAGGCGCCAGCGCTCGCTGCCCTTGTACTTCGGCGGGTTCTCCACCGTCAGCAGCACGTACGGCGCTCCGTCGCTGAGCAGCCGCCCGTAGCCGCCGATGTAAAGGTCGCGCTGAC
>Ga0208974_1000787_pt1 | contig 12720 bp, 19 predicted proteins | sample GreLakmeER15MSRF_FD_187699 | JGI IMG/M metagenome (GOLD analysis project Ga0208974, IMG submission 187699) | Freshwater lentic microbial communities from great Laurentian Lakes, MI, USA - Great Lakes metaG ER15MSRF (SPAdes) | ecosystem: Environmental > Aquatic > Freshwater > Lake | place: Great...
GCTGCGACTTTGCATTATACTCACTCACAGGATGATCAGAAGCACCAGTCTCAACCGCGAACATGAAAGGGTCGCGGAAGATTGACTGAACAACAACACCCTCGCGAGTGTATGTCACATAATTGTCATACTCACCACGATAAGCATAAGTGTTCGGATACATTGTAGTTACACGAACACGCGAACCAATTTTAGGAACATTCACTGGCATATTAGGCACCTGTCCATCGATGATTGTTATAAGAACTCACTTCAAGCACATTACCGCGAGCGAAATTCTTCGCAGGAGCAGCCCACGACGCAGCCTTCAGAATGTCACCAAACTGAAACTTGCCATGCGGCTGAATGCAGATGAAACTGTGGACCGAACGCGAACCCCATGAAGACTTCACAACCTTGATAAACTTGCGCCCACGCTCAAACCACACATCATACTTACCATCGATGGCACCAAACTGTCCCGCAGTGGCGCTGCTCACAAGATCCTTGTTCCAACGATTGTAATCTTTGATCAAATGATCAGCGTACATCGTGAGCGCAATATCCAAATCATGTTCAGGCATCATATTAGAATCCCACCTTCAGTGAACCAGAAAGATAACCATACGGCACACCGAGTTCGTACTCGAGCCACTCTTCGCTTCCTTGCGTGTCGTACTGGTCGTGGAGATAGCGAATCGCATCCTCGCGAGTCGAACCAGCGACGGTCGCCATGATGCTGCGAACCGTGATGTTGAATTCAGCAATTGCTTCCTGCTGAATCTCGCGCTCGGTCTCAGCCGCACGATTAGCAGCATCGAGGAGATCGTCCCAGATGCGCTGCTTGCCGTCGTCATCGGCTGAGTCCCAGGCATTCCAGAATTCCTCGCTGCGAGGACGGAAGCCATAGGCGTCCTTGTGAAGATCCGACAGGGTGTCGGCGTCAAAGTCGTAATTTCGTGTTTCCATACAACTATTATCGTATAAACACATAAAAACAACAACAGGGAAAACTCTAATAAAATCAATAACTTAGATGCTCTTCTCTCGCCGAGGAGAAGCCTCTCTCGGCGGTCTTGTTTTACCCTTCCCCGAACCCTTCCGACGATGGAGAGACTCCCAGAGAGCCTGATCTTCGGGGAACAAATCTCGTATTCTCGATTGCAGGTAGTTGTTGATATCAATTTTCTTGACTGCACGCTGGTGTGAATTTTCCCACAATGGCAACTCATCAGCACCAAGTTCATTGCGCAAGAATAAAGAGAAATCTGGATAGATCATGGGATGAGAAATCATTTTGCCATGATGATAAAACCATTTGACTTGTAAATCAACTTTAAGACCACGAGTAAATTGATCTAGCAAAAAACGAACTTTGTCTTCATTGTGCATTCTGGGAAATATATCTTTTGGGTGCATTGTGTTTGCGAAACTTATGAAACGATCGACAGGATCGCGAGCAACAGCATAAACTCGCATTGATGCAATTTCATCTTCAGTGAGATATTTTTCATCCACTGCTTCTTGTAAACTGATGTGATGCAGTCGAGTTCGTTCAGCACTCTCTAACGGAACACCCCATCCAGTATGAATGTCAATCTCATTCGGCATAGTTTGTCGAATGAAAGAAGATAGACTGGTTGATGCAGTTTTGGAAACGCGCAGGAAAATGAATCCTCGCTTTTTGCTTACAATCATAACAACTCTAGATTATCTTTTCTCATCCAGAAATATGTTGGACGAATCCCTGGAGTGGTCTCTTTATAGACAGAGAGAAACTCCACGCCATCAATAAATTTTGAATTGTGGTGAGACTTAGAACAAAATATCTCACCATTGAGACGGTTCTTGTATTTGAGGACTTTACTTCGCGCGGTCCTCGTCGTAATATTCTTCTTCGAAATCTTCATCATACATCTCAAAGTTTGATTGGTGTTCGTTTGGATTAAACTTCCATCGAGTCTCATCTTTCAAACGCTTCTGCTTCAATCCCTCATTATTGCGATTGTAATTCTTACTCTCGCGATACTCATACTTCTTCTTGCTAGACATGTTACTTACTCAAACGCTCCTCTTTCAGTTTATTACAAAAGATCTTGTATAGACCCCATTCTCTTCCATACGCTTCAATTTCCCACGGACTGTCGAAATACTTTTCTTCGTTCTCGTAGTGTGAAGCATCGAACACCAAACCTTTATAGCGAACATCACCACTCTTGTAATCGAATAATTCATTATTGAGATATTGCTTAACATGAGTCAACTCATGTCCAAGATCAATGAGTATCTGTTTGAGTCTTGTTTGTGGTTTCTTACCAAGTTTACTGATGCGGCTGTAATTCAGAACAACAGTAAACTTCTTGTTGCCTTCGTCATCAAGACCGTCATAGGTGCACCATGCCTTGTACTTCTTCAAGTCCAACAAATCAGCAGCGTCTTTAATCTCTTGCTCACCAAGAACCTTGATGGTGATTTTCGAACGCTTCTGAATGCATGGTCGCACCAGACGATTGAGAACAAATCTTGAATACTTCCGAATCATTGCAGAATCGGATCGTCTAAGATAATTGCTATTAATTGCAATCATATTACTCCACTCGCAGTAGAATTGTATCTTTATTGATTCGACCGTTCAATTCACTGGGCTTGGAATTAATCTCGCCCATGACCTTACGCAATACAACTTTACCACCATCCAGAACTCTCGAGAGCACTTCCTTCGGCTTTCGGAGAGTCTTGGAGATAGACTCACTATATTTATAGTTTTCGATGCTCGAACCCTTTACGGCAAGTCCAGCCTCGTCCTTGGCAACATAGATGCCCAGCCGACGATTCTTGACATTATAGATCCAGAGTTTCTGCGCTCCCATAATCTTCACAGGATCGATCGAGACCAGTTTGTTCTCAGTATCGTCCTTCTTGAACTTGAGGCGAGCAACCTTCTTCTCGAACGAGACTGGCTTCTTCTTTCGCGGCTTTCGAGCAGCATTCTTGTTCGAAGCGAGTTTCTCGGCATCGGTGGAGACTGCTGTAAAGAATTTTGCAGCCTCGATCATTTCCTTTCGAGGGCGCGGATACGATTCTTTCACATACTCGTCTTTCGACTCGATAATCGAAATCCAGTCTGCGGCTCGAGACTTGAAGTATTCAGCAATCTTCGAAGCATGCATCGGCTTGACTTCGTTTTCGATCATCCAAGTATACGGAACGAATTCTTCACCAGATTGATTGTGCCAAACCTCATCGAATTTGGCTTCCAGTTCCATGATGAAATAGTCAACCTTCGCGGTGACTCGCTCTTGAATCGAAATGACATTGCTGGTGTCCTGAATCTGTAGAACATCAAGATTGCGCTCACGAATGATTGCGTCCAGACGAACCTTCAGTTCAGGAATTCGATTCTCAAGGAAATTATTATAAACAGAATCGGGCACCCATGCGCCGCGAGACAAACAGCGAGCAAGCCAGCCGTCGACGATATTCCAAGATTGATTGAGATAATCTACTGCTTGCTTTTGCGTCGCAGTAATCAGATTGTTCTTGCTCAGATATTCGACCAGATACTTGCGAGCATCTTTGTTATCTTTATTGTGATTGTACCACTGAAATGCGAACACCAAATCAAATTGGCTGCAGGGCTCAGTGCGCTTTTCCCAGGTGGGTTCGGGAACAACCTTCGGTATGTACTTTGCCATATTCTTTATCTTACTCTACAATTTCTAAAAAGTAAAGTCGCCCCTTTCGGGGCGACTCTTGTTCTTGGTTAGGCTGCTAACGCTAATCTGATCGCTTGGCGTCCTAAAAAGGTTCGCGTCGTAAACCTAATGAGTGATTCCTCTAGGTCCTTTTCGTAAACTTCCGCTCCGAAAATATAACTTCTCCAAAATTCTGAATACTTTATTTTTACGGTGTACTCTCTAAAATGAAAACCTGTAATTCGTTTTCCGTTGAAGTCGTATTTGACTTCGCTGAGTAACTCTTGCCGTAACTCCGCTAACTGCGCCTCGCGCTCCTTGATGTCCGTTCTTACCTGCCTGACCTCTTCTACTGAACTGACCTCTTTGATATAGTCTCTGAGGCTATCTAGGCTGTCCTCTATGATAATGTACTGGTATCGTTTGTCTATTCCGTTAAGGTTCGGTCTCATTTTTTTCCTTCGCCGTTTTCGGCGTTTACCTTCACTACACAACCATTATATAATAAAACGCAAGAATATACAATAGAAAAAACTCGAATAAAATCAATAACTTACGGCAACAGACACAAAAAAGGGGGCTTTCGCCCCCTTCTTCGTTTTTTCTAGTAACAGACTAGATCAGAACGCATAGTTTAGATCAAGTTGCAATCGATTATATTCACGATCGTAAACCTGAACAACTGATGAGCCAGCAACGATAGCAAAGAATGGAACATCGTTGTTTGTTTCGTTCATATGATACGCAACATTCAACTTCCAGTTCTTGGCTACCTGATATGCACCGCGAAGTGTATATCCATCACCATCTGTATTGCCAGCAGCATAGTCTGAGTCAATCCATTGACCAAACAATGCATCCTTCTCTACCTTCTGAGAAACTACACCAACTTCCCATGAATTTGGAAGTGATGCTTTTCCGAGGGTGACTCCATAAGCAAGTGCCTTATTGAATTTTGCAGCCTTTGTATTCTCTGCCCAGTCAACAAAAGCGACTACTGGATAATCAGCAACCACTGTTGTAACTTCGGCTAGAACATTACGGACTTCAAACTCATTTGATAGACATGCAGTTGCTCCAACACATCCAACCATTTTGGTTGAGTTGCCAAAGAAACCACCTGCTGAGCCTGATTGCACAACTGCAAAGTTCTTTACATTATGGTGCTTCATTTCACCAGCAGCAAGAACATATGAAGTGTCATCATTGAGTTTTCCACGCAGACCAACTTGCAATGCAACTGCTGTGCTGTCTGATGCAGAACTGCGTTCTACCAAATCAAACAATGCGGCATTTACAAATGCACCCGTTGGAGCATGGTTAAACGCAAGAGCAGCACCCTCTGGATTAATATCCTTGTCGACGAAATAAGATGTCGTCATTGCAAGAGGTTGCTTCATCTTACCAAGTGTGACCTTGGTTGCTGCGTTTGGTGCCCATTCAACATATGCTAAATCAAGATCAAGTGCTTTGCGTGAATTAACATCACCAAGTGTCTGGTTGCTTGAGCGAGCATCTCCAGATTCTGTTGTGGCAAATTGAAAACCTGCCTTCACAGTTGGATTTACTTCTGCTTCAAAACCAAGACGAACACGAACACGACTGCGATTGCGATCAATTGAATAATCTTGAACGATGTTTTCGTTTCTTACACGAAAGTCACCTTTCCATTTCCAACGAGATGCAACATCTTTGGCATATACATCTGACAAATTATCAACAGATGCTTGTACATCTGCTGCGCTTTGTCCATATGCAACACCGCTGATCAATGATCCCAAAATAACTAATGATTGAATTGCTTTACGCATATTCTTCTCCTTGTTGCGCCACAAAATTATGGCTTAAAGTTTTTCATACTATTGACATCAGCACGCACTTTCGTGAGTGATGACTTTTCAAGAGCAACAAGTCCACGGTCAGTTAGATAACCTTCCTCACCAATGGCTCTATCGCTCACATACTCAGCCATAAATTCTTTCAAGCCAGGAATTACACCAATGTGTGCTTTCTTAACATAAACGAATAATGGACGAGATGTAGGATATTTAGTGGAGGAGATTGTTTCGAATGTAGGAGCAATACCATCAATTCTCAAGCCTTTTAGTTTATCCACATTTTCTTCAAGAAATGAGAAACCAAAAATACCAAGAGCATCTGGATTTGTTGCAAGTTTTTGAACGATTAGATTATCATTCTCACCCGCTTCAACATACGCACCATCTTCACGGATTGTATGGCAAACTCTCTTGTATCTTTTCTCATCAATATCTTTGAGTGACTTGATCCAAGAATATTGTGAACATCCTGCTTCCAAAAATAATTCAGTAAATGAATCACGAGTGCCAGAAGTTGGTGGTGGTCCGAGCACTTCGATCTTAATTGCTGGAAGTGCAGGATTTACATCCTTCCATGTCTTGTTTGGATTGGCAATCAACTCAGTTGGATTTGATGGATTTGGAATCTGCTTGGCAAGTGCTAGATAAACATCTTTGCGAGTCAATTCATTAATCTTACCTGACTTAACAGCAGAAATCGTAAGACCATCGAATCCAATTTTGATCTCAACAATATCCTTGACACCATTCTGTGAGCAAGTGACAAACTCACCAGCCTTCATGCGGCGTGATGCATTTGCAACATCAGCATGCTGTGGACCAACGCCATTGCAGAATAACTTGATTCCACCACCAGTACCTGTTGATTCAACCTTTGGTGTCTTGAACTTACCCTGACGACCGAACTGCTCGGCAACTGTTGTTGTGAATGGATATACTGTTGAAGATCCCACTACAGAAATTTGATCTCTGCTTTGTGCATGGGATACAACAGATAATGTTGATAATGCAATAACTGCTAATAATTTTCTCATTTCTGACTCCTTTGTTAAAAACATATTACAAAAATTTTTCAATTTTATTACTCTTATTGATATTGTGAAGATAATTCACAATCTCCCAAGACCCATCATGATTCTCGACTAATGCTGTGCATGACTCAACCCAGTCGCCATCATTCATGTATTCAATGCCGTTAATTTCTTTAATTGCTGCTTTGTGAACATGCCCACAAATAACACCCTGAGCATTATATTTTCTGCAGTAGTCTGTGATGAGAACTTCAAAATCAGACATAAATGCTACTGCTTCTTTTGTTTTATTTTTTAGATAAGCACTCAAACTCCAATATGGCATATTAAGTTTAGTGCGGAGTTTGTTTAGAATATGATTGATGCTTAACAATACATCATAGAACCAATCACCAACATGATACAACCAAGAAAGTTTAGTTGCGAGTGCAGCATCAAACATATCGCCGTGAATGACCATATATCTTTTACCATTAACAGCATTGTAACGACATTGATTGACTAATTCGATATTGCCGAAATGAATATCGTATGGTAAAAGGTCGCGGAAAGAATCGTCATGATTGCCAACAATGTACTTTACATTTGTGCCATTCTTTGCTGCTTTAAGGATTTTACGAATCACATCAGTGTGTGATTGCAGCCAGAAGAATTTTCTTTTGAGTCGCCAGCCATCAATAATGTCGCCGACGAGAAATAGATTTTCGCAAGTGTTTTCTTTTAAAAAATCAGAAAGTAATTCAGCCTTGCATCCCTTGGAGCCAAGATGAACATCTGAGATAAAGATAGACTTATACTTGGTCATGAGTGCTCCACTTCAGGAACACTTATATATTTCAAGATTATTTCTATTTGGTTAAAATCCGACCCTCTTCTACAAAATAGATTGCATCCAACTCACTATTTTGTAAAGTTTCTATTGCTTCTGCCTTTGTCTGTACTAGTGGCTCACCAGCAAGATTGAAACTGGTGTTTAAAATCATTGGGCATTTTGTTTTCTTATAAAATGCTGTAATCAAATCAAATAAGAAACCTTCACTCACAGTTTGAATTCTGCAGGTTCCGTCAACATGAATGATTCCTGGAACTAACTGTTTTGTTTCTTCTTTTGCGTCGAAATTGATTGTCATATATGGTGATGATGGAATGTCGAGCGTTTCAAAGTAATTTGCAAACTCTGATTCTAAAATTACACCAGCAAATGGACGATACCATTCGCGCTTCTTAATTCGATTTACAATTTCTTTTGCATTTGAATTGCGAGCATCAAACAAGATCGATCGATGCCCGAGTGCTCGTGGACCTGCCTCTGGATTTCCTTCGAAGATTGCAACACTCTTTCCTTCGATAAGCATTGAAACGAGTTTGGCAATGTTTGCTTTCTTACCACCCTCTAGTTGTTCTGAATGATCATAGTAATGATAGAAGTTATTTTTAAGTGGTGCTGCATATTCACCCGTAAGTTGATGATGAGCAAGCATCGCTGCACCTAATGAGATCCCAGTATCATCAGCAACAGGCTCAAAATAGAATGCAACATCTGGAAGATTCTTTAGATAATAGTTATTCGCTACAACATTGAGGGCATATCCACCGACGACACAAACATTCTTAATTCCAGTTTTCTCAACATATTCAGCAATTAATTTTAATGCTTCATATTGTGTTGTCAACTGAACTTGCTTTGCTCGATTTGCATAGTGTTGATAATTGTTCGGATTGACATCTTTATTGATTGAACTTTCTTCACCGAAGAAACACACCTCATCAGTTGGCAGTGTGGTAAACTTATGAGCAAGAGGAACACTATCATAGAACAATGGTTCGTATTCTAACTCTTCTCCATAAGAAGCAAGCCCCATGGTCTTTCCATTTTCTAATGGATGCTGACCAATAAGTGTTGTGGCTGCTTCATAAGTTTTAACGATACTATATGGATTATGTGCTGTGATTTTACATCCAGGATATATGGATTCAATATAGTTTTGCACGAGATGTCTTCGTGCAAGATCTTTAAACAACCAGTATGATTTTTGAACTGCTTTATATCCTTGTTCTTTGCAAAACAAGAATACTGATTCTGATTCTCGCGCAACTGGTTCATCATTAATGACAATCACTGATCCATCGCGATCAATCACAACTACAATGGCTTGTTCAAATCCACTATTTGTAAACGCAAGCATTGCATGCGAGATATGATGAGAATAAGTTAGATATGTCTCATTCTTATCGAATTTCTTTCTGGTGTATGTGTAGTAAAACCCACGAGCATCTGTTTGGTGGTCGCTTGGTGATGAATACACGATATGGTCGATAGGACCAAGATTTAATTTAGAACATAGTTCCAATGATTTAAATGGATTTTTATCTCTCTTGACACGAGAGATTCTCTCTTCCTTGCAGAAGAATTCTAAATGTCCGTCGTTTAAAACACAAACGGAACTATCATGCGTCACATTAAAAGATAATATTCTCATAAATTTCCATTTTAAAGTCTCGGTTCATCTTCCCCCCATTGCGCAATGGGTGCTAGATTGTACTTTTCTAGCGGGATCCTAATATACACCCAGCGTAGTACGCATAACATCTACACCGAAAGGTTGATGCGGGTTGGTTATTTAGTATTTTATCCCATTGAAATAGACTTGACACTGTCTACTCTAAACGAACGCCAACCATTCATTTCTGTATCCCAAACAGATACTGCCTTGGATTCAGATTCTTGCAATAAGACTTGACCATTATTGGTCGGCGCATTTGGAACATATTCTGCCATCAGAGTGCACTTCATAGTTCTCTCTTCACCATTGACTTTAGTGAAAGTCACAGTGACGACATTATTACGAAGCATATCCATTAAATTTTCTTTCGTGAAGATCATATCACACCTGCATTAAGATTGATTTGAGAGAAGTCTTTGGTAGCGAAAAGTTCTTAAATGTAACTCGAATTATATCCTTAATTGTCTTCTTTGGTATACAACCATCCTTGACCATCACTCCATTATACCCTGCTTTCGCGTGATTGTCAATAAATCTGCGCACATCACCAATATGCGCTTGCATAAACTCAACAGTGCTTAAATCAGTAGGCTTAAATGTAAGAACATGATATTTGTAAGAACCAATTTCTTCGTTTTTTGGTGTTATGATCTCATTAAACTTGTAAATTGTGGTTTCGCACTCTATCGTCTCACCATCAATTGTTAATCCCCAAAGTGCGCCATCAACCTGATCTATTTCGTTGTCGGTCATTATACGCTCCTGAAGTATTCGATTGTTTTATCCAACCCCTCCGACAACGCAACTTTTGGTTCCCACTTCAACTTTTCTTTTGCTAATGTAATATCTGGCTTGCGTTGCTGAGGGTCATCTATCGTTCTTTCAACATATTCCTTATAACCTTTATTCACCTTCTGTATAATTATAGTCGCAAGTTCATCAACAGTAAACTCCCCAGGATTGCCAAGATTAATTGGTCCAATCTCTGTGGAGTTCGCAAATTTTAGTATACCATCTACAAGATCATCAACATAGCAGAATGATCTTGACTGTATACCTGTTCCGTGAATTGTTAAATTAGCATCAGCAAGAGCAGCGACAATAAAGTTAGAGACAACTCGCCCATCGTTCTTTGCCATTCGAGGTCCATAAGTGTTGAATATGCGGAATACACCAGTGTTGACATCGTGCTTTCTCCTGTAATCAAAAAACAAAGTCTCTGCTGCGCGCTTTCCTTCATCATAACATGCGCGTGGACCAATCGGATTCACATTGCCATGATATGTTTCTGGCTGTGGATGAACATCTGGATCACCATAAACCTCAGATGTTGATGCTTGAACAACACGAGCCTTTGTCTTGCGCGCAACTTCTAATACATGATAAGCACCAAGCACACAAGTCATCATTGTTCCAATTGGATCTCGCTGATAATGCACAGGCGATGCTGGGCAAGCAAGATTATAAATTACATCTAATGCACGAGTCGAAAAATAGTCGCGAAACATTGAACTTGTAATATCATGTTCATAGAAGCGAATGTTTGGATGCTTGATCACGCTCTCTAGATTCTTCATCGTTCCTGTGTAGAAGTTATCAACACAGTAAACCTTATGACCTTGACTCAATAATTTTTCTACCAAGTGACTACCAACAAAACCTGCAGCACCAGTCACTAATATATTTTTCATACAATTTCCTTTTCCGTATGTTTATCAATCATATACCGAGCAATATACCAAGCATCTACGATATCTGTCGTGGGTGATCCAAGTTTTGTTGTCGGCGAGATTATGTTATGTAAATCAATAAAGGTCTCATTTAGAAATGCTTCATACATCTTTTCTTTTGTAGCATTACCTTTTCCTGTTGCATATTTCTTTACAACAGTTGGAGGCACCGTAAAGAATTTGTATTCTGCCTTGTAAAGCATATACTTTAGTATACCGCAGTTCTCGGCTAAATTAAAAACTTTTCCTTTAGAACCAAAAGAATAGTCTTCAATCAGAACTATAACTTCTTCTTTTTTAAAGTCAGCAAGAATACCCATCACCCAAGAGGCGATATTTTCATATCGCTCTTGATCTGTCAGATATTCTTCATGCTGTTCGCCAAGAATATTATGAAACTTTCCTTGCACCGTTTTACGGTCATTGAGAAAGTAGAAGAATGAATTTGAGAATGTTTTATCGCGTGCAATGCACACGCAAGGAGAAGTTAAACTATAATCAATTCCAACGACGATCATTTTCTTCATCGTCATTTAGATCTTCATTTAGTTCTGAATTATCCTCGAATGGATCAGAATCGTCATTGAAGTCTAATTCCTCATTTTCTGTATCGTAAAAATCGCCACAAAAGGGGCAATGAGTTGGTGAATAACTAACCTCATCGTCTTCATAAGACAATGCGAATGATGAGCCACAGTTATCGCATGTTAGTTTTAAATCTGGCATATCAACCCCTCGTGATTGCTGTAATCTTTTCGATTTGTTTTTTGATGACCGCTTCCCGCCCTTCCCATTTAATATATGCCTTATCAGGATTTTTCATTAGGTTGTATAGCAAAGGAAGAATTAGTGCTTCCACTTCCTTGAGTTTTGATTTATACTTTTCTTCAAGGAGTTGGGATTGTGTATTGATTAATGAATCAACTTTGTCTTGTAAAAGTTTTAGATCCTCATTTGAGGCAGTTGGTGGAACTGATGCACCACCATCTGACTCGGAGAATGTAAATCCAAAATCATATTCATCTTGAATTGTTGGCATTTTGCGTTACCTCGTAATCATATCTATCATCATCAGAAAGAACCCATTTTGATGTATTCTCAACAGACCACATCTGCGTACCAAGTTTTCTTTCAATTACATTCTGTCCTGGCTTGGTTACGAAAGAAGGTTCAAATGCACGAACTCGATTGTTAGGTTGAATCGCAAAGTTACCATTATCTAGTTTAATCACATGACCACACTTGTGCTGTCCTGGAACTTCACTGAACCCAACATCAGCAATATTTCTATCTTCATGTGCCCAGTCAAGAGTGAACATATATGTTCCTTCGTTCCACTTCTTGTTTCTATCAATATACTTCATTCTCTTATTACAGAGAAAATCGAATTGCGCGACACCGACATATGAACTGAATGAATCCCAGAGAACTAGGTTATATAGTTCTTCTTGCGGCGCAGGAGTTTTATGACAGAAAGCGTGTATCGGCATGCGAAACCAAAGCCCTTCGTCCTCCATGATGAAATGAAAAAGCGGGGCACGATGCGGTATCGACGCCACGCCGAATATAAGGACGGGAAGATATGTGTCCTTCGCTTCATCGAACTCTGTTCTGTTCTGAAGAAAATTAGTCCGCACATAGCATTCTATGGGCGGGATGTTTGCATTAATATATGCCATAGGTTTATATAGTAAAAATAAAAAAAGGGGACCGAAGTCCCCTTTCTTAATCACTCAGTTTGAATTACTGAGCAACTGGTGCTGCTTCTACAACTTCAGCGGCTGGTGCTTCTTCAACAACAGCAGCATCAGCAGCATCAGCAGCAGCAGGTACTTCTGCTTCAGCGAGTGGAGCAGCAACAGCAGAATCTTCTGCAGCCTTATCAGCAGCAACTTCTGCTTCTGGTGCAGCACCACAAGCGACTAGACCAAGAGCAACTAGAC
>Ga0208974_1000788_pt1 | contig 12716 bp, 16 predicted proteins | sample GreLakmeER15MSRF_FD_187699 | JGI IMG/M metagenome (GOLD analysis project Ga0208974, IMG submission 187699) | Freshwater lentic microbial communities from great Laurentian Lakes, MI, USA - Great Lakes metaG ER15MSRF (SPAdes) | ecosystem: Environmental > Aquatic > Freshwater > Lake | place: Great...
AGCTATATCAATAGCCACTAGCAGGAAGAATAGACCGTAGGTGACCGTAGGACGCACCATAGCGCGAGCATTGATTACCCATTGACTTGCACCCTTACCGATCTCTACATCGTGGTTATAGAGTGCTTTACGCTCGTCTGAGGCTGTCTGTATCTGTATCTGCTCTGTGTGGATTTCCTCAACACGTTCTTGAGCCTGAAAGCCAGCTTTCTGCATCTCTAGCTGCATCTGCATCTGAACCTGAGCCATAGCTAGTTCATGCTTCTTATCAGACTTGTCCTGAAAGAAATTGAGCAAACTAGGAAGTCCACCCGATAGAAACGACATAAATGTAGAGAGTAAAGTGAGCATCATTAACCTTTTTATGCAAAAGCTACTGTTTATTATCGATCCTGTATTTCCAACATCATTTTTGTGCGTAGTTCACGCATCTTCTTTGTTTCTTCCATTGCCATAGCAGTAGCGTTAGACATATCGCCGTACATAATTGCCAGCGCAGGAATCGCAACAACTAGCACAAGACACACCACAAGGATGGCAAAGAAAACTGCCCACGAAACGTGTGACTCATTCGGATCAGAATCATTACCCATAGGAACCACAATATTATGAACACTACCGCGAGAATTAACGTCATCTGCTCTGCGATTTTTCTTTTTATATTTTCCCGTCGCCATATTGCTGCCTGTTGTTTCTGCAATTCCTGACGTTGAACCTCTGCTCGTTCTGCCTTAACCTTATCCCGCATAGCCTCAAAGGATGACCATATCGCACCAAGTTCTTTAGGAGCCGAATATACGAGAGTTTCGCGTAATTCTGTTTCTAGCCTTTGCATTTCTTTTACAGCCATTACTCTATTAAATGCTTCCTGATTTACCGATAGCTCAGGATCACGAGCCTTCTTAGTCTTTAATTCTTCCTCGTGTACGTGTTTCTCAAGTTGCTCATGCGCTTTAAAGAAGCTCCCAAGATGACCGCTAATGTCAGCAACCACATCTTTAACTTTACCGTAGGCATCGACCAACTCCATACCATCAGCCTTAGCCTGTTGATACAGTTCACAGCCTTGTTTGATTGCACTTGCAGCCAGTTTCGCAGCAGCAAGAATTGTAAGTGGGTCCACATTACTTAGGAAGCTGACCGTTACCAGCCATCCAGATCATTAGACCTAGAGCACCAGCACCAACAATCCAGAATATCTTTTTAACAACTGACCGACCTACTTCTTCATAGATACGCTTGAACGCTACCTCAGCAGCACGTTCCGCAATATGGTCAATCTGCTCATCAGTCAATTGTATTTTGTCCATGTTAGGCTTTCTGAATGTAACATAACGCATAATATGGTGGAAGGTTAGCGTTAGTACCAGAGTCACCAGTTGAGTTAATTGAGATACCTGTGTTTGCTGAGTCTGATGTAACTGTTGATTTTGTTGATCCATCACTAGTTGAATACAAAGCAGTAGCATTATTTCCAACTGTTCTACTAGGAATTCTAACGTCATGAGCATGACCAGAATCAGTTATAGAGTGACTATGGCTAACTACAATTGCATCCTTAGTACCACCAGTATTACCTACAGCATACGTAGAGCCAGCACCTACCACAAATCGATCACGTAGATCAGGAGTTCCGTTAGAGCCGTTACATAGGTTCCAGCCGCTAGGAATAGCACCAGCAGAACCAGACCAGATAACAATAACGCCACTAGGAATAACAGCAGCCACATAAGCAGTCGTAGCTACCTTAGTGGAGTTATCATTTGCCGATTGCGTAGTAGCCGTAGCTGATGCGCCTAACGCCACAGTCGAACTAAATACAGCAGCACCAGTACAGGTAAATGCACCACCTACAACAAAGCCATCAGCGTCTGTGCCTGTTTGCTGATCTTTAAGCTGTGCCATTAACTCGCGGATAGCGTTATTAATACCTGATGGAGCACAGCCCTCAGCTATGTTAATACCGCCAATATCCGTGTTATTGGATGCGGTAGCACTATATTCACTAATCTTGTTCTTTGCCATGATGCACCTATTGAGTTAATCCGAGTAATCCGGGAATAGCAAATGGAGCAGCAGCTCTAGCTCTTTGAACTGCTTCTGAGAATGTTGGATTTCTAGGAGCAAACATTAGTTTCTCACCAAGACCAAAATAAGGAAGTGTAGACAATCCAGTTAATGCCGCCATTGTAGGATCAACCATGCCAGCACCGCCAGTAAGAGCAGCAGCAGTCATTCCACGACCAGCAGTTCCACTATCAGGAACTTTAGTGCCTAAAACACTTACACCAGTTCCAGATAAATCCTGCATTGGAGCAGCACCACGAGCAAATGCACCTTTACGAGTTGATCTATCAGCCTGACGAACAGAAGCCTCTAATTGAGCAGGAGTGAATACGCCTTCTTCACCACGAGTCTTTGCAATAGCAGTTTGAACTCTAACAAAATCACGATAAGCTGCATCTGCTTTTTGCAAATCTTTAGCGTATGTAGGATTTTGATTTTTCATTGTGCTCATATATAAACCCTGAAGATCACGATAAGCGTCTCCTAAAAGTCTATTTGCACCAGTTTCTTGAGAATAAGCAGTAGCCATTCTTCCTAAATCTTCTTTAATAGCTTGTGCTCTACGACCATTCATTACTTGTGTTACAGAAAAATCAGCCTTTAACCCATCTACATAAGTTGCAAATCCTTTACGCAATTCTTCCGGTAATTTAGTACCAGAATATCTATTTTTAATAGCGTCAAGAGATTGCTCAACTCTAGGAGTATATGTAACACGTAAATTAGGTACTACATTATCGTATTGATTACGTATTTGACTCTCAACGAAGTTAAACGCATCTCGTCCTACAACATTAGAAGGAACTTTTAACTTAGGGTCAAGATTGTTTAATACCTTGTTATATGCAGCCGTATTAAATTTCTCAAATTGCTTTTCACGAGCACCTGTAATAATACGACCAGCAATAGGAATACTTTCAGCAGATTGCTCTATTTGTTGAATACGACCACCAAATGCAGAACCCGGAGTTAATGGGATGCCTTGCTCACGTAATGCAGCAGCTTCCGGACGAACATTAGGAGCTAGTAAACGACCAGCACCACTTACTCCACCACTAAATAATCCACCCATTAAACCGCCTTTAACGGCTTCCTCTGGTGCTTGTTCCATTGTAGGAGCCATACCTACGCCAGTTGCAGCACCTATACCAGTTCCAAGCAAAACATCACCAAGCATCCCTAATCCACGAGTTACTGGTTTAGCTATAACGCCAAGAGGCAAGGCTAATGATCCACCAATATCAGCAGCCAATGCTCGACCGGGCATATCTTGTCTAAACTGTCCTTGCTGTGCTCTTAATTGATCTCTAATCTTTGTATATTCTGGACCACTAATTGCCCCACTACGAAATGCAGCCTCCAATTCATCAGCGGATTGAAATGCAAGACCACCAGCAGCAGCTCTAACAGTTTCAGCAGTAGGAGAATATGGTACAGGAGCGATAACAGACGGCTGTTCTTGAGTGCTCATACCACGAGCAGAAGCCATAGCTTCTAAGCCTTTAGTTGACACCTTATCCCATTGACCACGAGAAGCGTACTCAAGGTCTTTTGTAGAAACGCCAGATAAATCTGCCATTATTTTCCTCTCCTGCGCTCAAGTTCTTTAGTTATCTCGTTAAGATCAAACGATGGTTCGCTAGTATTTTTAGGGGCAGCACGACCAGCTTTTGTTGTAGCTGCTTCTCTTAATAATTTATCTAAACGAACTGCCTTATCTTTAATTGTTCCGGGCTTATCACCCAATTCCGGGAAATAAGTTTTTCTTTGGCTCTCTAATTCTAGTTGTGTATATGCAGCACCAGTAGATAATGTAAGAGCAGCACTAAGAATATCAAGTTGAGCAGCTTCTACTCTTTGCCTAGCTTCTGGTGTAGCTAAATTCTTTAGATAATCTGATCTTGTAACGCCCTTAATTATTTCTCCAACCATATTAGGCATTGCTGCTTTAGGTGTTTCTCCTATAGCAGTTTGATATTGCTCTAATGAATTTTTAAGTCTAGTAGTTAAATAGCCAGCAGTACGCTCAGATTCGCTAGGAAGATTAATTTTTGGAGCCATTGCTTCACGACGTTGAATCTCAAAAGCAAGAATTGTTGGGTCCATATTTTCAAGAATTTTTGCATCTTCTTGCATAATATTATTGTATTCAGCATTAATCTTTTCCTCAGTCATTGTTTTAGAACGAGAAATAAGAGAATCCATGCGCTTCTTTAAAGTTGGATAAACTTTATCTGATTGAGAAGCAATTTGATTAATTAAAGAATCTGTTCTAAATTGACCACGTAAATCTTTAGCTATTTCTTGTTGTTGTTTAACTTTAACTCCAGCATCAGGATCAATACCAACTTGGCTTTGAAAATACTCTGCCATTAAATCAGCATTTCTTATCTGGGCTTCTAATGGATTAACAGGAGGAGCGGCTTTAGGAGCCGTAGGAAGCGCACCAAACTCTCCGGTATAAGGCTGTGGTACTGGAGCTGTTTCAACAGTTCCGGGGGCTAATTTGCCTGTTGGCTCACGTACTGGAGCTGCTTGTGGAATTACTCTGGTATCTCCACCGCTAGTAGTATAAGGAGCCATTTGCTCGTTATAAGCAACCATTTCAGCAGATGGAGCAGTAGCCGCAGGAGCTTGTCTACCAGCCATAAATTTCTGCAAACTTTGACGCTGCATATACATTTGAAGTGCTTTATCTTTATTATTTAAAAGATAAGCCTTCATAGCAGGATCAATAGAAGGGTCAGCTTTTATTAGCTCATCTATAGAACCAATAGCTGCTTGTTCTCTTTGTAAATCACGCAATGTTTTTTCACGCTGCAATTGCTGATTCAATATTTGTTGCTGCAATCCATAATTCTGTAAACCTTGTTGATATTGCTGACCAGCAGCACCATAACCTGCACCTAAAGCACCCAATATATTCTGAGCAGCAGAACGCCTACCGCCTTGTCTACCCATGCCAGAAGCCAAAGCAGCAGCAGCACCTAACAATCCAGCAATATTAGATTGCTTAGATAGTGCTTGAGATTGAGGAACTCCTAATAAATTCTCATACAATGGATTTCTTTGACCAAATACGTTAGGAATCTCTGTAGGGATGAGACCACTCAAACTGTTCATACTAGGAATGTAATTAGTTAAACTAGCTACATTAGGCGTAGAAACTCTATTATCTACAGGAGCAGCTTGCTGATTTTCACCAGATAAAGGAATACTCGTAAACATATCTAAAAGTGAATTATTTCTTCTTCCAGATAGCTTACTAAATTCATCATTAACTTCATTTGGTGTTAATTGATTAATTTGCGGTACTGGATTAGATTGTAATGCAGGACGAGAGTTTAAGAATTCTCGAAAAGTTCCATTAAATTGACCAAAACTTTTAGCTAATTCATATTGGTCAATTGGTGGTAATTCAGATAGTTTTGCCATATATCACCCCAATAGTGAAATTTGTGGTGGACGGATAACCGACTGTTGCTGAGGATTTAACAAGCTCATATAGTCAACTGGCTGAATCTGACCACGGCTTACTTGCCCAGAAGGAGCGTATTGCATAGGCGCATCGTTGCCACCAAATGCTTGATTAGCTTGGTTATATACGTTTAAACCCTGACCAACTTGAGACAATGTTCCGCCCTGACCAAACACATTACCAGTTCCACCAATTCTCTGTAAAAATGTTTCAGTTAAAGCATTGTTAGCAACAGGAGCAGATTGAATTACCTTTCCTCCACTCATAAAGTCTGAAGGGAAAGAACCAACTGTAGGATTAGTAGCACCACCAGAACTAGCAAGAGCGGCTGCGTTCAGTAACGCGCCTTTAGCTATATCGCCGCCAGCGACTAAATTAGTTCCAATTCCATTAAGGAATGAACCAACACTTAAAGGACTTGATGAGCCACCCATAATTACCCCAATAACGAAATTTGTGGAGGACTAATAACAGTCTGCTGATTCTGTGGATTTAATAAACTCATATAATCCATTGGTTGAACCTGACCACGACTTATTTGTCCTTGTGGAGCCATTTGCATAGATTGATCGCCACCACCGAATGCTTGATTAGCCTGATTAAATACACTCAACCCTTGACCAGCTTGAGAAAGCATACCGCCTTGACCAAAAAATGACCCACCAACATTTAAACCATTAACTAAGGCTGTACTTATAGTAGGCGCAGCTAAAGCAACTCCAGCAGTAGGCATAACTACAGAACCAACTACACCTGCTGAAATAGGATCAGCCATTACTTGCCACCTGTAGGAGTAGCAGTCTGCACCGTCTGGCTTCCTTGAGGAGCACTAGAGTACAGATTAGCGTATTGGCTTAGTTTTGCTTGTGGCAAGTTTTGCTGGAAGTTAAAGCGATTCATTGCATCTTGTAACTGAGCAGCACTCTGAGCCTCTCTAGCACCACCAACAGTCAATAGACGTTGTATGTCAGCATAGTCAGCTTGTGCCATTTGAGGAGCAGCACCAACCGCAGCCATCTGACGAGCACGTTCAGCTTCAGCACTCTGATACGCTAACTGACCACCTTGTTCCGCTAACGCACGAGCATAAACATCCTGAGCCTGACCTGTTAATTGATTCTGAGCACCAGAGCCATAACGACCCATTGACGATGCGCCTGATTGCAATTTCTGCATATTACGCAAATAATCTTCACCTGCTAGACGATTCGTCTGCTCTAAAGCACCCGCTAGGAATGGATTAACGCCTCTACCTTGAATCGTAGCTAATGTCTCTGCCTGTGCTGCACCTGTTAGCGGAGAACCTGCCATAGCTCGTTGTTGAGCCATCTGCAAGGCTTGCTGAGTCTGCTCCGATGGGCTTACATACGTCTGACCGGGGAAGAATTGTGGTGAACCTGTTTCATAGAGACGTTTAGCCTCCTCAAGTCCATAGGTAACATACGGCTTGATCGCTGGATCAATGCTCGTTGTTGTAGTGCTCTTTTGACTACCGCCGCCACCACCCATATTAAACCTCACAAATCCATTGTTTTGGACGGAATCCGTAATCAGCCGCCCTTTTAGCCCAACCCCGCCTATGGCTAGAAAATGTTATGTATTTAACCTTAGCTTCAGCAGCCATGCCTTTTATGTATTTTAAGGCATTTTCGACAACATCATAACTATTTTCTAACGAATAAGCAGCCCATAGATGCATAGTCTCACCTTGTGGTTGCAGGACAAAGAAGCCAGCGTAGTGGTTATTCTCTATCAGTACAAACAACAGACTCTTTTGATTGAAACAGTCTGTATATACATCTTCAATAATCCAGTTTTCTGGACTCCTACTTTTAATTTTCTCTAAGCCAGTTCTTACACTAGCCCACCATTGTCTTAGTTCCTGTGGAGCAATATATCTATACTCCATTAGCCCACCACAATATAACCATACGTTTTATCTGCCGTGTTATTAGACCAATGTGTCAGAGTAGCACTTCCTCGTACTTGACTGCTAACATATATATTAGTTGAAGCATTAGGAGAAACATAATTTACCGTAGTAATAACGCTAGGTACTGACGGTCTAGTCGGACTAGTTCCTGCCGCAAATGTTTCAATCGTTACGCCAGTATCAGAAACTCTCCACATTATCTCAAGATAGTCACCTACAGCTAGTTCAATAAAGTAATTTAATGCAGCGATAATATGACTAGGATCGCCCGAACTATGTCGTGCCGGAATACCAAATCTACTATTAGAAGCAGTTATATTCGTTCCATTCTTTCTAAACCATACATCTGCATCTTGGCTGCTATTAGTCGTATTCTTAAATTGAATAGAAAATTGCAAGTTGTAAACACCTGCATTTCTGACATTAATCCGTGAACTATTGGATACATATACTCCATTGGAGTAGTCAGTTGTATTTAATGTAATAGCATATGCAGTCGTAGTATTAGCAGCAGTCTGGTTCGTAGAGTCCTGAAACGCTCCGTAGGGCATCGCATCAGTAAACGCAGCCGCAGATACAGGAGTAAAGAATAAAAGGCTCTCGTTGCCTATACGATCGTCAAATAGCGTAGTAGTAGTAGTATTGCCTGTCGCTAAACTAACCGTACCAGTATTGTTCGTCTTACCGTCCATGATCCCACGGACAACCTCACTAACAGAGCGTTCATCAGCACCGAATACAGGTAGAGTACGAAACTGTACTGATCTAGTCATCGATTGCCCTGCTGAGTAATTTCAATTTCACAACCTACAATAGTTTCCCAATTAGCATTAGTCGGAGCTACCTTAATACGATGGTAATTACCGTTAGCTCTCAATGGCACTCTGTTGTCTGAGTCTGGTACGGCTGTTGTTCCGAATTCGACGCTATCTGACAATAGTTTTCTACTGGCAACTGCAACTGACGCGATTCCATTATCGATAATAGGTTTTGCCAATGTGATAATAGAACGTCCAATGTCAATGTCTCCAGAAGTAATATATGCAGCTTGCAATGCACCAGAGAAAACTACAATTCTCTGATTTCTAACGCCAACGAATATAAGCTGACCACCAGCCCAAGTACGTGAATCTAACGGTATCTGCTCTGCCGTGTTATCAATACTTGGCAATGTAATTGTGCAATTTGACGTAGTAATAGTCGCACCAGTTGCGGCTGTAAATGTAAATGTATTTGCGCCAGTTCTTGTTACTTGGAATGTTCCATCTACTCCAGCACCAGAAGTCGCATCAAATAATACATAAGCATTAGTCTCTAACCCATGATCCGTTACAGTAACAGTAACGGTAGTGCTACTTTGTGTATACGTACCAGTTTTCTGGTTTGTACTATCAAAATAGTAAATGTCTAACTGCTCAAGTGTGGCACTAGGTGTCAGTCCATACGCTAAGAAGTTCACGTCAGTTAAGCCATACGACCATTTATCTAAATCGATAGAGTAATACAGCAAGAATCTGCGACCGAAGTTATTCTTAAAGTTCCAGATAACTAACTTACGTACTGGATCAATGGTTGCGCTCATACCAGTCTGGATTTCGCTCAAACTGACATTATCAAAGAACCAACGATTAACCTTTTCTAGTCCGATATTCTTAACAGACTTACCATCGCACATATAAAAGCCATCATCAGCTAGAAAGTACGTTAAATTCCCAAACTGAGCGATAGAACCGTTAGACATACAGCCTAACGTCCTAGAAATAGCGTCAAATTGAAAGAAAAACGGACTACCTGCATACGACATACGATAGATAGCACGTTCTAAGAAGATTAGACCGTACTCACCACCCGCTAGACCTGTAATATCACCGCCATCAGGTACTACCTGAGAGTCAGACTGAGAAGCAGCACCCGGAGTCCAGTCAGTCTCGTCATTAATATCTGACCAGTAGACCTTATTCTCCTCACCACCTACGTTAGCAGCTACAACAAAGTCTCGAACTACAGTCACAAATTTAGCAGCAGGAGCAGCAGCAGCCAAGTCAGCAAAGTAAGTCGATGATCCTAAATCATAAGCCTGTAACTGGTCTGCACCGTTAGCTAGAATCATCTTAGAGCCAAACTGAGTAATATCCCATGCCTCAACAGTAGAATATCCAGTAGTCGTTAAGGCATCTAAGCCAGTATTACTAGGATTAAACTTGTAAATCTGTGTAGCACCAGCAGCAAATAGCGTAGATGCACCAGAAAACTTACCAGCAAATGCGACTAACAAGTTCTGACCTGCATTAGATGAGTAATCTACTGCTTCACGTAATGGAGCATAGCCATTAGTAACTGGATAACAATTATAGGCATCAGTTATTGCACCAGTAACACCGGGCTGGTCTGGCAACCACTCACCGAAGATAATCTTTTGCTTTGCCATTACTGTTTAGCCCAAGTAGTTGATTCTGGAGTTACTACAGTCCATTGATAACCAATAACATCACCAATAGCACCCACATCTGCATTGGCTGTAATAGCAGCAGAACTAGAAAATACTGAGCTACCATTTGCATTAACTGTAGCTGTACCATTAATAGAAGCAGCTCCAACAGTTACAAACGTAGCGTTAGCCGTTACCGTAGCTAAACCAGTAATACTTGCTCTTATAGCCGGAGCAGAATCACCTACAGCCGTTACAGTAGCCGTACCTGTAATGCTTGCTCTACCGCCATATATTGCTAATCCTGATGCCAATACCGTTACGTTACCGATAATGGACGCACTAATACCTTCGTTCTCACAATAGCCAGAATCCCAATAGCCAGCGACAACGTATAGATCAGGAGAACTTAGGTCATCTTCACCGTAGCCCTGAATCCAGTAATCAAAATCGACATAATTGTTAGCCATTTACCTCTACCCAAGTCTGAGATTCCTCATTCCATGAGTAAATACCACCATCAGTAGGCATAGATGTTGGTGCTTGCCAAATAACATTAGAATCTAATATCCAACTTGGATACGGTTGCGGAGGAACAAAAGCATCAATATCTTCACGGTATATATAACCTATGCCAGCGCAATTACCGCGAAACGGAATGCCACCATTTAGGTGAACATTTCCTACCGTGTTATAGCTAGTACGTTTGCATACTTGACCACGCACATCACTATAATGCTGTTCCCAATTATCAATACCATCTTCACCCTCGTTTTTGCCGGGAATGACTTCTGTAACTACATTATTGCTATCTAGAAATGCGTAGTGTGCCATATCAATCACCATGAAATAGTGCCAGTACCAGCAGTAAATTTGTAGATGGTATTACCACCAGATGTAGTTTTTGTGTAAGTTAAACCACCACCAATAGACACTAAATCAGCATTAGTAGATGGGTAACTAATAATTACAATACCGTCACCGCCGTTACCGCCTGCTTTTGATGCGCCAGCCGCGCCAGCACCGCCGCCACCTGAACCTGTATTAACAGCTCCAGCACTAGGAAGTTCAGGAGACGTAGAATTACCAGCATTGCCGCCGATACTAGAACCGCCTACGCCTTGTGTGCTATCGCCATTGCCTCCGCCTCCAGCAGCGTAGAACAAAGCAGTTCCGCTTATTGAAGTCTGCGTTCCAGAACCGCCGTTACCACCGGTCGAAGTAACCCCATTTCCACCCGCCGCGCCAGAGCCACCACCGCCGCCCATAGCTGCGCCATAGTTGGCTGTATTTGTAGCTGCGCCGCCTTGATTACCTTGTGCAGATGTACCAGCCGTATTGGTGTTGTTACCAGAACCACCCGCCGAACCACCTGAGCCGCCGGCAACACCTACGTTACCACTCGTTCCTGACTTAGCTCCGTAACCACCACCAACAGACGTAATTGAAGCAAAAACAGAATTGCTACCCGGACTGCCGTTATTGTTTCCAGACACACCACCAGCACCGTATCCACCAACAGTAACTGTGTAATTGGTTGAAGCAGCAACAGCTAGTGTTGATTCTATGTAGCCACCCGCACCGCCGCCGCCGCCACTTGTCTGACCGCCTTGAGAACCCGCGCCACCGCCGCCGCCAGCCACGACAAGGTAACTTACGCTTGATGGAGCAACAGAGCCACCAGCCATTGCTTGCATTAATTTAGTAAAAGCAAACATCCTGACTCCTTATGGTGTGTAACCTGCTGCTACAGAGCCGTACCAGTTAGTACCATCGCTAACAAATGTCAGAATATCCATCTTGCCAGCCGTTGCAGTAATTGTCGGAGCACCAGCCGTACCAAATTTCACACCAGTAAATGTCGCAGTACCGTTACCAGTCGATGCAGCTTGCTTCAATAGAAGAACAAATGACTTACCAGCAGTCGCAGTAGGCATAGTGAACGTACAAGCAGTAGAAGCTGTGAGAGTAGCTGTCTGAACTGTGCCGTTAGTCAATGACAATGTGCTGGCTGATGTAACTGTACCAATAGCAACTACGCCTTCGGTATAGTTATTAACTGTCGGATTAGTTAACGTAGAGCTAGTAGCTGTAAGCGCACTAATAGAAGCACTAGTAGCAGTTAAAACAGACAAAGATGCACTTGTAGCTGTTAAAACACCAATAGACGCACTTGTCAGCGTAAGTATTGCTGCGCTGCTAGTAGACTGCAATTTGTCTGTATTTAGGTTTGTAAAGTTTGCATCAACCTCAGCATAACTAAGAGCAGAACCTTTGCCAGCACGAGTAACGATAGTGGACATAATTTACTCCTTACGCCAAAGTTACTGAAAGATTAGTCGATGTTATCTTAAATATATCGCCATTACTAATAGTCTTGCTCGTATCTAGTGCTGAGTGATACAAGAGATTACCTGCCGTTACAGCGTCACGAATGCCAACGTGAGTGATAATTCCCCAATCAGCCGTACATTGAGGAAACTCAATCGCAGAGCTATTAGACGTAGCACCGTTAGATGGTGAGCTAAATGTGATCGATTGACGAACATACGAGCCACCTGTGACTTCAGTACCAGTATCCGCATCTGTAGGATCATTGGTATATAAAGCTAAAAAAGTAGTAGTCGGCGCAGTGTAGCTAGTAGCACGTAACGTACCGTTAATTAATGCGTTTTCCAAATAGTTCGAAATTTCAGCCATGATTTACCTCACAGACATTGACATAGGTTGACCACCGTATTCACCATTCTGGTCGGCAGTAGAAATTGCTGTAATGCTACGATCATACAAAGCAGCCCATGTCTGAAGTC
>Ga0208974_1000791_pt1 | contig 12709 bp, 20 predicted proteins | sample GreLakmeER15MSRF_FD_187699 | JGI IMG/M metagenome (GOLD analysis project Ga0208974, IMG submission 187699) | Freshwater lentic microbial communities from great Laurentian Lakes, MI, USA - Great Lakes metaG ER15MSRF (SPAdes) | ecosystem: Environmental > Aquatic > Freshwater > Lake | place: Great...
GGATTGATGGCCCACAGAGAGTCGTCTTCGACTTCGGTTTGATCCGCGCCGAATACCCAGTGACCGGTCTTGTCCATCTTTAAGATGACAACGCCGGCTGCGCCTACTTCGGATTGGATTGTTCGCAACGACGTTGCCAACGAACTGACTGCGGGGAGATTTGCTTTAGAGAAGGTTACTAAACTCATTTTTAAGTCCTTAGTTGATTTTAGAAAGGGCTGCAGTTAACTGCTTCCCGATTTGCAACACTGCTGGCCGGGGATCACTCTCCGGGGCAAGCGTTGTGCCTGATGACACTGCCACGACAAGATCGTCAGGCAATGCCAACTTGCGCTTTTTGAGTTCCTTCTCAGCCTGTGCAGGCGATAGGACCTCTGGTTCTTTGTAGGCTTCAAGGCCCATTTCAATCAATGCGTCGGCAGCTTTTTTATCATCCACCCATTGACGTGTGGCGCGCTTTTGCACCAGTTTATACCCTGGCACAGGGACGCTATTATCTAGCATCACATGCGCCATATTTCTTAACTCTTTAATCCAGTCATCTAGCATGTCGGCCTGCACTAGATAAGACGCGATCAACTCAGGGTTGAGCGAATTAAGCGTCGTCTTTAACGCGCGTTCAGCAGCACCGGTCATCTGAGGGCAGATAGGTTTGGCGGTACACCAACGGCAGTGGTCACCCGTACGTAGAATTGCACTAGGCTGTTCAGCTTGTTTAACCGCACGCACTAATTGCGCCTCAAATTCTGCGATGCGTTTGGGTGTAGTTACCCAGCGCTTAACTGCAGGCGGCTGCACGATGATGCATTCGATCTCTGTGGCACCATCAAATGCCCACTTAGATTCCTCAGTACGCATAGCGGCTGCAGCGTAGAACATTAACTGTGGGTTTTCTTCCACTTCCACAGCAACGCCATCACCAAACTTCCAATCCAATACCACAGCGCGATTACCAATACGTCCGATAAGATCAGTGCTACCGAATACGCCAGGCAAGAGATCACCAAAGCCAACGCGAGTCTCAGCTTCAATTTGCATCTCCTTGTTTGGGTCGATCTCATCAAGCGCGGCCAGCGCGACTTTGAGTTTGTTGTCGATCAATTCTTGCGTGAGAACTTGGTCTTCATATTTAGTACCAAGAAAACTCTCAGGCGTTCTATCGCTCATCACGATCTCAGCAATGACGTTGTGCAACAGCGTGCCTTCGTCTGCGTATTTGTTACTGAGTTGTGGGGGCATCTTTTGCACCAAGGCGACTGAGCCTGGGCAGTTGATCACACGCTTTGCGGTTGAACCGCCAACAATATTACTGTGCTGCATTGCGAGCCTCCATCATTGCGTCTGCCATTACGTACGATTGTTTTGCAAATGCTTTTAACCCTGCGTTAACCTCAGAAGCTAATAAACCTTGCATAGCCTTAGCCGCAAAGTAATCACGCAATGACATGCCACGCCCTTGCTCTCTTGGGTTTATAGGTTGTGGAAATGCTGGAATATCTTTCATATTGAACTCTCCTTTAATTGATTGAGACTGAACTATAGCACAAAAAATAATAATGTGTTAAACTTTTTGACATGAAAGAAAAAATAATCGAAAAATATTTAGTGCAACGCGTCAAGGACCTTGGCGGTAGGGCGTACAAATTTACTAGTCCGGCGCACAGGGGCGTTGCCGATAGAGTAGTTTGTTTGCCAAATGGCCAGACTTGGTTTATCGAACTGAAGGCGCCTGATGGGCGTTTGTCAGAACTGCAAAAAATATTCGCGTCAGACATGGCGCTAATGAATCAGAGGTATGCATGTTTATGGAGCAAGGAGCAAATAGATGGTTGGATCATTGAGGCCGTATCAAATTGAGGCGGCTGACTTTCTGTATGAGCGCGACCGCGCCATGATCTTGGCGCCGGTAGGGGCTGGCAAAACTGCCATCACCCTAACGGCTATGCAAGACATGCTTTTTAATGAAGAGGTCGGGCGCTTTCTAGTGCTGGCGCCTAAACGCGTTTGCACTGACGTGTGGCCTGTGGAGCAGCCTAAATGGGCGCCGTTCCATGAAATCGCTGTGGCCGTAGGCTCACCCAAAGAACGTCTAGCAGCGCTAGCGTCTAGCGCGCGCATTGTCGTGACTAACTACGACAACCTGCAGTGGCTGGCTGAACAAGAACTTGATTTTGACGCCATTGTGTTTGATGAACTTACACGGCTAAAGAATCCATCAGGCGCGCGGTTTAAGGCGCTCAACAAAGTCATCGAGCCCATGGTGATCCGCTGGGGGCTTACCGGCAGTTTTACTAGCAACGGCTTAGAGGACGTCTTTGGCCAGTGCAAGATCGTCGACCAGAATCTGCTTGGCCGTGCCAAGGGCGCGTTCATGCAGCAGTACTTTGCGTTAATCAACCGCGAGTACAACGATTGGCAGCCGCGCCCTGGCGCCTTGGCTTTGGTTATGGAGCGTATCAAGCCGGCGACGTTTGTATTGGAGCCAGGCGAATACAAAGACAAACTGCCGGCCCTGCACACAGTTGAAGTGCGCGGCAACCTGACTAATCGTAAACCCTATGACGACATGAAGACTGAGTTTGTCGCGCAGTTCCCCAACGACCGCGCGATTGCAGTTAACGCCGGCGTCGTGACGGCCAAGCTGCAACAAATGGCGTCGGGTTTTGTATATGCGGATAAACCCGTATGGTTTGACACATCTAAATTTGAGCGGCTTGATGAACTACTGGAGGAAAACCAACATGCCAATACTTTGGTGGCGTACACGTACAAAGAAGAGTTGGCCGAACTCAAACGCAGATACCCAAGAGCCGTTACCCTTGACGACGACCGCGCTATTGAACGATGGAATGCTGGAAGCGTCGAACTTCTTTTGGTCCACCCCAAGTCAGCCGGCCACGGGCTCAACCTACAGCACGGCGGCAGTCGAATCGTCTTCTTGTCCCTGCCCTGGTCGCTCGAACTGTATGAACAAACAATCGGGCGTCTGCATCGTAGCGGCCAGCGGCATGACGTGTGGTGCTACGTAATGATTTCTAATAAAACAGTAGATGAGAAGATTTGGGCAGCGCTACACGACAAGCGTGCCTTGTCAGATATCGCAATGGAGGAATTGAAATGACTAGACTAAACCTGTGGAAAGCGCAGCTTAAAGCCGCGCGGTCCATCTTAAAAATACATCAGAAAGACGCTAACGCCGCCAATCGAACATTAGTAAAAACCCTAAACACAATCACTAAACTGGAGACAAAAATTGACACTTACCTGGCGAAAATTAAACGCTGAACTTAGGACCTTGGATGAAGTCAAGGTGCTGGAGATGTTGACCGACGAACGCGAAGTTGGCAAACGTGTGGCCGTCCTAGAGCGGCTGCACCAGCGCTATACAACCTTGCGCGCTGCACGCGAGCGCATCGAGATATTGCAGGAGGCAAGACGCCCATGAAGTGTCCCAAGTGCGAAGGCGACAAGATTGCCATTACAGAGACAATTCAAAATGAAGAGTTTACTTACCGCCGCAGATATTGCAAACTTTGTTTTTGTATATTCAAAACCAAAGAAGAAGTATTCGCAGGCGCCTTGCCTCAGAAGAACAGGTTAACCACACCCAAAGAAACTGAGTATCAAAAGACATTTGCAACCGACAACCTTAAAAGATTTTGGAGATAACAATGCCAACGTTCGAGTCATGGAGCCACGAAAACCTAGCCAACTTTGCCAAAGAATCGTACGCTAAGTTGCAACAGCAGCAGGACTATATTGAGCAATTGCAGAATGATTTGAAAGACGCGCTCAACGCTTATAGGAGCTTAATCAAATGATGCAAAAAGAAGTTGATGACAACCACCCAACTGTGCGAATGTTTTCGCGCACCATGCAAGAGGCATGGCCTAAAGACTATGTGAATGAAGACATCTTCACAGGCCCTTATCGTGAGCCGCAGATCAGCGACTTCGCCATCCTTTGCGCGCTAATCGCCATAGTGTGGTTCTTCTTTTATATGTTCACTAAATACATTTGGAGTTGATATGCGTAAACCAATTGGATTAGTTGTACCAATACAAATAGAGACGCCAGAGGAGAAGGAATTCTTTAGCGCAATGGAGCAAAGTTCTGTCAGGAAAGAGGCAATTCGCTATCCTAGTAAGGAGGCCAAGCTAATTGCTGAAGTTACAGTCTTGAGCGAGTTGGTTCGTGTACTTTCTGGCAGAGTTGCGGAACTGGAGGCAAAGTATGAAACCAGCGCCAACTAAAGACTATTGCCTAAAAATGGCAAAGTACTACCATGACGGGGGCTGCCCCAATCTAATGTGGGATTGGTTGGTTGTGTGGGCATTCCACGAAATGTATTTGGAGACAAGATATGTATGATGTCACGCTTTTTATTCTTGGTATGTTGGCGCCCGCCTTCCTGAGTGCGGTATTTACTTTGATGAAATGTTTGGAAGACGTAATTAGGAGCAAGATCAAATGATTGAAACAATCCTCACTATCTTTGTCTTGCTGTTTCTTGGCGCGCTAATAGGCGTAGGCGTGTTATTCGCCGTCCTTTGGTTTAGCCAAGAGAAGTAATCAGCCTAGAACCGCTAGAGCCTGCTGGACGTGCTTGATGCGGTCGTCCAAACCGATGGTCCCGCCATTTATGATGCGAGTTACTTTCTGATAATCAAGGGCATCCGCTGGTGGATTGAGTTTGTGGGTATCCCAAAACCAACCCGCTGTAAGGGCGGCATATTTAGGGGTTGCAACAAAATCAGGTTGCATAACAAAATCAACACCCAATGCTTTCCCTGCGTGGAAATACGTGCTATGCCCTGTGCATTGAAGCGCGCCTCTTCCCCTAAACCGATACCCGTCACCTGATGCTTCATCTCGGTTTCCCATACGATTGGCGTACACACTATTGGCTATTTTGCGTGGATTTTTCTCGTACTGCTTGGCAAACTCTAGGCTAGGAAAGCGTTTAGGCCATAGTTTCATCAAAGTCTCTGCACGATAGTTTAGATTTTCTTCTAGCAACCTAAAGTTTCCGCACTCATGTGAGCATTGGCCAATAAACATAGCCTGTTGATTTTTCGTGTTGATATTGAAACGGGAGAATGTCTCGTTTAGCGCGTCTACCCAATCAGCGCCAATGTGGAGTTTTGCCAGTTGTTCAGCGTTGACCATTTACTTTCTCCATTACTTGGTTGTAGGCTTGGATGCACTGGTTGAGTTGGGCGGTGTTTCTGTCTCCTTGGGCGACGATCTCTGCAATAGCTGCAAGAGTCTGTCGCTCAGATTCGCCTCCCTCTGTGTTCCGATCTCCGCTGGGAGCGGCGGGACTTGGATTGTTTTGTGGGCAACCTGTGGCTTGGAGGCGCACCCTGCCAGAATTAATAAGCCTAGTAATGTCAGTTTGTTTTTGAGTAATGGCATTGTTCGCCTCCTGAAGTTTGTACGATTGGTCGTTGATCTGCTTGGCAAGTTCCTGTTCTTTGGTTCGCGCCTCTTCATTTTTAGCCGCAATCTCTGATTGCATTTCCGCGTCGCGCTCTGCCCAGCCTTTATGGTGACCATAACCATAGAAGCCAGCCAAGGCCAGTAGAACACCTAAGATTACCCAAGGATTAGGAATCATTGCTCACCCTTTGCTAACGCCCGTTCGTTGGCTATTTCTTCCTTGGCCGGGTCGACGTAATCGGGCGGCGTAGTGGGTGGTGGTGGCGCGCGCCACTCTTCATCCAAGACAGGGTTGATCCATGCAGGCAATGCGCCAGATGGAGAAGTCCAGGTAGAAGTGGCAGTTGGTGGTGGGGCTGGTGGCGGTGCTGGTGGAGGTGTTGACATCTTCTCAGCCAATGTCTGCACACCCTTGCGACTCATCACGCCGCCGATGCCGCCAACGATCAGCAGCACGATGTCGTTCAACATCTTGGCAAACGCCTGATCGATCGGCGCCATGCTCTTAATGGGCTGAACGACAAAAGCGAGGCTATAGAGCATAAACATCACTATGCCAGCAAGGATGATTGTTACGATTAGGACTACGCAAGCCCAAACTCGTATTTCAATTTCCTCTTGCGTCAGAAGCCGATTGACTTGGAATTTGTGGGGGTTGGACAACTTGTTTCTCCAATATAGGTGCTACGAGGTAGTCGGGACAGTCTTGGGTGAATTGGCAATCAGGACGTTGGCATCGCTTGGCAGGAAAGTTCTTTGGGTCTTGGCAAAAGTATCTATACCTGTCATCACAGGCCATCAAAAACAACAATAAAACAAGAACAATTCTCATTTAGATTCTTTCAGTTCACGTTTCAATTTACGCAACTCTTTCATCTCTTGCTTCAGTTGGGCTCGCATATATAGGGTTTCCACGTATGCCATTGATGTTACTCCAACAATAAGACATATCGCTACTCCTATCAATATCCAGTAGACCAGCTTCGTAGTTGCCACATTACCCACCCAAAAAATAATGATATGAACATCACGGCAATTACCCCACTTGTTATCTCGACACAACGAATCTCATACTGTTCCTTACGCCATCTAGCCAATCTAGCCCTGCGTATCATCTCCGATCTAGCCCACGCCTGTTCTTGTTCGATCTTGGCGTGCATTTTCAAAAACCGGCTGTACAAATCCTTCAACTCAGCAGGCGCGTAGACCATTGCCTCTCGCACTTGCTCAAACAACTTTTCCATCTGCAACTCAATTAGCGCCCTCTCAATGGCCTTTTTGCTATTGTTTTGCTCTGGGTTGTAATTAGTTTTTGATTCCTCTTCTAGTTCGTGATAGTAATCGTTGATCTGCTGCTGTGTGTCAAAAAGCATCCCAAGTTTGTCGCCAATATCTTTGATGAGCTTGAGCTCCATCTCTTCGTAGGACTGCTGGGCGGCAACTGCTTTGGCTTTCGCTTTCGCCACAGGCTTTGGCGCATCAACAGGCTTGTCAGACTTAGGAGTGAATAGGCCAATGAACCACTGAAAGATTCCCTTGATTGCCTTGACATCTGCAAGGACGCCTTCGACTGTTTTCTTGGCGCCTTCCAACTCCATTCGCCCTTCATGGAGCATGTTGCAGCCTTGCTTAATAAAGCTAACTGCACCTTGCGCCAACATGAGAAGAGAGAAAGGATCAATGGTTTACTCCTGGGGTTCTGGAACGCCCTGCACTGCACCACGGGCCGCGCCAGACACAGCGTCGTTAAATGCATCAGCGACCCAATTAATGCCGTACCTTTTGCCTATGGCGATAGCCTCGTCAATTTTAGCGCGGTCAAACTGATTAATTTTTGGCTGCACAGCGTTAAACACTTTAACGGCGTCAGTAGGATTAAGAAGCAATTCTTTGATGCGTTGCTCAGTCATCTTGGACGCTTGATTAGCCCAGAATTTACTAGCCAAAGATGTAATGGCGTAGGTTACGCCAGACACAGGGTTGTAGATTCTTGAAATGATTTGTTCAGGCGGGATACCAGTTAGCATTTCAACCGGCGTCTTAGCGACAGTCTCAGTCCTAAACGGCACGTTAGTTAAGTCTCTGGTTATGCGGTTTGACACTGTTGCAAAGTCAGCGACCTTCTGCGCGTAGGTAGGGCCAAACACGCGGTTAAAGACAGCGGATTTATCGCGATCGTTTAATAAAGCAATTGGATCGCCGGACTTAACGATATCGTCCAACATAAATGATCTAACCGCATTGACGGCGTCTTTATTTTCGCCGTACCCAGACTTAGACATAAATTTGTTAGTAAAACTTAAACTGCCATACATTTGATTAACCAAATCTTTAGCGTTGTCAAACCCCTCACCTTTAATGATTTGGTTACCGGCTACTTCTCTAAATGCGTCATCTAAACGCTTACGTTCAGCTAATAGCATTTGTACGTTATTTACAGAGCCGCGCAATTCATTCTCTAGTCCAGGTATTAAAGACAGGCCGCCTTGGTTCTTTTTAAGCCATTTATCTGCAAGTTTAGGGTTAATGACGTCGTCTTTTAACACCGCACGACTGAAACTATCCATAAAGGCGTCGCGCGCTACACGCACGCCTTCTTGGCCGGTAGCGTCGATAAACTGGCTGACATTGGACTTGTTGCCAAGTAACGCAGGCGCAATCTGTTCAACAAACTTCTTGCGATCAATGTTGTTTAACGTATCTGAATTGAACGGCAAACCTACTTTTTGCAAATAAGAATTATCCGCATTTCGGTACGCTGTAACAAAGTCGGGGTCAAGATTGTCAATGTGGCCACTGACGCGTGTTTTGAGTTCGGTTAACAGACGAATGTCAGCGGGGTCCGAGGTCTTACGCAATTGCTTGTTGACCTCGCGCTTCAAAGAATCCAAGTCTTCTACTGTGGCAGCAGAGAATTTAACGCCGCCTTCAATTGCGGGTTTACCCTCGGCCGTTAGGATTGCGCTAGGCTCGACAGTTTCTGGCTTAAACCGCGCGCGTACGCGGTTGTAGATAGATGGGAACGTCTTAAAAATATCTGACGCTTGCGCGCCAGCTACAGAGTTAAAGATGTCGTCGACTGCCGTAGACGGCAATTCAACATTCTTAGCTTTGGCGATATTGAACGCTTCCGTATAGAGCGGCCGCACTTCTTTGTACGCAGACTCTTCTTTTTTAGCCAACAAACTATCGATTCGATTGCCCAACATGGTAGGGTCCATAGACTTGTCGCTATAGACATCGGCAATTTGCTCATCAATCGTGCGAAGACGACGCGCTTGTGGCGTCGCCAAATCAGTAGGTTTAATATTTACCTGTACTTTAGATGGGTCACCAAACAATCTAATTTGATTGGCCACCATGGCTTGCTTGGCTTTTTCAAACTGGTCGCTGTATTGAGCGCGGAACACTGGGTCTTTGGATGACAGGCTTTGGATGAAGTTGTTGATAACTGGGTTATCGGCCAACAACGAACTAAGTGGCATTTGCACAGGCGCGCCGCCTGGCGCTTTTAGATACACGCTTTCCTGCGCTTTGGCCGCTTCAGTAAGCACTTTCATAAAGTTAGGGTCGGCTGCACCGGCGGCTATAAAGATGTTGCTGATTCGGTTGTCAACGTCTTTGAGCAATTCATCTTCAGGGTTAGTGCCGCGTATTTTGTCCCACTGGCTTTTCGCCAAGCTAAAACCTTTTCCAGTTAATTCGCCGGTTTTTACCGCAGCGCTAGTGGTGTACGCGCCGCCGATGCCGCCAAACAAACTACCAAGAAACCGGCCAGTACCTGGCGCGTCTACTTTTCCACCCGCATACTCGCCGGCTTGACCGCCGGCTTCAGCAGAGCCGCCAACAATAGCTTGCTCAGTCGGACGCATTAATGTTTGGGCAACAGGGCCTAGACGTTTAAATGCAGATAGCGCAGGGAATACATAAGACTCAGGCGAAGTAACTGCTTCAGAGCCTGCAAATACAATTTTCTGAGGGCCGGTCTGAGGTTGTACACCAGTAGACCCCATAAATCGCATAAGGCCACCATAGACCGGTTCGCGCCCTTGCTGGAATGTCTCCACCAAACCGCCGGTAGGTTGCGGCACCGGCGTGCCTGCAGCGCGCATACCCATCGTTAACGGGTTTATGCCGGCTCTATCTATAACATTACCTAGCCCAGAGATCGCGCCGACAGTGCTTGCGATACCTTTACGCGCGCCTTCAGCTATAAGAGCGCCCATAGATGGCGCAGGCGCAGACACACTACTAGCTAATTCTTCTAGCTCGTCAGGACTTAACGCTACATCAGTCTTATAGGGTTTACCATCAATCGTATATGTTGGCATGTCAATCCTCAGTTACTGTTACAACTTTGCCAGATTTTAAAGTTATTGATTTTGGCGTTTTAGCCGTCCCACCTGCCGCAGGCGTTTTGAACTCCGGAAAATCTAACGCTTCGCTGATTATTTTAGGTGTGTAGCCAGGTTGATTTCCAGCTATCTTAGCCTGACGATCAATTTCATCAGTGGCCTTTTTGGCCGCAACAGTACGAATAGCCTGCAAAGTCTTTTTCATCTTTTCTTGTGTATCTGTTGATGGCACACTAGTAAACAGCTTAGATATCGTATCAACCGCGCCACCAAGTAATGATGGGTCGGCGCCGGCCGCTGTTAATTCTTTTTGGCTTAGATCGCCGGCCCCAGATATTGCTCTAGCAAACTGAACTTGAGCAGCCCTAAAGGACGCAAAATTGTCGGTAGAAAGTGAGTCACTGATGTTTTGCAACGCTTGATCTGCGGCGTACACAGTCTTAGATTGCGGTTCAATTGTGCTTTGCACAGTCGCTCTAAATCTAGGAATATCAACAAAATCTTTAGCGCCAGGCAAGACGTTAGTAAGCGTAGTTCCTCGACCGCCTTCCAATCCTTTGATGTAGCGATCGACTTCAGCTATCTGGGCTGCAGGCGCGCCGTCTTTAATTAGCGCTTTGCGGTATTCCTGTGCTTTCTGGATATCCAGAGGCGCTGATTCTTTAGTGCGAGTTAACGCGGCTAACTTATCTTTATATACTTGAAGAGCAGCAGCATTCTCTGGCGTTTGCTCCATGCCTTGCAATTGACGAATAGCCGCCAAGTAGCTAGCCTCTGTTTCGGCTTTCAATACATCTTGACCAACGCTTGCTGCGCGTTTGTCACTTAAATTTTTTGTAATTTGAGATAGTTTAAGTTGTGCTTCTCTAGCTGAGTTAGCCAACGAGGTTGCGCCTTGTGGATCAAAAGGCGCTAATTCTTTTGCGGCGGCCATAAGAGAATCTGGATCATTTGGATCAGTTCTGCTGAATATGGCGTTTCGCGCGCTTATCAGTCTCAACTGTGGGTCTTCAGCACCCAATGCGCCAGCAATAGCACCACCCAACTGTCTACCACCATAGATAAGGCTAGTACGAGCAGACGCAAAAGGATCCATCTGTCCTAACTGTGCTGCTTGTGCTAATGCTTGTTGATTTTGATCTCTTTGGTACATCTCAGGAGTCATACCAAATAACCCGCCTACGATATCTGTTGCCATTTGGTTACTCCTTAATCAAAACTTGTATATTGTGTTGGAACTTGTCCTTGCCCGCCATAACCATACACATTACTTGCGCCATATTGGTTCATTGCTTGTTGAGCATTTATATATGGCTGTCTGTATTGTGTAAATAGCGGATTAGTTCCCGCACCTTGTAAGATATTAGCCAATGGGTTGTAGGCATTAGCGGCTTGCATTGTTCTTGCGGCTCCCATTCCACCCTCTAGCAAAAACCTTCCAACATTAGCACCAGCCGTAGCAGACCTGCCACCTAATGCACTACCAATCTCAAGACCTTGTTGACCCATTGACTCAATAGTTCCACCCAAACCAAGTGAGGTTTGGAATGGTGACAATGCACCAACTTGACCAGCCTGATACTGTCCTAATAACCCTGCGCCCTGACCAAACAACCCTGCACCAAAGGCAGTTTGCCGTTGACCAGCCTCTTGTGCTTGAGCCGCAAGTTGTAAGTCTTGTTGTGCCAATGCGTTGTAATAGGCTTCCATCTCAGGATTAGCCGCACTAAGCCCCATGCCTCCGCTTGGACGCAATCCCGTTGCACCTACTGACAAACCACCACGCCCTGTATTAAAGAGTTGGTTTTGCACTTGTGCATACTGTCTCTCACGACTAGGCGCAAGTAAGTCTTGCTGTCTTGCTATGTATTGTTGAGCAACTTGATCAGGAGTTTGCGCCAAATACTGTTGACCAAGACTAAATAAACCACCTGCCGCACCTTGCAAAGGAGCGTACTGTTGTGGAGCCATTAAGCCCTGTTGTATTTGTTGTTGCGATAGGGCTTGTAACTGATCCTGATATTGCTGTAGTTCAGGAGATACTGTGTAACTAGCACCCGACAACCTTCCCTCTGGCCCAAACTGGAATTGAGATGAACCAAAACGAGTTGTCGTACCAATGGGTCGGAAACGCGCTTCTTCTGCCGCCAATCGTCCCGCCTCTAATTGCGCGGCGGCAGATTGTTGTGCCGCTTGTTTGGCAGAATTGCCTTGTAAAATCCCACCAACAACCATTGCTCCACCAATATAAGGCATATCAAATCTCCTTTGCTACCGCTACATGAGTAGCATTAAAACCAAGTTTCTCGTAAAACATTTCTAAAGACTCTTTTAAGTTATAACTTGTAATAAGTTTTTTGCACCCATTGCTCTTTGCAACTTTTTCAACAAGTTCAAACATTTTTCTTCCTGTGCCATTCCCGCGATGTGATGGCAATAAAAAAAACATATCAACCTGACACCACATTTCATCATGATAGGGGCTTCTATAAAACATATAGAAAACATACCCAACTGACTTTTCCTCATCCTTGGCTATTGCAACACGTAAACTACCAAGATACTCCTTGTTGAACATTGGCTTTTTATTCTTGAAATATTCCCAATGCTCCAACGCAATCTCGTTAAAGTTCTCAATGTCATCCAATGTTCCATCAATGACTTGTATAACTTCTTCTGCAATCATGCTGTGCGTTTCCACATATAGACAGTTATGTACGGCTGATAGTTGGCATTTGTGCCACTAGAGCCAGCAGATGCAACAGAAACAGAACCAGCAGGAGTGCCAGCAGATTCATAGTTTGTGTAGGTAGCAGGGCCATTGCCAGAGTCAGCATTTCTAACAAACTCTCTATTACCAGCGTCACCACCATCATTTGCTGTTGAGTCATTAGAGCCAACATAATGTCTAT
>Ga0208974_1000794_pt1 | contig 12692 bp, 20 predicted proteins | sample GreLakmeER15MSRF_FD_187699 | JGI IMG/M metagenome (GOLD analysis project Ga0208974, IMG submission 187699) | Freshwater lentic microbial communities from great Laurentian Lakes, MI, USA - Great Lakes metaG ER15MSRF (SPAdes) | ecosystem: Environmental > Aquatic > Freshwater > Lake | place: Great...
ATGGGACAAGGTTCTTCGGTTAGGACTGGTTCTATTACTCTAAGTCGATCAGCCAGCACGGTCAGTTTTACTGACGAATATACAGAAACGGTAGACACAGATGTTGTGTTTACAATGAATGCCAACGCAACCACTGCAAGGTTAAATTATACAGCAACAACAGCTGGTAATTTACAATACAGAATTAGTTCATTTACTTAAAAAAATAGCCTGATGTGGAAACTCAATCCTGCTGAGAGACTGTCTCGGTGGCGTGACCTTCGAAAAACTCTTGATAGTATGCCTCTCGAACAAGCAACCAACTTGGTCGCGGAATTTTGGCGTTCTTGTCCATATAATGCCTACTACTTGGATCCAGATAAACCACACAATTGGCCTGATCCTTGGACACTAGTGGAAGAAAATTATTGGTGTGACCTTGCAAAAAGTCTTGGAATGCTGTATACTATAAAACTTACAATACACAACCCCGAAGTAGAAATACGAGTATATAATGATACTGAATCCAGAGTACAATATAATTTAGTTTGGATTGAGCAAGGAAAATATATACTTAATATGAGTGACCAAGCGGTAGTAAATAAAGCACAAGTTAACAAATTAATAATCCATAAATGTTATGGGTCAACAGAATTAAAATTAGACAGTTACTGAGAGGAATCAATGAGTCAAATACAAGTCACTAAGCGAGATGGTCGTCGGGAACCACTGGATCTAGAAAAACTACACCGGGTTGTTTTCTGGGCCACAGAAGGTATAACAGGAGTTAGCGCCAGTGAAGTTGAAATCAAAAGCCATATACAATTTTATAATGGCATTAAAAGTACTGACATTCAAGAAACACTGATTAAAAGTGCGGCAGATTTAATATCTGAAGATACACCCAATTATCAATATGTAGCCGGACGGTTACTTACATATCATATACACAAACAAGTCTATGGTGGTTACAAACCGTGGCCCTTGCTACAGTTGGTCAAAAGAAACACAGATATTGGCTATTATACACCGGAGTTATTGGCCAACTACACAGAAGATGAACTTGTTCAACTTGATACTTACATCAAGCATGAGCGTGATGAAACATTTACTTATGTGGCAATGGAGCAGTGGCGCGGCAAGTACCTGGTACAAAATCGCGTCACCAATGAGATTTACGAAACTCCGCAAGTGGCCTACATGATGATAGCCGCAACCTTGTTTATGGCCTATCCCCAAACTACTAGACTACAATGGGTAAAGGATTACTATGATGCAATCAGTACTTTTGATATCTCTTTACCTACCCCTGTTATGGCTGGTGTACGAACACCGCAAAAACAATTCAGTAGTTGTGTTCTTATTGAGTCTGATGATAGTCTGGATTCCATTAACGCTACTGCCGCAAGTATTGTCAAGTATGTTAGCCAAAAAGCCGGAATCGGAATTGGTGCAGGCAGTATTAGAGCCCTTGGCAGCCCTATTCGTAACGGTGATGCATACCATACTGGTGTTACTCCCTTCTTAAAACTATTTCAAGCCGCAACTCGCAGTTGCAGTCAGGGTGGTGTACGCAATGGTGCCGCCACTGCTTATTATCCACTATGGCATTTAGAAATTGAAGACTTGTTGGTACTAAAGAACAATAAAGGCACAGAAGAAAATCGTGTGCGTCAAATGGATTATGGTGTTCAGTTTAATAAACTCATGTATGAACGATTGATAACAGGTGGAGACATTACTTGTTTTAGTCCGCATGATGTTCCGGAAATGTATAATGCATTTTTTAACGATCAAGATCGTTTTAAAGAGTTATATGAAAAGGCCGAGCGTAATACTAAATTGCGTAAGAAAACATTCAGAGCCGCGGACTTGTTTAGCCGGTTTATGACTGAGCGTAAAGATACAGGCCGCATCTATTTGCAAAATGTAGATCATGCCAACACACACAGCCCATTTAAGGAAAAGATTGCTCCAATTAAGATGAGCAATTTATGCAGTGAAATTGACTTGCCAACAGTACCACTCAATGATATTCAGGATGAAAATGGTCGTATTGCATTGTGTACACTCAGCGCACAAAATTGGGGTAATGTTCGATCCCCCCGGGATTTTGAGCGTATGTGTACATTGAGTGTTCGTGGATTAGATGCGTTACTCAGTTATCAGAATTATCCTGTTCGAGCCGCTGAACTATCAACACAAGAATACCGCCCACTGGGTAACGGTATTATTAACTTTGCTTACTTTTTGGCCAAACATGATATTAGTTACAGTGATCCAAAAGCATTAGCATTAGTAGATGAATATGCAGAAGCCTGGAGTTATTATTTGATCAAAGCCAGTGCTGATCTTGCCGTTGAGCAGGGACCATGCCTTGCCTGGAAAAATTTAAAGTATGCAGACGGCCTATTGCCAATTGATACACGAAAGCAAGAAGTGGATGAATTAGTGCCACATCAAGAGCGCATGCCGTGGAGTGCCTTGCGTGAACAAATTTTGAGCACAGGTATTCGTAATGCCACTTTGATGGCATTAATGCCTGCAGAGACTAGCGCACAGATAAGTAATGCTACTAATGGAATAGAACCACCTAGAAGTTATGTAAGCATAAAGCAAAGTAAACATGGTGTATTACGACAGGTTGTACCCGAGTATCGCAAGTTGAAAAACAAATATGAACTATTATGGGATCAAAAGAGTCCAGAAGGATATCTAAAAATTTGTGCAGTATTACAAAAATATATTGATCAAGGTATTAGTACCAACACTTCGTACAACCCAAAATACTACGAGGATGAAAAGATTCCTATGAGTGAAATGCTCAAGCACTTGATCATGTGCTATAAATATGGAACTAAGCAATTATACTATTTTAACACCAACGACGGCCAGGGCGAAATTGATGTTGATAAAATAGGTGAAAAACAAAATCTCCCTATGGCAGAAACAATTGAAAATCAAGAGGATTGTGACTCATGCATAATTTAAAAGAATATAACCAAGAAGAATTTGAAGAACAGTTTAGTAAAACTGAAATGTTCCAAAAACTTGAAAAAGATTTTGATACACTGGTATGGGACAAACACACCATGCCCTTTAACATATATCCTACATTACGACAAGCCCTTGGTCTACGCATTTGTACGGTAACTAGCTTTTACTACATGCAGTACATATTAGAAAAAAACCCTGACAGTATTTTTGACATTGGCTGTGGGTGGAATATGTTTAAAAAGTATATTCCACAAATTGTAGGTATATCTCCCGATGTGGAAGGAGATTCAAATTATCATGGCGATAGTCATGATTTCTTTGATCAAAATTTTGTTATGTACAACGAAGGACAATTCGAGTCGGCTATAAGTATCTGTTCTTTGCATTATAGTCCGTTGTCACAGGTCAAAGAAATAGTTGAAAATTTTGTATCCATTGTTAGCCCTGGCGGTCGTGGTTATATTGCCCTGGATTTGGCACCCATGTTACAGAGAGAAGATGCTGATGTACTAGATGGTTTGTTTGGTACTCCTGATCCTTCATATTATGAAGTTGACGACTATGTTAGAGATCAGTTAAGTGACTTACCTTGCAAGTATCTAGTATTTGATCTTGACTCTATGGAGTACATGAATGAACTTGATGGTACTGTTAGGATTGTATTTGAAAAAACATAAGGATAACATAGTTGTATGAGCGTATTCAATATTAACAATAATAAAAAACATACCGAGGCACTGGCTTTTTTAGATCCAAGTGGTTCAGTGACACTACAACGATACGAAACACTAAAGTATAGACAATTTGACAAACTGACCGACAAGCAGTTGGGATTTTTTTGGAGGCCTGAAGAAGTTGATGTCATGCGTGACAGCAAAGACTTCAAAGAGTTAACAGAATTTGAACAGCATATTTTCACCAGCAACTTAAAAAGACAAATTCTATTAGATAGCGTACAAGGACGCAGTCCTAATCTGGCGTTCTTACCCTTTGTTTCGATTCCGGAGTTAGAGACCTGGATACAAACTTGGGCATTTAATGAAACCATCCATAGCCGCAGTTATACTCACATTATTCGCAATGTATACTCAGACCCCGGTAGAATTTTTGACGAACTCATGGACATTGAGCCCATCGTTAATTGTGCCAAAGACATTAGCAAGTACTATGATGATGTGATTGAGTACGGTGGTTATTATAACCTATTGGGCGCAGGCACACATGTCATTAACGGCCGAGAACTAGTGATTGACACATACCAACTCAAGAAGAAACTATGGCTTGCTATCAATAGCGTAAACGCACTAGAAGGTATTCGCTTCTATGTTTCGTTTGCCTGCTCTTGGGCCTTTGCTGAGCTCAAGAAGATGGAAGGCAATGCCAAGATTATTAAATTAATCTGCCGTGACGAGAATGTCCACTTGGGTAGTACTCAGATGTTGATCAAATTGTTGCCCGGCGATGATCCTGCGTTTGCCGAACTCAAACAAGAAACAAAAGCTGAATGTGAAGCAATGTTTTTAAAGGCCGCAGAACAGGAAAAAGCGTGGGCTAAATATTTGTTTAAGGACGGATCAATGATTGGACTCAATGAGCAATTATTGGGACAGTATGTTGATTGGTTGACTTGCAAGCGTATGACAGCAGTAGGATTGGATTGTGGTATGAAGCCCGGATCTAATCCCCTACCGTGGACTGCTAAATGGATTGCAGGCGCAGAAGTACAAGTGGCACCGCAAGAAACTGAAATCAGCAGTTATGTAGTGGGTGGTACAAAACAAGATGTCGACAACGACACATTTAAAGGTTTTAGTTTATAATGATAACAGTTTATTCAAAAAGTAATTGCCCGTTTTGCGATCGGGCTAAAAGTCTATTAGAGAGTCGTGGTGTAGAATATACCACAGTCAGCATCGAAGAAGATTCGGATGCAAGACAACATCTGGTAGACTTGGGCCTGCGTAGTGTTCCGCAGATATTCAATGGCACAACTCTTGTTCCGGGTGGTTACCAAGGCATCGCTGGCAAAGGCGAAGAGTTTTGGGCAGAACTAAGGGTATAACATGCTAGTAACAAATCAACGATATGCCACAGGCGACATAGCAAGTTTTAAAATGGTCAACGGTGATGAGCTAGTAGCCAAGGTTGTGGAAGAAACAGGCGAAGGCTTCAGTGTTGCCAGTCCCTGCACAGTCATGCCAAGTCAACAAGGTATAGGCTTGATTCAGAGTCTATTCAGTGCCGAACAAGATGCCAAGGTATTTCTAAGTAGGCAACATGTCATGTTCCATGCCGAGTCCTTAGAACAAATGAAATCGCACTATATCAAAACCACAACAGGTATTGATGTTGCACCAAAACAAAAGATCATAGTATAACATGGCCGTACCTTCGTTACTCGGTGATGCAACTGCCAAGGGCGAAAGCGTAGCAGGTCCTGGTGCTCTAACTGTGACTTTTGAAGGTAACCCACCTACACTGGTTAATTCTGATAAAACAGATCACGGCGAAACTGTTACAGGTCCAGGATCTAGTACTGTGACCATTGAAGGTAAAGCATTGAGTTTTGTTGGGGATACTACCACAGTATCAGTTAGAAAAAATCGTAGAGAAATGTGGGGACCAGGTCCCATTACCGGTCCCGGAGCCACAACAATAACGGTAGGATTATGATATGACTCCGTCATTGATGATCTCAGCGTCAAAATTACTTGGCAATATTGGCCTGCAACCCAATGCCACGATGACCTCGGCTATGACCACTATCAGCATCAATGGTCTAGTCAACAATTATTCAAATCTACAACCCGGAACTACCAATGGTAATACCCTGTCTGCTAGAGGATGGACAGTAACTAATTTAAATTTGCCCCTGTATATTGCTAACGCTAACACAACAATTTCCAATGTGTCGGCACACTACAATAAAATATTGCCTAATATTGGTAACGGCCTGTACGATATTACAAAGTTTACCGCTATACTGTTGCAGGCAAAAGCATTTGTTACAGCAAGTCTAGCAACACAGACCATGCTGGAAACTTTTTATAATCAAACATTTGATGACTTGGGAATTAGTGTGACCAATCATAGTAGTGCAGTTGCCAATGGGCTTAGTAATATATTTGGCACAGATGCACAAATGGCCACATTAAGCAATGGCATTCGTCGCTTCGGTACTGCTTATAATATTAAAAACTTAAACAAGTTAGGCGACCCTGCTACATTTATACAGAATTTAATAAATCATGGATTCAGTGAAAACGGACAAAATGGAGTGTATCTAATAGGTGGGAACGTGTTGTCCGCTACTTGGAGAACAGATGATGCCAGCACATTATTGACATTCTTATCAAATATCAAAGGTGATACACTAAACAAAATTATTGATCAGACTGGCCTAACACCAAATTCTACTATAACAGATTTAAGTCAATTGCTTGACCTGAGCAAGATCTTTAATAGTGCAGAGCTGGCAGTTGTTCCTGGCAATAACTTTGCAGGCTTGGCCAACGAGTTCGTAAACTTAGGTGGCGAATTTAAATCTTTTACCGAAGTTGCTGATCTATTAAACAATATCGAAGTTCCTACTCTTACTTACTTAGATGGTCTTACTGATATTATATCAGATTCGGACTACGCTAATTTATCCGCTTCTATAGGTACAGGCACAGGCAGTCTAGGTAACCCAACTATAACAGATGTTATGGGTTCTATAGCAGGAGTTACCCACAGTACAGCACTAACAACTATTAGTAATTGTTTAACCACAGCATTATCTAGTACAGAAGGTACTCTTCTTAACGAAACCTTAGCAAATGTCATCACACAATGCACAGCTGGTACAAAAACTTCAACAGTTACTTTTTCAAATTTACAAACTGGAAATGTTGTGACAGTTGCAGGATTAACATTTACAGCAAACGCAAATACAACAGCCGCCAATGTTGCTACTATATTTTCTAACCTGGCTCCGAGTTCAATTATTGCAAATATAACAAGCTCAACTGGTAGCTTAACTGGTAATCTTACTAGTGGATTCTCATCTCAGGCAAATGTTACTTTTGCAAATGTTATATTTAACAGTAGTGTAAATGTTGCAAACATCGTAGTATCAACAACTGGATCAACTCCGTTAGTAGTATCAACTGTCTATGACATAGACAGCGGATTTGCAAACCTCTGGTCGGCGGCAAACACTTTTAATATCACAACAGCACTCAGCACAACGGCCACCACAGGAAATTCTGCCGTCACTACCATGCAATCTCAAGTAATAACTGAATTGAATAACTTAACACTGGCAGGAATATCGTTGGACGACATACCTCCAGCTGGAGTCAATGGTATTTTGAGTACGGTCAATAACCTGCACAATTATGGAGTTGATAATCAGGGCCTAAATTATACCACACTATTCGAAGGATGCCGTCAGAGCAATGCTGGTGGCGATGCTATTCATGCCGCTCTGGTTGAGGGAAGAAATCTACTAGTACAATCTCAACATTCGGTGATGATTGGTACAAAATACAAAAAATAAATGGGCATTAACTGTCCATATTACTTGCTTTTCTACGAAAAAAACGCTATAATATACTCAGTTATTGGGTTATAGTAGTCGTTTACCCAATAACCCAACGGGTTATATAAAACTACACACCTATAGAAGGAGGTAAAATATGATGACACTCATGTCTCGTATCAACCAAGACCTTTTAGCGGCATTCACTACAATGCTGTTGAAATTTTTAGGTTTAATGTTAATTGCCACTGTACTGGTACAGGCAGTCAATATTAAATTCGAAAACCTAAGGGAAGGCTCAGAAGCTTACCGTCAAGGTTTCGTCAGTACAGCAGATCGTACTCGTCAGTTGGATTGTTTGACCAGGAACATCTATTGGGAAGCCGCATCGGAGCCTTTCGAAGGCAAAGTTGCTGTGGCCCAAGTCACTATGAATCGAGTGGCATCGGGACAATTTGGCGAAGGCGTTTGCGGAGTGGTATATCAACAGAACAATTACCTTGGCAAAATAGTTTGCCAATTCAGCTGGGTCTGCGAAGCCACACACAAAATCCGACCCATATATCCTGCACTTTATCGAGAAAGTGAAGAAGTGGCAAAGAAAGTGTTGCTAGAAAACTTTAGACTTAGTACAATGCGTGATGCACTTTACTTCCATGGCGATTATGTCAGTCCCAACTGGGGCAAGAAGAAAATTAGCCAAATTGGCCGCCATATTTTTTACAAGGACTAAGCAATGAAATTTCCTGACATGAATCTATTCACTGTGGCCAAAGTTAAATTCAATATCATTAAGTTTTTTGAAGATCATTTTGGTAAAATCTCAGCAGACACCCTGGGTTGGTTGGCCGCGATAGTGATACATTGTGCCACAGTTCCCAGTTTGTTGGCTCTGTTGACCGGGCTCAGTGATCGCACTCCGGGACTGGACATTGTACTGTTCATGTGGGCTGGACTTGTACTGCTGTTTGGCCGTGCAGTGATTCTCAAAGATACCCTGAATATTGTCACAATTGGAATTGGGTTTATTGCTCAAGCAACCATAATGGCAATGATACTTTTTAAGTAAATAATAATAACAAGGAGGACAGACATGTCCAAGGTCACGCGAGAGTCGGAAGAAGAAATTGACGAATTTCTTAATGAAGTAGATTGGGCAGACGAGGACTATGCTTTTATTATTAGCCCCGATGGCAAATTAAAAAGTGTATTGTTGCCCGAAACTGGATCCTTTACTGCACCTAAAAGTGTACAAAGAATATTGAAAATATTTGGGGTCAGGGACATAGACGACATTGACAATGACGCAACTCTGCACTAAAAGTAGTACTAAAATAGTACATAAAAGTACTACTTTTAGGGCTCAAAAAGTACTATAAAAGTAGTACTTTTTTTATGGCTCGAATTTGCCCAAAAAAGGAATCATTGCTATAATACTTGTATGGAACTTAAAAAGCAACCCCGAAAAAGACGCCAAGATACCAAGCATGTCGTTTACTGTATCACCAATATAGCAACAGATGAGCAATACATTGGTATTACAGTTTGTGGTCAGCAAGTTCGCCGAGCACTGAAAGTGCGTGTCCAAAAACATGTACGCCGTGCAGTAACAGAAAACAAAGATTGGGCTTTGTGCCGTAGTATTCGCGAACACGGCACATTGGCACACACTTACGGCATTGTAGAATTTGTGCGTGGACGCAAGCCTGCTCATGCTCGTGAGCGTGAATTGATTGCCGAATTTAATCCTGCTCTGAACAGCCACTAAGGAACATACGATGGAATTTTATGTTGAAGGTGGTACTAAAACTAAACGATTCATTGAAGCGGTACTGCCTAGTATGCTGACTCAACTTGGCTTGGACAATAGTCGTAAATTGTTAATGGTCAAAATGGACAGAGATCTAAAAGACCACGGCACCACTATGCCATTGGCGGGAATAGATACATTTTTAGTTGTACTAAAACCCAACCGCAACCTTTTGAACTTGGGTGTAACACTTGCACATGAATTAGTTCATGTGCGTCAAATGGCCAAGGGTATACTAAAAGTAACACCACGGGGCAAAAAATGGCGTGGTAAGTTTTACTCAAGAAGTACACCCTATCTGGATCAACCTTGGGAACAAGAAGCCTTTGCTCGTCAGGAAATTGTGTTCCGTAGGGCCATTGACTAACAATGACATCTATTATACAATAACACTATGAAGAAACAAAATCTTTTCATTGTAAGTTGGGACAACACAGGACTTGAAACTGTGGTTGATATTACCAAAGACCGCGATCAGTCGGAAACATTCGAACAGGACAAACTGTTTGACATAATTCGCAATCCAGACTCGGTACTACGCAACGAACACTTGGCAAAAGTTAATCAAATGGTTAATATGATGATTGTGCGGGCTCGAGCAAATCCACAGCGACACTATGAAATTTATAGTGTAACTTCAGACCGTACAGTCACAGCCGAAGATTTGCGTGACTTGTTTGAATCCACACCGCAAGAGGCCGCAGACATGATTCGCGAGCGTGGTACAAAATTGTTTAGTGATCGTGCCAACAAGAAACATATTTTAATCACCTAAGGAGCAAGTATGAACAAGAAACGCCAAATGAGCTATGACCGATTCAATGTTGTACCCACCAACAACACCAGTCTGTATGCCATTAAGAATACACACTATGTATTCCGTCCGGCAGATAAAACAGCAGACGACACCGACATGGATTTAACTCAAGCCCGTGCAGTTATAGACTTTATCAAAGGTCTGTGATGCTCAATTGGGTATTGGTTGTTGTATTGTTGTCTCCGGGATCCAATAATGGTCCTATCAAGGATTATCAAGTGGTCGAGCATTATCGAACCAAACAGGATTGTGTATCTGCTAAACAACCCAATACCACTGCTCGACAATATGTTTGTTTACCAGTGGATAGGAATTAGAATGAAATTACATTACACCTGCTCAAAATGTAAACTGTTACTGGAAGCAACAGAAGAGTATTTTTTTCCTAGCAGTCTCAAGAAGGTTGCTAAAAATTTGAATCAACTTGCTATTCCCCAATGTAAATCCTGTGCCAAACAATATGCCACACAATGGCGTAGCGCAATAAAGGCCAAAGGACTAGTTCGTAGTCAAAAAACTACATTGGTCATGGCAGGTGCTGTTACTGGAACCATTTATGTTATAGGTCCAGATATCCCAGGAACACCTTATAAGATTGGAATAACTTCGGGATCAAACACAGATAAAAGAAAAAGATCTTTACAGACAGCGCATTGGTTGGATCTTAAATTAGTTTGGAAATCAGACTTGCTGAACCGAGTAGATATTATTGAAAAAAAATTACACAAGCATTTTGAAAAAAAATGGGTAAGAGGAGAATGGTTTAATATTACAAAAAACGATATTACCGATATCTCACGATTGATAAAACAGTTTGGAGTTGCAGAATGAAAGAAACAATTGGTTTCATAGTTATTGCAATCGTTGCATTATACGCCAATTGGACCACAGTGGGTTCAGACAACGAACTCTCTGAATTAGATAAGTTAAGAAACTCTCGTGGTTTTCTAATTAGGATCGGAGTGGAAGAATGATGGAATTTGATACTTGGTTAACAGAAGCCGACATTGAACGCCTGTGGGCAGTATGTCACGGCACACTTCCAGAAATATATGCATCTGCTGAAGAAATTGATGAATTTGCTAGATTGGTAACTCATACTGCCATGCTTCGAGTTGCTGGAGAAGATTACTCAAAAGCAACAGTACAATAATTTTTGAAGAAGTATAGATAGTGCTATAAATAATTTATGCATTATAAAATTTTAGGAAGAGTATCCGCTAATATGTTGGGCTTGCTTGATGATATAAAAACAGAATCATTAAGGCTTTGGGAAGAACATGAACATAAACGAATCCCAAAGGTATGGTCTAATGTACGAGTAATACAGTTTCAAGATCCTGTGTTGGTTAAGCGTCTACGGGAAAATATATTCCCGGAAATGTTTCAGGACACTGATATCCGTGTTATAAGTCATCAAGTATTTGTTGCTCCTCCTCATTCGGGATTTGAAATTCATAAAGATGGCGCCGCCAAAAAATCTGCATTTAATATTATTATACAAGGCACCAAAAACGATTGGACCAGGTGGTATAGCGACGAACTGATAGAAAGTTTTGGTGGCAAACTACACGTTTATATGCCTGTAACTAATCCAGGCAAACAATATTCTAGAAATATTAGTAATTTGCCCAACTTCCCCGAATTGCCGTGTACAGAAGAACTAACAGGCCTAATGTTACCCGGTACAGTTTACTTGATCAACACCGACATTTATCATGCATTTTCCAACAACAGTGATGAGTTCCGTATTGTTTTGCAGACAAACTTTGTAAAAGATCCTCCTGACCGGAATCCGTCCGTAGAAGAGCTAGATGCTAAAATACAGCAGACCGGCTTGCTTAATGTAAACCCCCTATAAACAAACCCGCCCCGGCGGGTCATCTTTTGGCTAAATATCCTATACAGGGACAAATATGGCCAATATCACCATTACAGTACAGAGCTTGTTAAACACAGCCGTTTATGACAGCTACACCATCGACAATGGTCAGACCGTGGCACAGTTAAAAACAGCCATCAACGCCGCTCGTAGTTTTAATTCCACTTGGTACGACATATCCAAGGCAGAAACAATTTTAAGCGAGTCCGCCACACTTGCCAGTTTGAGCATCATCACTGGCACAGCACTAAGAACACACAACAAGATTGGCAGATTGGCTTCTAGAGAAATTAGACAAAAAGCCAAATTAGATTTGGCCACATTGGACAGAACTGCATCAAGCAAACCAAGAGCCACTTATGACCTTACATCATTGCCCACACAATTTGCGGGCAACTCTATCGTGGACAATCCCAATGTTGGCGGGCTTGTTACTGGTCGTCCTTGGATTGAAACAGTATCCGCATTTACATTCTACGAAGCATTTGGAACAACCGCGGCATTAACAACCACACAGTATGTGAGTGGTAATAAGATTTATGTGTATGCATCAACATGGGATGTACCTGAATATCAGAATAGCAGAGTAGTTGTAAACGACATTGAACTATTGAATATTGGCGATAGAGGCCATAATATGGTGGTGTTGGATTCTTATGGTGATTTAGTTAGTACAGCAAATTAT
>Ga0208974_1000795_pt1 | contig 12673 bp, 28 predicted proteins | sample GreLakmeER15MSRF_FD_187699 | JGI IMG/M metagenome (GOLD analysis project Ga0208974, IMG submission 187699) | Freshwater lentic microbial communities from great Laurentian Lakes, MI, USA - Great Lakes metaG ER15MSRF (SPAdes) | ecosystem: Environmental > Aquatic > Freshwater > Lake | place: Great...
ATAATCCCCCCGGCAATCTACTTAGTCTATGTACCCCCAGTATGTCCAGTTTATTGGACTAAAAACTGGACACGGGGAGGGAGAAAATAGTATACAGGAGGATGTGGTAAATGGGTTTACTCTATATAAGAGAATGTGGTGACCCATATGCAACAGACCCCCCACTCCTCTGCCCGCGCGGGGGTACCCCCTATGATCTGAACAGCTCACCACCTATTCTGAATTATTTACCTAAAACATTTACCATGGAAAAAGTTTTTCTACCAGACTGCAAGTGCGGTCAACCAGTTGCTTATAATTTTGAATTGATACCTATCTATGAAGATGGTATCCAAGTTGCTCAAGAGCAAGGTCCTATGTACTTATATCCAATGTGTGAAGATTGTATATATGAGGCCTACAAGTTAGATCAAGAGTTTAGCAGTGAGAGAGATGAGTTGCCCTTCTAGGGCATCTCATTTTCTCTAACAGCTCATCACCTTTATTGAATATTTAATCTATCAATTATGAATCAAGAGAAAAGACTTGCTTTATTAGTTACCCTTGTATTTGGCTTGGGTATACTAAGTGGATTGTTAATAGGTGCTGTAAGACAGCATCAAACAAGACACGTTGACCCTGAATACTTCATTGAGTTGAAGTCTGATGGATCAGCTATCATTGAGGGCTTAGATAGGCACACATACTTCTGTCCTATTGATAGCATTCCAGCTGTATTGTTGAGAGATAACCTGTAACAGGGTTATCTTCTCTACTATATATAGAACAGCTCATAAACTTTCTTGATATAATAAGGAATGTTTTCCTGGGGAATACTCTTGCGGAGTATAACACGGAAACACTTGTTATATCTTTTTATTTAAACAGCTCATAACCTTTTTTGAACCAATTAAATCACTTACCATGTTTGCAATTTATTTTATCCAAGCTGTAACCAGCAGAAAGAAAAACCTTATTGATGAACTTGATGGAATCATGATCCTCAAGTTCGGAGAAGGACTCACACAAAGATCAGTGAATGCACTGTGTTCTATGAGTGATGAGTCCATTGAAGACATTATCTCTCAAGCAAAGAGACATGATGTGGTAGGTTTAATCATAGAAGAGGACTAAGGTCCTCTTTTATTTTTTCTTAACAGCTCATAAACTATTCTGATTAAAACTATATATTATGGAACCTGAAGTAATAGTAAAGCTCACATGGGATGAGTTAAAAGCAGTGCTTGCTGCAGTAGAATATGTCAAGCAACAAGTAGACAGTGATAAACTTGATAGAGCATATATCAGGTTAAGCACAGAGTATAAGGGAGTCTAACTCCCTTTTTCTTTTAAACAGCTCATCACTCTTTTTGAATTTTAAAACCTATTGTTATGTTATATGCACACTTTATTGGGTATGTATCTGAAATTAGATATGCCCACAACAACACACCATTTGTTAAATGTTTGGTCAGAACAACTGCTGGAGAAGATAGAATTATCAGAATGTTTGGAGAAGATAACTTCCTAAACCTTGATGAATACTCTCTTATAAGCATTACAAAGACTGAAATAACAGGAGGCTTTTGGAAAGGTCATAGTTTCCACAATGGTAAACGTGTTGGCTTTAGTAAAAGAAAATTCCATAAGCCAATGGAGTTTAGTATTGCTAATGGATTTGACTTAAGCTCTCTTAATTGAGAGCTTTTGTTTTGTCTCTACTACTATATATAGGGAAATGAGACCCTTAATTTGTAACTGCCTGATAATCAAGGGTAGTGTTAGGATTGTCTATATATAGTATATAAAGGCTTCGCAGCTTTAACAAACAGCTCATGACCCATCTTGATATACTCGTTTAGGTATATGCATCCTGTGAAGTACAAGCAGGCGGAAAGCGGAACCGTAAGATTAAGCCTCAGAGATAACCATCTGAGAATAAGAAATGGTAATCACACTGATGCAAAGGTGTGGTGGGTAAGGCTCTAGTGCACAGAGTCTTACCTTTTTTTGTTAAGGGCTCACTTCGTTCGCAGCTTTAGAAAACAGCTCTTAACCTATATTGATATTTATTATTAACTTAATCTTTTTACAAAATGGCAACATTTACAAACACCCGTTCTATTGTTAGTTTTCAGCAACTTCTAAATGCCACAGGCATTGAGGTAGTTCCTAACAAGGAAAAAGATGCAGAAGGTAACCAACGTTACCATGTGCGTTTCATGAAAGGTACAGAAACCCTTTCACGTACCTTATTGGCTAAGTCCATTGGTACTCAGCTTAGTGCTGATTTGCAAGTTTCTGATTATGAGGCTGTTAATCAAGCCACAGGAGAGGTCATCAAAACTAAGATGATCCACAAAGCAGGCGAACAAGCACCTGCAGTTGCAACATTTGACTTCTCAAATGTGGCTACCATGGCTGTTAACGGCTAAAACACATAGCACTCTAACTCACGTTAGGGTGCTTTGTTTTTTTCTCTCTGCTGTTGTTATAAAATGGTACGGATCCTAGTGTGGACAAGGGTTACAGAGTTATGGGCTAAAAACCTCTCTTCATATCTTCACTACATTAGACCAACATAAAATATAATGAAAAGCTAACAGAACAGGAATATATGGCTAAAACTACATAAGTACATAACTCTTACTATATACTTCCTACTATATGCTTTACTATATAAACTATATATACTATCTCTATATGTATTACTGCTATATACAGTAAGAAGACAGTAAAAGACTCCGGGAATAGTCCCATTACCCCCTAAATAATTTACTATGCATTTAGTTATTGCAAACCTTATGTTTGTTCTACAACTACACACAGGTGTTATTATACCTACTGATAAAGTTGATGGTAGAACTATATACTCTATTCCTTCTGCTAATATAGAGTATGCTTATAAAGCAGAGATTATCCAGTATCTTGAAACTGGTACATTTACTTATGATGAAACATTAGAGGATCCGGTTGATCCATCTATGGTTAAAAACTAATCTGATTATGGAAAGAAGAACTTCAATTTTAGTTTGTGTTGTACTATTTATAGGTTTAGCAGGTGGATATACCCTTGGTACTCTTAAAGCTGTTGGTAAACATGTTGATACAGAATATTTTCTTGAGTTAAAACAAAACTCTGTACTTATTGAAAGTGTTGATGGATATCTATATGAATGTCCTATGGATAGTATTCCTGCTGTATTAGAAAGAGATAACTTATGATGTTTGAAGATGCAAGAGATATGTATATGTTATACAGTATCTCACCGGAATTAACTTGCACTTGTGATGAATTTCATATGTGTCAACAATGCTATGAAGAAAGAAGACAAGATGCTCATAATGCATCTCAGGAAACTTCAATTGAGAATAGCATATAATTATTATACTTTCATCCAAGCAGGTATATTACCCTCTTAATAAGGCAGAAGTCTTGTTATTAATTAGATACAGTTTATAGTGGTATGAGCTATTTACCGCAGAATCTAAAGGATATATATCAAGGATTGCAACCTTGTGAGAGTACAAATCAAACGTAACGTGGAACAACTCATGAAAGCATAATGAGCCACACCTACAGGAGTTAGGCATTTGGAATCTACGGTATTTATACCTGGGGATTTTATGACTTTATACTGTAGTTATAATGTACCATTCCTGATTCCCAAGGTCAGGCAGTTGTAATGTCCATTTAAATATTTGGCTACAGAAGTGTAGAGCAATCAATAAGACGTTATTGTAAGTATGTTATCTGCTTAAAAGTAGGCTAATGATAACCATTACAACTGAGTACAGAGGGAAAGTATCGGCACCCTTCCTTTAACCGGGTGTCTATCCAGTAAGCTGCTGGCGCGGGACTGTCCAGTGTAGTTACAAGACAGTAGGTTTTGGTCCATATACCTTGAGGACTGATATAATGCACCATAACTCACTTCCCAAGGGTGAGCAGTTGTAATAGTTTTAAACTGAGACTCTTTAAGAGGTAGTGTAAGACTGTAGACAAGCCTCTACTATGTAACTCCCAAGGAGACACTTTATACGTAGGCTATAGTAAGCTTCTTTAGTTAAACTATTACAACTGAGTGCAGAGGGGTTCTGATTGTTAACTTAATACATATACAAATGATTACAGTTGAAAGAATTACTATTACAGAGGATTATGCTTTACAGCTTAATATCTCTATTGACTCTCTTATACAAGATAAAGAGAAAGAAGGTTTTCGGGAAATTAATAGATACACTCATCCTGCAGTAGGATTAGTAGTTGTTCTAACTAATGCACCTATACCTGATTATTGTCTTGTATAATTAAAAAAGATTATCCGTTTATAGTGCGGGGCTGAGAAGATCTGAAAGCCAACACTATTTTTCTGATTTGTAACTTATTAATTTTTTATTTATACACTTAATTTATTCTGATTATGAAACATTTATCTACTAAGGGACTTTCTATGTCCCAAGCACAATCTATTAGTAACTTGTGCAACCAACGTGCATTGGAGATTCAACGTGAGTTGGAGTCATACAATGTATGTTCTAAGTCTATTGTTGTTGGCCGTGAGAGCTACTCATTAGTTGATGCATATCCTATGCCTTCAGCTATTCTTGAGTTACTCAAGGAGAAAGGTAGACTACATGCTACTCAGGCATTCTTGATGGAAGCTATCAAGGAGAAAGACTCTGTTATGAATAGACTCATTCATACTAGCTTTGATTCTAGTCATATTGTTAGACCGGAGTTTGATGAGATTCCTGAGCCTGAAATCCCTGATAATGTATCAGAGTCTTGGGGTTGGGAACAACTCTCTGCGTCTGAACACTCTGAGTATTTGGAGGCTGAAGCTATGGCTGCTCATCTTGGTCAGTTTATCCACAACCGTGGTAAATTAGACAAGATGCGTAGAGAAGTAGCTGACTTGCCTTCAATTGAGTGGATGTCTGTTAAAGAAGGTGAGAAAACACCTGTTAAAATTGACAAGCATCACACTTCTCAGGAGTTGTTAGCTACTCATGAGCAAATTGCTACTGCACATAGAGCATATGAGCAACGTGTAAACTACTTCAAAGCTAAGGTTAAGAACCTAGTGAGTGATGAGAATGCACGTATCCAGAAAGTTTGTTCAGACTTATGGGCTCAGTATGATGCTGAAACAAGTAAGCAATCTGAGATTAGATCACAAGTATTTGAAGCTTACCGTAATCAGGTAAAGCAAGAGAATGCTGACTTTAATGCTGCTCGTGAAGAGCAGGTTAAAGCTGCTGCTGCACTAAGAATTAGTGTTAACCCTAGATTTCAGCCAGTAATAGACATGTTTATTACTGCTGAGTAATAGGGGCTGATAGGTGACCAAGAGATAGGCATAAGCTGATTCTCTTGGTCTTTGTGTCTGGTGATAAGAATCCAGAAAAGACTTATATCGGGCCTTGAGCCCTTACTAACAGATTTATTAATTACATTAGAATCTACCGCTTCTCTTCAACTTTTACTGAGATAGAACTCATTTGTTAGACAGGTTATGTACTGATATGTACAATTGGCTAACTAAACAGAGTCTTCATTTTTGTTTTTGCCTTTGTGGGAGAGAAGGTCTTTGATTTTGTACTTGAATTTATCTGTGTCTATATGTTCTTATCACCGGGTAACTATTTATTTACTGATTTAAAAAACTATGATTATGAAAAATACAATTGGATTGATTGGCAGATTTGCCGTACTTGCTTTATCTGCAATGTTATTTGAAGGTATAATAACTTTGGGTTCTGCTTTTAAATTTGAGAACTATAATGCTTTATCATGGATAGTACAGTGTTTAATATTCTGTACTGTAGTATGGTTAGCATGTGAATGGCACTATGAAGTAGAACATAATAAAAAGTAAGTTATGAAAAGGTCAAGAAAACAACAGATAGGAGATTTAAAAGTCCTATGGGCTGAGAAAGAATGGGAGATTGCTGAAGTTTTTGGTTCTAAAATGGATCCAGACATAAAAGCACATTATCTCAGTGATTTACAGTATGAACAATACTGTATTGAACAAAAGATTGATGATTTAGAACATGAAGTAGCAATGTTTCCACTTCAACTGATGTTAGCAGGATTTATTATCTTTGTTATCTGCATGTTTATCTATATGGTAAACAGATAACAAATATGGTCCTGTAGCTCAGCTGGATAGAGCAAAACACTTCTAATGTTTAGGCCATAAGTTCGAATCTTATCAGGATCACTACAGCCTCTGAGTAATCAGGGGCTTTTTATCTAATTATTTATTTAAAAGTCTAATTATGAAAACTGAAGAAAAAATATGGACAGTATTAATTGTTTACGGATTAGTTGCATTTACATTAGTTATGATGTTAATTTCTTGTAAGACTCCAAAGTACTCACAACATGATTGTTACAAGACACATTACAAACCAATTAAAAAAGACAAACATAAGCATCCTCAATGTGATGCTTATAATTAATACTATATTATGAAACTATTCACATCAGTACTAGGGTTTAACTTTAATGTTACCATAGTAGATAATGAAGGTAATCCACTTAAAACGGGAGCAAAAATGGTTACTGCTGTAACTACTGATACTCCCAAAGTGGGAACTAAAATTGGAGGTCACAGTTGGTTTACCAATTATAATGACCAATTGTTAAACAAGATTAGAGATTATAGGAGGAGAAATGACTAAAATTAACCTAGAACTAGATGAAACAGATTTGTATAATGCCCTTAGAGGTATTATTAAACATGAAAATGCAGATGAGATAGCTAAAGTTCTATCATACTGTGTTGGTTATTCAAGTAGTGCATCAAGTTTGTTCTTTAAGACTTATCTTGGTGATATTGCTCCTCAGGTATATCCTGCAGGTACTATGATTAAAGTACAAGCTCAAGGTTTGTGCTATAAAACTAGATTAGAATCAATGAAGAGCAATGGTCTTATTGATAATGATGGTAACTGTATTGGTGTAATTAGAGAGTTCCGTGGATTTCATGAGAGAACTAATTACTATATTACATATACTAATGTTGATGATGATGGTAACAATTATGAAGATACCGGATTTATTAGCCATGGAGACATAGTATCTATTATTGAAGAGTTTTAAGATAGTATATCTGTTGATATGCTTTTCCTGACCAAAGAATATCAGGGGGTTACGACCCCCTTTATTCTTGTTTAGCTATATAGTACTGAATATCTGCATTTCTATGCAATCCAAGGTAAATTTATCACGTATATTTACTAAAGATATAGAAAATGTATTATCAGTTACCTAACGGAAAAGTTATCACTATAACTATTGAACAATATCTTGAAATAACTGATCTAGATATACAATACCTCATGTCTATTGATTACGGAGAACATATTATTGATCCTTTTACAGGTTCTGCCGTAGAAAAAAATTCTAACAAAGAGTATGACTTTGATTTTGTCAGTTCAGATGAACTGGACATCAATGAAATTGCTGATGATTCATCACCTTTTGATGATATAATTGATTTATCAGCAGATACAGAGTAAATTCTAAATCTATATATTTTATGGAGTCTAAAGTGTACGTTGTGGGTGATCCCACAACTAAGGCTGTTATTACACAGTCAAAAAATAACCCTGAATATGGGTATGTAAAAGTTGTACAAACAAAACAACTTGTAGATGTAAATGGATTTCTTAGAAGAATCCAAGTTCCTGCTCTTATCCACGGGTATGTAGGAGAACTTAAAGTAAGTGGTTATTATGAAGGTCAAGAATTAACTGGTAAAGTAGTGATTAAAGAGTCACTTACACCATTTAATACTAAGAACCCTGAAGGTGATTTAAAAATTGCTGGTACAACAGGAGTTGTGTGTAAAGTAAATGGTCAACCTATTTATAGAAAGACTATTTATACTGATATACCAACTGTCAAAGAAGAATTAATTGCTCATGACAATGTAGATGAAATTAGAGGTGCCTTAAGGGCACAACAAAATGCAACTGCAAGTATTAAACCTAATGAAGAGTTTTCAATTGAAAGTTAATTGAAAAATGTTGATTGATGTTAAAGGGGAGACAAAATAGGTTTCCCCTTTTTTTATGATTTTAAAAATGTATATTATGGAAAAGCTTAAAAAACAGGTAAGAGATTACCAATTGTACGCAGGTAAGACCTATGTGCAGTATGAATCTGATGGCTATACAGCTTATCAGAACTATCTCTATAAGAGAGCACTCTATGGTCTAGATGCACTTACAGAGAAGGAACTTGCTACTATGTGTAGTAAGAAGAAACAAAGAATAATTAATGTTTACAAGCGTGCTCAAGTTACACTTAATAAGTTTAAACAGCAGCTGACCATTAGATATTCTAACTTAATCTTTGAAACTTTGTTTCCAAACAGTCCAATGACACAGTTCTTATTGGCTGATACTGAGACAGATGAGAAGTTTAAGAACACTTTAACTTTTAAAGATTTAGGTATTGAGAAGCAAGATATTATTGCTATCTTTATTGCTGAAGGTATTTTACCCAAAAACTTTTTGGATTTAAAAGATGCCCCAGTAACCTTACCTAGATTGAAGAATGAAGTCAAAGCTTAAAGAATGTGACAGTTGTCAAAAGATGACTGTTATATGGAAGAATTCTGAGGGATTCAAGTACTGCCGTTATTGCTGGAGTTGCCAAAAAGCCATCAGTAGTGATAGTTCACAGAAACCAAACGATTATAAGATCCCTCAGGTCTCTTCTAAAAGGAAAAAGCAAGATGCAGAGTATCTCAAATTGAGAGAAAGGTTTCTTACTGAGAATCCAATATGTCAAATCTCTGTGGCCGGCTGTGGTAATGGTGCAACTGATGTTCACCACACCTATGCCGGATCCAACAGGGAAGCATTTTATTTGATTCAAAGTACTTGGAAAGCAACATGTAGAAACTGCCATGACTGGATTCACACCCATCCGTCAGAGGCTAGAACATTAGGGTGGTTAAAATGATTACTTAAAATTCTGATTATGAAAAATGATTTAAAAGATGCCTTAGCATTATTGAAAAAAATGAAATTTAGTAAAGATTACAAGAAGTTTTTATTTCTTGATAATATCAACAGAGTAGTAGATCCATCCCATGTACAAAAAATGGTAACTAGTATTAGATCTATGAATGTAGTTAGACCTGTTATTTGTGTACAAGTTTCATTTATTACAGGAAAGAATCAATTGTTCATTGTTGATGGACAGCACCTATTCAATGCTTTATCAGCAGAGGGTCTTGAGATTCCTTATGTAATTATTGAAATAGAAGATAAAATTGACTTAGTCCATAAGATGGCTATGTTAAACAATTCTTCTAAGTCTTGGACATTGTTTAATTATGTAAAAGCATTTAAAATGCAAATCCCAGATTATAATGAACTAGCTGAGTTACGTGATAAGTATAATATTGAACCATTAATGTTGGCTGCACTATGTACACGTGGCACCTCAGCAGTTGTATCAGGTAGTCAATTATTAAAATCAGGTAAGTTTAGAATTACAAATCCTCAAGCAGGAGAAATGGCTAAAGCATTCAATGATTTCTTTTTAAAGATTGGTAGAGCTGACCGTTGGGTTAAGCACCAGTTCTTGCAAGTATTCATGCGTGCTTGGGAAACCTATGACCATGATCAAGCATTAGCTAATCTTGATAAACATATCAAAACTGTTAAAGCTATGAGTGATACTGGTGCTGCTGAAGCATTTATTAGCAAAAACATTTTCAAACTAACAAAATGACAAGAGAAGAGATTCAAGAAGAAGCATTAAAAGCAACAGAAGGGAGACGGAGATGTTCCGTAGTATTAGGCACAGGGGTCGGCAAGACCCTTGTTGGCCTATTACATATTGAGAAGAATACTAATGAGCTACATAACATATTAGTAGTGGCTCCTAAGAAATCTATCTTCCAATCTTGGTCTGATGATGCTGTAAAATTTGGTAAACAAGATTTGTTAAAGAGAATTACTTTCTCTACATACATTGGTCTACCTAAGCGTAATCCAAATGAGTATGACTATATCTATCTTGATGAGTGCCATTCTCTTCTTGACTCTCACAGAGTATTTCTTGATGTGTATAAAGGTGGGATCCTGGGTTTAACCGGGACTCCACCTAAACACAAGAATTCTGAGAAGGGTATAATGGTATCACAGTTCTGTCCTGTAGTTTATACTTTTAAAGCTGATGATGCAATTGATAATGGAATCATTAATGATTACCAAATCATTGTACATGAGCTTAAGTTAGATGAGGCTAAGAACTATCAAGTAAATATGAAGACCAAGTCTTTTGTTACTTCAGAGAAACAGAATTATAATTACTGGGGTAATAGAATAGAGATGGGTCAAGGACCTGCTCAAATGCTCAGAGTTATGAGAATGAAAGCTATGATGGAGTATCCAAGTAAAGAAAAATATACTAAGCAACTAATGCAAAGCATTAATACTAAGTGTATTGTATTTGCTAATACTCAAGATCAAGCTGATAGACTCTGTAGATTTAGTTACCACAGTGGAAATAGCAATTCAGAAGAGAATCTTATCTCTTTTAAAGATGGTAAGATTACTAAGCTATCATGTGTACTGCAGTTAAATGAGGGTATTAACATACCGGAATTAAGACAGGGTATCATCATGCATGCTTATGGTAATGAAAGAAAAGCCAGTCAAAGAATTGGTAGACTTCTGCGCCTTAATCCACAAGATAAAGCTATTGTCCATATACTATGCTATACAGGTACAGTAGATGAAAGATGGGTTAAAGAAGCACTTGAAGGATTTGATCAAAGTAAGATACTGTGGAAAGATTACGGAGTAAAATTGTAAATTAGCAAAATGGAACTATCTGAAGATCACAAGTTAATATTATTTAATGATGATGAACACAGCTTTCAATATGTAATGGCTTGCCTCATAAAATTCTGTGGTCATGAACCACAACAAGCAGAGCAATGTGCTTTGGTTGTTGATTTAGCTGGTCAATGTACTATAAAACATGGTTGTTGGGCACAAATAGATACAATGAGAGAGTTTCTTGATGCTGTAGGTCTAAAGGTCAAAATGGAAAAGTATGAAGATGATATGCATTGACAGTAGTAGAAAGCCCTCTAAAGTTCCTGTAGAACAGTGGATAAAAGAAGGTGAAGCATATACTGTAATTAAAGTAGTACAAATGGGATTACAAGATGGTAAGTACGGTGTGCTTCTTAAAGAGGTACAGATGTCTGCTGATTGTTTTCCATATGAGTACTATGATGCAGACAGATTTATTCCATTAGACATTAGAGTCTATGAAGCACAAGAAAAACAAGAAGAAGTATTAGAAGCTGACCTAGATTTAATTTAATTATGGAAGATTACACAATAGAAGATATTCTAGATGAGTGCCGTCTTCTGGCATCCCAGAACCATACTGCAATGAAGAAACGGGAGAGAACCTATCTTGATAAAAGAAATTATTTGATAGGTATCCTGCATTATAAGTATGGTAAGTCTTCTGCTTATATTGGAGATCTTCTAAACATAGATAGTTCTACTGTTAGAGCATCTAAGTCACATGCATATAATCTATTAAGGTTTGGAGACATTACCTTTAGTGCAAATGCCTGTGAGTTTATACAAAGATTTCCATATGAGTTCCCTTCTTCTGCTAATAAAGTAAGAAGAAGTAGTACAGTAGTAGTATCCTTGGATGGTGCTATGTATAAGAAACTAAAAGCTTACCAAGAAATAATGGGGGATGCTAAGATAGATGTAACTATTAGAAACTTACTTAAAAAAGCTATAAAGCTATGGGAAGAATGAAAGAGTATTACATGGAAATTATGGAAGCCAATGATGGTAAAGTTCCAGAAGAACTTACTATTGCTGACATAGCAAGAATGAAAGAGTTAAGAATTTTTAACTGGCAAGAATATGAAAGAGAACAAGAGAAAGTTAGAGTATTCAGAGTTAAACAAGAGAATCCAAGAGAGATTACTAAGATTGTACAAACTAGAGAGTACTGGGAAGAAGAACTCCGCAAGGGCAAGATCAGAAAAGCCTCAAAAGGTCTACAATGAAGAAGGGGATTAGCCACTTTATTAAATACACATTGGTATGGATAAGCCAAAACTTGTCCATACCTTTTTGGATGGTAGGTCATGTACACTTAAGTGTAAATGTCTATGCAGACATACATGAGATACTTATGTCCTTGGGTATGAATATAATTGTAGCAGTAGGATTTATTATTGATTATAAAGATTCAAGAAATGAAAGATAGAAACTGGGTAGTAATCCTACCAATATTATTTTATGTATTAGCCGGGTTTGGTTATATCAGATGCGCATATAAGATGTTCACATGTAACTGGGAGCCTATTGGTAAAGCAGAAGTAGTTTATACTATAGGTACATTTTCAGGTGCCGGAGTAATTATTGGTTACTTTGACATTGAGGATAAGTAAAACTTAGCAAAATATACCAAAAATTGGTATAAAATGCTTTACAAAACTAAAAAGGATATGTGGTAAAAATTACCCCATATGATGAACTAACCTTTAAATCAGAATAAGATGACAGCATATCAAGAAAAAATAAAAACAGCCTTAATGAATGGTGCTTTACTTCAATGCACAGAGGGTAAAAACTATAAGACTTGGCTTGTTTATCCAAATGGAACAATAGA
>Ga0208974_1000796_pt1 | contig 12650 bp, 17 predicted proteins | sample GreLakmeER15MSRF_FD_187699 | JGI IMG/M metagenome (GOLD analysis project Ga0208974, IMG submission 187699) | Freshwater lentic microbial communities from great Laurentian Lakes, MI, USA - Great Lakes metaG ER15MSRF (SPAdes) | ecosystem: Environmental > Aquatic > Freshwater > Lake | place: Great...
AATTCTTAGGATACGAAGATGTCCCATCAAAAGAAGAATTCATTAAAGAAATCAAAACCAATAATGAGTTTGCTAAAAAGTGGGGTGAGTTAGGTCCAATTTATGGTAAACAATGGAGACAATGGGGCGACGGCGATGAATATGTGGATGGAATTGTATATATGAAATATCCACCAATAGACCAAATCACAAATCTAATCAACGAACTTAACACAAATCCTGATAGTAGAAGATTGATGGTATCTGCTTGGAACGTAGGTGAGTTAGACCAAATGGTTTTACCACCTTGTCATTATGGATTTCAAGTTTATACAAGAGAGTTGAGTTCACAAGAACGTATGGATGTATATAATAAATCAAATTGGAACAAAGATATATTTCCAAGTGACGTGAGCGGATGGAATAGACTACTTGATACTTATAACATTCCAACCAGAGCAATCTCTTTAATGTGGAATCAACGTTCAGTTGATACATTCTTAGGTTTACCATTTAATATTGCATCATATGGTTTGTTATTAGAGATTATTGCGAAGGAAGTGAATATGGTACCCGATGAATTGATTGGTAATTTAGGTGATGTACATTTGTACTCAAACCACATCGAACAAGCAAAAGAACAAATGTATAGGAGACCTTACGATTTGCCACAAGTTCAAATCACGGAAAGAAATTGGTATCAACATGAAAAAGTAAAAGAACATTTGGGTGAAAAAACATTTAGTGAAAAGATACTTTCTTATAGACCTGATTGTTTTGAGTTGATAGGATACGAATCACATCCAAAAATTAAAGCACCTCTGTCAAATTGAGTTATGCAAGTCATTATTATACTCAGTACAGATGTTTCACCTGATATTGCAGACCTTATTCTCGGATATAAATTGGAGGGAGGATATTCAATTGATTACGCATTAAATTCATTGGTTTCCTATTACAAGGGCCAAGAAGTTATAATATTCAACTTCAGCAAATACTTTGTACTTGATAATAGATGGAGTGGATATAAAATAGATGATTACGGAACTAAAATTGTTATAAACTTTATAAAAAATGAAAAAAGGTAAAAAAATATTTGTAATTTTTAATCCACACACCAACGGATACTATGATGGGTATGGATATTTCCGAGAGATCTTATTCAGTAAAACATATACTGAAAAAGAGGTTGCGACTTCAGAGATGTGGAAAATTCTTGACGAATCAATCGGTAAGACATTTTTGAAAATCCGATCCTTTCATAGTGTATAATTAGGGAAGAGGAATATTCTTCCTCTCCTTACTTACTAATTTTTTTCCAAGCATCTGTTGTTGTTAATAAACTTAGGGTGCTCCCATTATCCCAATCAACACCGATTATTTCCTCGTTTGAATCAAGTTCAAATGGGTCTTTGGAAATACGAGTTACAGTTCCTTTTATTCCAATTGGTGCATGAACTTCACCTTCCATGTGATAACAAATTATTTTATCTCCTATTTGTAATGGAGGATTTAATTGACCTTTCATAATAATAAATATCTCTAGTATATTTATTGTTATATGGAATTTTTAATTACAGAACAACAATTGAAATCTCTTCTTACAGAAGAAGAAAGATCTCAACTTGGATCTAACATGAAAAGGTTAAACTCACTTACAAAACAAATTGTAACTCGAGTGATAAAATCATATGGAATAAATTTGAGAATGCTCCTGACGTGGGGTACTTCAGTTGGTGGTATGGTATTACCTTTGGACGAATATTTGAAAACACAAAATTTTGATTTATCAGACGACCAAAGAGCGTTAGTCTTAGCAGGGATTGTGTTCACAATTTTTTTTGAAACAAAAAGACCTTTTGAAAAGTTGATTTCCAAAATTAAAGAAGAAGGTTTGATGGAAATCTTCGAAAACGGATTACAAAAAGGTAGTGAGCTAAAGGAATCTTTTTCAAATTTCATACTTTCTTTAGGTGTTGGAACTTCTGCGTTTTTAGACACAATTGCATATAGTTTTTTAATCCCAATTATAATGGACATTTATTCTGTCGCGACGGATGCTCAAGATTTAGACCAAGCTGCAATTTTGATAGCTGAAAGACTAATCTCTTCGGGAGTTGTGTTGGTAAGTGGCCAATTATTAATTAAATTAGTTAAAAAAATATTAGAAAGATTAAGTTAGTCTATTAATCTACAAGATTAACCACTTCGGTGCAGACTAATGGATTTTCTATTCCAAAGTAAATCAAAGTATCCGACAATAAATCATTGGTTTTACGAACAATCATATAATAAGCTCCACTTTCGGCGGTTAAAGTTCTTTCTCCCGCCAAATCTTTGATTGCTGAAAAAAATATATCTGACCCTCCTCCTGAAGGTAGAATGTAAAGTTTATATTCAATATACTCTTTATCGTTCGCTTGTCGATAAATTTTTTTCCCTACCAATTCCATCTTGAACTTTGTATAAAACTTCACATGATCCTCGGCACCTGGAGGAGCCCATTCTAAATCGAATGTATGAGTTCTCAAAAATTGATTTATTCTATTCCACAATTTATCTGATGGTTCCATATTAGTCTAACTCTTCAATTTTGACCACTAATTAGTCCGGTCTTTTTATGACTCTATGCCAAACAAATTTGGGTATGTGAATTTGACCGGACTTTGACAATTTGACCGGCAATTTTATTTATAAATACTATACTCTCGATTAGATTTTAACTTTTTACTCTATTTATTTATACCAAGATACTATCTAAAAGTTTTTCTAACTTTTTAGATTTAATAAACGGTATTAATTAAAAAAAAATTAGATAAAAGTGAAAAATTTATCAAAGGAAGAGCTATTAAGTAGAATTGAGGCAATTAATAGAAGTAATGCAATAATATATTTTGACCTAAATGGTTTTATTTTAGGGGTTAATCCCATTTTCTTAAAGACCATGGGATATTCGGAGAATGAACATGAAAAAGTTATAGGTCAGCATCATAGTATTTTTGTTTCACCTGAAGTTGTAAAGTCGGATGATTACAAGGAGTTTTGGAAAAAACTATCAGAGGGAAAGTTCTACGAGGGAGAGTTCGAAAGAATAAAATCAGATGGTAGTATTATTTACCTTCAAGCAACCTATAACCCAATAATTAATGAAGATGGTATAGTTACAAAGATAATGAAAATTGCTACCGATATTACTACAACTGTAATAGCTAAAAATGAAATCGGGGCCGTGGGTAGAAGTAACGCTATCATCTATTTTGATTGTGACGGTTACATACTTGGAGCAAATTCTATTTTTTTAAAGGCGATGGGGTTCGATGAAAAAGATGAAAAAAGAATTATTGGTAAACACCATAGTATTTTTGTAAGTCATGAGTATTCAAAATCGGAGGAATATAAAGAATTTTGGGTAAAACTGAGTAGTGGAAAGTTTTTCGAAGGGGAATTCGAAAGAAGAAAACTAGATGGTTCTCCAATCTTTTTGAAAGCAACCTACAATCCAATACTTAATAACGACGGTATTTGTAAAAAAGTAATGAAAATTGCTAATGATATTACCGAGACTGTTGTTAGTAAGAATAAAATAGATGAACTTTCAAAAAATTTACAAACAGAATTAGATAATTCAAACAAACTTCGTATGTCAATCGAGCTCGAGAAAAACGCAGCGTTAGAGGACTTAGATGCTACAATCAAAAAAAGTCAAAACCAATTGATAGGAACTATTGTTAAATCAGCTCTGTTTGTAATTATGAGTGTTGGATTTATTACCACTATAATGTACTCATTTGCAATACTGTCGAATAAAGATACACAAATAATTGGCTCAACGTGGAGTAATATGTTCAGTGTCTTACTCACAAACGCGTTCTCCATCGTAGGTACGATTATGGGTATCAAATACGCTACCTCAGATGATAAAAAAAATAAATTAGAATAAAGTATTTTTTTTAGAGAAACATACTCTCATCTTACTCTCCATAATTAAAGAATATTTATAGTAAACGTAAATTACTATGATACTAAAAGTTGGGTCTAAAGGAGAAGACGTAAAAAAACTCCAAGCAAAATTAGGTTTGGGAGCCGATGGTGTATTCGGTTCTGGTACAGAGGCTGCGGTTAAAAAATGGCAATCGTCTAATGGATTAACCGCTGACGGTATTGTTGGTGAAGGGGCTTGGACAAAGATGTTTGGAACTAAACAACTTATCACCGAACCATCAACTCCGATTGTTAATGCTGGTCCTTTGAAGTTAGAAAATTTGAAGGGTCATATCCCTGATGCAGTTATCTCACAGATTCCTGACGCAGCAAAGAAATTCAACATTACAAATCCACTTAGATTGGCACACTTTTTAGCTCAGTGTGGACACGAGTCGGCAGGATTCAAAGCGATTCAAGAAAATCTTAACTACTCTGCAGACGGATTGAAAAAAATATTTCCAAAGTATTTTCCTGGTAACTTGGCAGAAGGTTACGCTAAAAATCCTGAAAAAATCGCATCCAAAGTTTACGGAAGTAGAATGGGTAATGGAGATGAAACAACAAAAGAAGGTTTCAAGTTTAGAGGTCGTGGATATATCCAATTGACAGGTAAAGACAACTATACAAAATTTGCTAAATTTATCGGTGAAGATACTGTGTCTAATCCAGATTTAGTTGCAACAAAATATCCTTTGGCATCTGCAGCATTCTTCTTTGATTCAAACAAATTGTGGGCAATTTGTGACAAAGGAGCGGATGACGCTACAGTAACAGCAGTAACCAAAAGAGTTAATGGTGGTACAATCGGATTACCTGATAGAATCAAACATTTCAAAGAGTATTTCGCACTTTTGAAATAAGTCGTATTACGATAAAAAAAAAATAATTATTTACTCCGATAATTTTGTCGGAGTAAATTTTTATTGTATCTTCGTTAAACAAAACTAAACATGACGACAATGAACATCTCCTCCGCAATCTCAGATTTCAAGTGGGTACTTAGAGTACTTAAATCTTCTCAAAGCAAAGAGCATTTGAATGCCACAATGAAGTGTTTTAACCTTTGGGAATCCAAACACGTCAGCGATAAACTTAGTGATTCAGAAAAAGAGGTTATCAAATATTTGAGATACCAATTTTGGAGTACGTTTAGAAATAAAAATTCAAGATATGATTCGTACAATGTAAAAAAATTGTTCTGTTGATAGTACAGCATGGACTTTTTTACAAATCATCATATTTATTTATACAATCGCTCACAAAGTGAGTGTTCTCATATATCCCTTTTACAAGACCCACAAATTTATTTGGTGGGTCTTACTTTTTTTCGTATATTTGTCTAAACCTAAAAATTATTATGAACTGGCAATCTTTCACCTACCGTATCCGAAGAAAATATCAACAAATCAAACGAGTAATCGACTTCTTGCCGATTATTTGGAATGGATTTGATTTTGATTATATGTATTCTATTGAACTTTTCAAAAAACAATTGGAAAGACAAGCAAAATTATTTGAATTAGATAAACTGAACTCCGACAGATCGAAACAAAACGCTTCACGAATCCGAACTGCAATTAGTTTGATGGATAAAGTTTATAATGGAGATTATGAGCTTGAATGGATGGATACCATTAGAGAAAAATATGGTAATGATGTATTTAATTGGGAGTTTGTGGATACTGGTAGGGGTGATGGAACATCTTTTATAAAATCCAAATATGAAGATTGGGATAATGCTAATGAGATTGATTTGTTGAACCGTGAACTTATGCTTAAATCAATACAAAAACAAAAGAAAGCCGAACAATTAGTATGGAAATTTATAGGACACAACATTCGTTATTGGTGGGATTGATATGAAAATATTTGAAGTATACGGGCAAATCTATATTTTTCCTTTTGTAAAAATAACCCATACAAGAAAACTTAACGGTGATTTGGAACTAATTATTGGTTGGTTAAAATGGGAATTAGCAATAAGATTATGAAAAAGAAAATAACATTCATCTCTGACACTCACAACAAACACAAACACCTTACAAGTAAGGGGATGGGAAACATATTGGGTAGTGGTGATATCCTCGTACACGCGGGTGATTGTACAAGTATGGGACAAAAACACGAAATCAACGAGTTTTTGAAATGGTTTTCAAACACCGAATTCGAACATAAAATTTTCATTGCAGGAAATCACGACTTTGGATTTGAACAACAAACTGATATCGATCAAGAGTTCAAAGATTTGGGAGTAACATATCTTTTTGATAATGATATTACTATTGATGGAATCAAATTTTATGGTAGTCCTTGGCAACCTGAATTCCATAATTGGGCGTTTAATCTTCCAAGAGGAGAAGAATTGGCAGCAAAATGGGAAAAAATTCCCGATGATGTCGACATCCTAATCACTCACGGGCCAGCATACGGTATTTTGGATTACGCTCCGATCGGAGGTCGTGTTGGTTGTGAAGAATTATATCGTAAAATCGTGGAGGTTAAACCAAAAATTCACGTTTGTGGTCACATCCATGATGGTTACGGTCAAAAGACAATGGGTGGAATTGAATTTCTAAACGCATCAGTTCTTGATGACAGGTACGAACATGCTCACAAACCTATTGTTGTAGAGTATGATACAGAAACAAAAGAAATTACTTATATTTGAACTATGGAAAAAATGTATAAGGTCTATTTGGATGACGTTAGAACTCCAATAGAAAATGATTGGGTTGTTGCAAGAAATCATGATGAGTTCGTTGAAACCATTCAAAAATTGGGTTTGGGAAATATTGAAGAGATATCACTTGACCATGATTTGGGAGAAAGTGCAATTGCCGAATATTATGCAAATGCGAAACCTAACAACACTCTAAACTATGACAATATTTTAGAGAAAACTGGTATGGATTCTTGTAAGTTTTTGGTGGAGGAAAGTTTTGAAACCAGTACTCCCTTACCTCAAGTTTATGTTCACTCATCTAATCCTGTTGGTCGGGTGAATATGATGAGTTTAATCAACAACTACTTAAAAAGTTGCGGATTACCCGAAACCTGTGAAAGAAGAATTACAAAGTTCACAGCATAAAAAAAAGATGGAGAAATCCATCTTTTATTTTTTTACCCTAGTTTGTTTTCTTGCTTCTTTAGCCAATTCCCCTATGGTTTTCTTTTTTTGTTCCGTTGGGTGTTTATAACCAGTCTTATATCTGAATTCAACCGACGCCGGACCGTTCTTTGACACGTCAGTATTGTATTTGAATACTGATACACTTTCTTCATCTTCAAAAGTGACTTCCCACTTTGTAGTTCCTGATGTTTTCATGTGACAAATATACTTAATTTTTTCTAAATAAAAAATCCCCACTCTTTTAAGTGGGGATTTGAAGATTACTCTTCAATTTGGTCTGACTTTCCTTTGTTAATCCATTTGTCGACTGACCCGATTCCGAAGGAACCAAGAACTAACCATAAGAAGGCATTAAAGATGAATTCGTTTATCACTAGGTCTTTACCTAAAGATCCGCTTACAATATCCGCAATAGCGAATCCTGTCATCATTACAAACGCCATAAACCCTACGACGCTTTTTTCATTGATTGTGTTGTTGTCATCAAACAACTGAGATAAGAATTTTTTCATAGTATATTGGTAATTTATATACTAATAAATATCATTTAAAATTCAAATTCCTCAATTAAAACGGAGGATTTGCTGGTGGTGTAAATGGTTTGTCACTTGTCTGTGTCACGCCATTAGTATTTGTCACTGTTTGTGTTCCTGAACTATCAGTTGTCACCACAGCTCCCAACATTAAGTATTTGGTGTTTGCCAACGATGTAAGAGGTCCTCTTGGTGTTGATTGGGTTGTTAGAGTTGAGTTATACACCGCAGTTCCAATTGTCATTCTCATATTAGTCCAATAACCTGGCCAATATCCACCGTAGAATCTACCGATAGTGTCAGTTGCTGTGGTATAATTAAGTGTATCAAGAGAAGTTGCTGTACATCTTACTCCGTCAATATAAACCGCAGTGGTTCCATCTGCATTTCTATTATAAATTAAATAGTGCCACTGATTTAAACTAATTGGTGTCGCCACTGTATAACTAAATGAACCTCCTCCACCATTTTTGTCAGAAGTAATTGTCGTATTATTCGCAAAGTATAAATTCATACATCCGGTAGGACTAGTGACAGGAGAACCTATAATACCTTTTGATGTAAAACTTGAGTTATTATAGAACCATCCTTCCAATGTGAATGTTCCCGCTCCAAAAGTTACACCAGGGCTTAATCCTAATGATTGATTACTACCGTTGAATAGTAAACTACCTGCCAATGTTTGATATGGTGTAGGACTTGGAGTTTGTGTTTGAGTTGCCGTCGGAGTTGGCGTTGATGAAGTCCTTGTAGGTGTTGGTGTTCTTGTTGTTGTTGGACTTACTGATGGAGTAACTGTTGGTGTTTGAGTATTAGTTGGTGTATTAGTCGGAGTTTCTGTTGGTGTCTCAGTATTTGTAGGTGTATTAGTTGGAGTGTTTGTTGGTGTTGGAGTTGGTGTTACTAAAGTTGCTTGACATGCTGCACAATTAACATAGAAAAGAAGTGGTGTTGCTCCATCTGTTGGAGTTGCCACGGTCTTTTCAACAATTCTATAGCACCCACTTGGTGTTCCTCCTGTGAATGTTAGATTGAATACGTCACCAGGTGCTAAAGATGATGGTCCTAAGTCAGCAACTAATACGTTCAAGTTGGTACATCCCGAAATTGTGAATGTTGTAACTGAAGTTAAGTCAGTTGTGGTTGGAGTTGGTGTGTTCGTTGGTGTTTCACTAGGTGTACCACTTGGGGTTTCAGTTATTGTTGGTGTCGGAGTATTAGTTGGAGTATTAGTAGGAGTTTCTGTATTTGTTGGTGTTGCCGTAGGTGTTGGTGTTACTAATGAAGCCTCACAATCATCACAGTTAAGATAGAAATTAAGTGGTGCGCCCGTATCTGTTGGGGTAGCAACAATCTTATTGACAATTCTGTAACATCCACTTGGAGTTGCTCCTGTAAATGTCATGTTGTATATATCCTCAGCAGCGAATGCTCCTGGTCCTAAATCAGCAACTAATACATTCAAAGTAGTACATCCTGAAATTGTGTAAGTTGTGGTTGTTACGTCGATACAATCATCACAGTTAAAATAGAAAGTTAGTGGTGATCCTGTATCTGTTGGGGTAGCAACAATCTTATTGACAATTCTGTAACATCCACTTGGAGTTGCTCCTGTAAATGTCATGTTGTATATATCGCCAGCAGCGAATGCTCCTGGCCCTAAATCGACAACTAAAACATTTAGATTAGTACATCCTGAAATACTGTATGTAGTTATTGAACTCAAATCAGTTGGAGTTGGTGTTTGTGTTAGTGTCGGAGTTGGTGTTGCTCCTTCAGGTGTTCCTGTTGGAGTTGGTGTTGGAGTTGGTGTTTCAGTTTCTGTAGGAGTAGGTGTTTCAGCAACTGGTGTTCCTGTTGGAGTTTCGGTATTCGTAGGAGTTGGGGTTGGAGTTATATAAGTACTCTCACAATCATTACATCCACCAGTTCCAAATGATGTGGTAAACGCGTCGTCTATCGGAGCATTTATCTTACTAATGACTGAATAACATCCACTTGGTGTCGCTCCTGTGAATGTGTAATAGTTTACATCACCAAGAACTATAAGTCCTGGTCCTAAATCGACAACTAAAACATTTAGATTAGTACATCCTGAAATACTGTATGTTGTTATTGAACTCAAATCAGTTGAAGTTGGAGTTGGTGTATTAGTTGGGGTTTCTGTATTGGTTGGAGTTTGAGTATTAGTCACACTTGGTGTAGGAGTACTTGTAGTTGTTGGTGTAGGTGTTGGTGTTACACAGGAATAATAACTATAGTCAGCAATAATTCCCGACGAATTTCCAGGAGCCCAAGGAACCCATGTTCCAGTTCCTAATGTGGAGGTATTTCTTGCAACGTTTCCAAAAACTCCCGCATTAAGGTACCAAGCATCTCCACCAAAGAATATACTACCAGTACCACTTACCTGTGTAAACGCATCTGAAGCACTATTTCTTATATAAGTTCCATTAGTGGCGGTATATGAACCATTAGAAATAACGATATTATTAATAAATGGTGTACAAGTAGCTGTTGGTGTAGGTGTTACTGAAGTTCCTGTTGGAGTCACTGTAGGAGTACTTGTCGTTGTTGGAGTTGACGTTACTGATAACGTTCCTGTTGGTGTTGGTGTTACTGAAACATATGAATTCCAAAAACCATTTGTTGTTAACCATACACTAGCATCCGTTGCAGATGAAAATGTTTGTGGTGTCCCATAAGTACTTGATACTGATTGAGACAAATTAATAAATTCACTATCTGAAAATCCACTTGTCCCATAAAATCCAACGGATGCGGTTATATCTCCTAAAAATGTAAATCCTGCCGGTACCGAATAAATTGGTTGTGATAATAAAGTAACTTGACCTTGAATATTTACAGGGAAAGGTGTAATTGCTGGATACAAATTATTTAATCCTGCCGAATTAACACTTCCAGTTCCCGATGATGGGTCTTCATTTCTAGTTCCATTCCAGTTTCCACCATTAACCCTAATCCACCATATACCGGTATTCAAATCTAAGGCAATATCAACAACATCATTCACACTTCCCCATGTTGGTAAACCTGAGTCTTGTACCGTTCCAGCATGAAGATAATCCCCGTCGCTGCTGAACCCAATACTTTTTGCATCAATTCCACCAACATAGGAATTTAAGTCCATATCTTGTAAACCAAACCCAATTTGTCCTGTGACTAATTGATTTACCCTTATGCTATACATCACCTTATTAGGTGAGGTTATAAGTCTTGTTCCCAAAACAGAACTTTGTATTTGACCTGATGTTGCGACAGTATTTCCACTTGATAAAACAATACCTGTTCCGGCATAGTTGGGGTCCCAAGTTAAAGAAAGTGGTGTAGGTTGAGTATCTCCTGAAACAGGAGCCGCAATAACATACCCTAAATCTTCATCAGGTCCATTCCAAAATTGCGGATTATTTGTAAATCCTGAGGTAGGAGCTCCTATAGCTAAACTACCAACTTGTTCTGTTCCCGGTATTGAAGTTCCTGGATTGTATGCGAAAGGTCTTGCAAATGCCATTTATATTTTTATATATAAATATACGGGCATAAAAAAAGGGAGATACCGTCGTACCTCCCAATTTTCTCCGTCGAGAAAATATAACGTGTCTTTTTGGATTGGGCTGATCACTTAACCCCAAGGATGGACGCTCCTTTGTTTTATTTATCGTCTCAAAACATCCAATAGTGACGTGTTTAATTTTATCTTTTTCAAGGTCAAAGATTCAGGAAACAAAAACTAAAACCTCCCATGCCTGATTCTACGTTTTTCTAATTTATAAAGCGGAGAAGAAATTGTTAAGGTGAGTATGGGAAAACACCATGATAAAATATTCCGCTGTCCATTTATTTTATAAAGATACTAAATCTTTTTCAATTCGTCAAATCTTTTTTTGACTGGGTTTGAGACCGAATATCTATTAGTCCCAAACCCTTTACAAATATAGAAAATACTTTTTAATACGTCAAACTATTTATTAAAAAAAAAGCCTCCCCGTAATGGGGCGTTTAGGACCGTTCCAGTTATGGGACAATTTAAGAGAACGATTCGCTACCGTTCTCTTTTTTTTTATGAATTAATATTTTATCTGAAATATTTTTTCTATATTTGTATAAATAATTCATAAAAACAATCGTAAACTATTTATCACAAAAAAAAAATGGCAAAAGGTGCAAAAGGAGGTTCATCTCCATCTCGTAAAATCTCTTTCGGAAAGAAAAAATCAGGAGTTGCTAAGAAAGGTTTTTCCAAATACGAACAAAAACCTAAAAAATACCAAGGTCAGGGAAGATAAACGTCATTTCTTTTTTTCCAATATTATTTTAACATGACGGATAAAAAGAAAAGGTTCTACCGTCTCTTAGAGAGACAGATTAATGGGTTGAGAAAAGAGGCGGTAGAATTAATTTATGGTAAAGGTTCAAGAATTGAGGTTCACAGTTGGACTCACAATATAAAAGGTGATACTTTTATATTTGAGTTGATTGTTCATTTGGGTGACACAATTAATGAATCTGTTATTGACAAAAATATGGCCGAAGCCTTGTTGAAAGAATCCTTGCAGTTTTTTTATCCCGAAGTAAAAAATGTTAATTGTATGGTCAGATTTGATGTTTGACCTTAAAAACCTGAAGAATTTTTAGCTTGTAAAAACTCGACTTTAACTGTAAGAGCCGCAACTTGTTCAGTAAGTTTTAGTATAGTCGATCTCATTTCATCTTTCTCTCTAGACGAATTTTCAAGGAGAGCCTCCAATTTTAATATTCTATCTTTGCAGTCATGACGGATAAAATCTTCGTCTTTATCTTGTTTTAACGCTCTTTTTTCATAAAACCTCCAAGCTGAATTTCCTCCTAAAACTGTAATTAATGTAATTACTGCCGTCCAAATACTTTGTTCCTCCATTTTGTGGTTTTTTCATAATAAATATGTGAAAAAAAATCTTTTACCCAAAAAGGTAATAATAATTATTATTATTCTGCTTTAGACCATGTCATATCACTGTTTAATA
>Ga0208974_1000797_pt1 | contig 12647 bp, 13 predicted proteins | sample GreLakmeER15MSRF_FD_187699 | JGI IMG/M metagenome (GOLD analysis project Ga0208974, IMG submission 187699) | Freshwater lentic microbial communities from great Laurentian Lakes, MI, USA - Great Lakes metaG ER15MSRF (SPAdes) | ecosystem: Environmental > Aquatic > Freshwater > Lake | place: Great...
AGAACTTAGAATATTTACCTCCAGAATATGGCTTGAAACAATGAATTTCTTTTACATTATTAACGCCATTATTCTGTGAAGTATAGATAGACGGACTGGACTCTTCCATAGAGTCATTGCAGGGTCCAGGACAAAACTTAACATTCGAAAGATCAACCGATATAATATCGCCATTATATTCAAAGATTTGCTTTGCGGTAGTTGCGGTAGTGGTAGCGGACATTATTCTTTCGGATGTATTAGAAATTTGCAAACTTGCTTGTTGTATGTGCTTTTATAAGAACTCTTGAAGAACAAAGACGGCGAATGCGAACTTTTAAGGTTTTCTTATGGCTCAATCTATTTTATGCGCAATTAATATTATTATTTTAGTTCATCAATTTTTATAGCATTTATATATTTTTAGAACATATTTTATAAGGTTTATTATTATACTCAAATTTTTACACATATTCATGCAAAAAATTAGAATAAACATATAATATAAAAAATTATAAAAAATATATAACAGATAAATTTTTTATAATTTAACTTATAAATACTTTGGGTTCGGAATAAATCTTGAAATTTTTATAATGTTCATATAAATCACTAGGAATTTTGTCTTTGAATGTTTCGTATTGTAATACATTACCACCACATTGTATACATGCTTCAATATTCTGTTTTTCTGTATTATATAAATTAGTATAATGTAATTGAATATCCCAACATTCATTTCCTTTCCATCCTTGTTCCTCGTTAGTTTTTGTATTTATATTCAATAAAGGTTCATCATTTCTATCATAAAATCCACAATACTCCGCCATTGCTATTATTTTACCTCCATATTTACTAGATGTCATAAACCATAAAATATCTCCTTGTTTAATCCTGTTAGATACCTGCGTCTTAAACTGTCCATTTTTTCCTCTTTTAATTCCCCAAAATGGATATATACTATTCTTAAAATTTTTACCATCTTTTACTCTAATAATGAAATGCTCTTTCATCTTTATATTCCAATAATATTTATTTATACTTGCTTGTTGTATGTGCTTTTATAAGAACTCTTGAAGCACAAAGACGGCGAATGCGAACTTTTAAGGTTTTCTTATGGCTCAATCTATTTTATGCGCGATTGATATTATTATTTTGGTTCATCAATTTTTATAGCATTTATATATTTTTAGAACATATTTTTATAAGACTCTGTTAAAATAAAAAATGATAAGGTAGGCAGAGATTATAATATCAAGGATGTCTTTGTCTAATAAAGGAACAGGGGCTGGAGGAGCAAATACTAATATTACTGGAAAAAAGTTTGAAGATAAGACAGATAATCTTAGCGTTTTATTGGTAGCCGGATATGTTAAAAAAGACTATTATTTATATAAGTCATTTGATGATAAGACAATAACATATGTATCGCAAAGAGGGCTGAAAAAATATATGAATGCGATGTATAATATTGATATATTTAGAAATCCCGATGAAGCATATATTATTGAATATAAAAATGGTAAGAAAGTTATAAAAATATTAGAGAAAAAGAATCAAAGCGGTCAAGGTTCTGTAGAGACTAAATTGTGGGCTGGCCCTTCATTAAAGCGTGAATACGAAATCATTTTAGGTAATAATTTTGAAGTGCAGTATTCTTATACTGTAAATGATTTTCTTAAACAATCCATATTATCTAATAAAAAAAAATATGAGGTACTTAATATAATATTGCAGGAGAATAATATCTGTGTGTTTTTTGGAGACGACGAAGATTACTTTGAATTACTAAATAAATGGGTAAATGCCTAAGTATGTCCTGTGCTGTCTAATAATTTCTAATGATTACTTCTTTGGTCTTTGAATCTGGATTTTTTGAATTAATAGACCTTTTGCATACTAAAGTTTCTATAGTATAATTATATTCATTTGCTGAAAAGACATCACGAATTAATTCTACATCTGAATTACTCATAGTCATTTTTACATTATTTTCTTTTAATGTATGTATTATAGCAAATAACTCATTATGATTAGCAATATCAAATCCACATTTGTTATATCCTACAAATGATGTATTTTTTTCTGGAACATATGGTGGGTCTAGATATAGAAAATCCCCATCTTCAATATTTATCATAGATTCTCTAAAATCACAACAAGTAAATATAACATCTTTGATTAGGTCGTGTATAATATCCAAGTGATTTTTGTTAATAATTTCGGGATTTTTATAATTACCATATGGAACATTAAATCCGTTTGGACCAACCCTAAATAGACCTCTGAAACAAGTTTTATTTAAGAATATAAACATAGCAGAACCAATTACATCATTTTTATCGGCAATGCTTAAACTATTATATTTATTTCTAATCCAATAATAATAGTTTTCTTTTGCCTCTTTGGCCTCATCTATATTGACGGATTTTCTATTTATATTTACGCATTCTCCGCATTCGCTAAAATCATCAATAAGATTCTTTAGAACAGCATACAATTCATTATGTTTTGATTGAATATTTTTATAAATATTAATGAGTTGTTCATTTAAATCGTACGCATATATATTACCTCTTATTTTTATGATGTTTTTTTTGGCATATGATAATAAAGCCAATAATACACTGCCTCCACCTAAAAATATTTCCCTATAATTATTTATTTCTATCGGAAAATTGGCAATAACTTTATCAATTATTTGTGTTTTACCTCCCACCCATTTTATTATAGGTTTCACAACTTCAACTTTATCACTAATAATATCACTAACGGTACTTACAGCACTTACAGAACTTACAGCACTTACAGCACTTACAGCACTTACAGCACTTACAGCACTTACAGCACTTACAGTACCTACAGTATCATTAAAATTACTCATAATAATTATAAAATATATATATAATTATTATCAATTTTTATATAAAGAAAAAATAAAAAATTGACAATTATAATATTATAATAATATATATATAATGAACTCTGCGAACTTTCAAGATTGGGAACCTGTCGTTTTCAAGAAAGCAAAGGAACAAAAACAAATCAATACTCAAAATCAGCCTGGATTTAAGGAGTATATCAAGTTAGTCGAAGATGATATTCCGACTTTGAATAAAATTACTCGCGAATATGCTCAGGCTATTGTAGATGGACGGAAAGCACTCAATATCACTCAAAAAGAGTTGGCTCAAAAAATGTGCATCAAAGATAATATTATTAAGGAATATGAAAATTGTAGCGTAGTTAATTTTAATCTACAATTCTATAAAAGAATTCTTAAGACACTTAATATTGACCCAAAAACTATCTGTAAAAAATAATTACTTATCTATATTTTATTCAAATGTTTCCAGGTAAATTCTTACCTAATACAATTATTACTCGGAATCATTGGAAGATACAGAAGCATTATCGTCAGAACTTTCTTCGGCACAAGAACCTCCACTGGTGTAAGGTTCAAAACCGGAACTCATTGGTTCGCTTGTATTTTTTAAAATATAAGGGTCGACTAATGTTTTTTTAGAAATATTATTTAATTTACTATAGTCATTATCTGTAATACCTATCATAGTTAAGATATCTGTATTTTCATCCATTGAGAAATAAATTAAAGTCATAGAAAAAACAAATATTATAGTAAATACTATAATATTATTAGGTGTTAGCAAATCATTGGTAATATTATATGTTTTATCGGGATATTCGTTTTTCTCATTATTTATCATTATATAATGATAAATACTAAATAATATTATAGATATACAAGAAGCATACAATATTATTATATACATTATCTATTTATTTTTTTTATAATTCTTATATCAAATATTACGCGTCTAAAAATTTTTAAATTTATTTAGATTTTTCTGTAAAACATTTATTTATATAATCTAATATACTCTTTGGTTCTTTAAATTTTGCTATAATATTCTTTTTTTCCTTCTCTTCTATCTTTAATTGCGCTTTTAACTCTTTTATTTCTTTTTTATTAATTTTATTATCTAATTTATCTATATTATTATTAATTTCTTCAATATTATTATTAATATTGCCTAATTTGCTTTCTAAATTTGATGTACTAACATCTATACTACATATAATATCATTCATTACAGGATAAGCAAATTGGCTTTTATCATTGCTTCTATCAATATAACTTATTAATCCCGCGATATTATTCATTAATTCTAATATTTTATTATCGGTAATTATACCATTATCATTACAATATTTTGTCTTAAACATTTCAAAATTTTCGGGCATTCTATTATCATTCTCTAATAATAAATTTAGTATTTTTATAGAACTCATAGGATCTTCTGTTATTGGTGTTGCCGACATTAGAATTAATCTAAGTGAATTTTTTCCCGATATAGAATAAGAGCGTTGTATCATTTCTTGAAGAACAGCGGGATTAGGTTTTTCTATTGCAGATAAAGAATTACTATATATTTTATGAATCTCGTCAATAACTATTAAAGTTTTCTTGAAAGGATCTTCTTTGCCATTAATTTTTACCATTTTATGATAAAATTTATTTTTCCCTTTAATCATATTAGTAAATTGTTTATAAGATATTGGCTGTATCCAACTATCTCCTAACAACTCTAATCTTTTTGATTTAAGTTTGGGTATTTCTTTTATTTCCCCACTTTTCAATTTTTCTTGTATAATAACATTACATATATTATCAAACATATTTTTCCATATATCTTCTTTAAGTGTATGGCGTGTTACCCATAATATAGTATATCCCTCTTTGTTAAAAGTATTTGTAGCGGTTGCGATGGCAGTACATGTTTTACCTGATCCCACACTATGATATAAAAATATACCTTTGTACGGAGATTGAGGTATTAGATATTTTTGAACAAATAATTGTGTATTAGAAAAGGATACTATTTTTTTGTCATCATCTTTCTTTAAATCAACTATACATTTATTTTGAATAATAGGAATATCCCAATAATATTTTTTATAATTTTTAGATATATATTTATTTAAATCTATAATATTCAATTTTGTCGTAGGTGGTTTTTCGGTTTGTTTATATTCTTTAATTGTTGTTAATATAAAGTTATGGACTTGATTATAATTTTCATCACTTATCTTATTTATCTTATATATATCTTCAAGTTTTTCTAATATTTTGTTTCCGTGTTTTCTAAAAAAAGAGTATTTATTTTTCCATATTTCATTTATGGCATCGCAATAATCCTTTCGTTTGTTTATATATTGACATAAATATCTTTTAGGTAATTTTTCATTAAATGCTTTAACTATTTGTTTATCCTCTACATTAAATCTAATTTTCTTCTTAAAAACCCCCTCCCACGATTTATTACCTAATTTATTATCATCGTCTGAACTCGATTTTTTAAAAACCGGTAATTGTTTAACATATTCTATTTTAATAATATAAATAGCGGCAGAAAGTAATAAATTATCTGGATTAAAATCGTCTGTCTTATATTCTAAAATACCTTTGCAATTTTTTTCACATTCAATATTATCTACATCATTTCTAAAAGAACCGCGATTATTATTAATTTTAATTATGCTTTTATTATTTCCAAACCCCGCATTATTTCTTATATAATTTAAGAATCTGTTATTTTTTATAGTGGTATAATGGATATTCTCAGTTAATGGCAAATCTACAGCCGCCGCTATCATTATATCTTCCAATTCAGCAACAAAATTTAAAATACTAATATTTTCATTACTATGTTTTATAAATAAATCATGAACAGTCATATTATCATCATATTTTATGTTGTACCTATAGATGTTTAGAGGCCAACCTACATTAGGTATGAATGGTAATCCAGATTGTCCACAATATCTTGTACCTCTTCCTATAACTTGAGTATTTTCTGCTTTTGTTATTAGGGGTTCTAAAATATGCATGTATTTAACATCAAATACATCTATGCCTTCCTTAAACCCCGAATCTAATATTATAAAACGCATATTTTTTCCATTGATATTATCTTTTGCCCCTGATTCACGATTATTCATTATTGTCATCATATTTTTTTTGAGTCCAACAGTTAAAGGTTTCTTATTAACTATTGATTTTGTTAATAATCCAAACGTATTATAATTATCTTCGGCACTGTATTTTGTCTTTATAACACCTTTATTATATATAGGTTTATAGTTATTAGCTATCATCGCAGAAGCAATCATTTTAGCACCGTTTGTACCGTCAACATCGCTATATATTATATGTTTATAGTATTTACCTTCTGTCTCCATATCTTTTTCATCGAGTTCTTTAATTTTATTTAACATACTATTAATTTTAGGTGACATAAGTGGTAAATCTTTCAAAACACTTCCAATATTAAACTTGTCGGAATCAAATTTATATTCAGATTTTATATGCGCCCAAGTACTTGTATTACGAATACATAATGCTTTTTTTGGTATATTGTTATTCATAATCCTATATTAAATAAATATTATTTATAATATTATGAAGAAATATTACAATTAGATATAAACAAATAATGATATTATTATATACTATTTTAACTAATAAATGAGAACAGAATTACAACAAAAACCCATAAAAGATATTATAGATAAATATCAAATTCCCGAATTACAAAGATTAGTTGATAATGAACATATTAATAATATGGTAGAAGACCAGAAAAATGAGTATAATAAATATAAAACGTTTTCTATGTTGCAAAGTTTTACAATTGCCTATATTGTTAATGAAAAAAAAGGATATATATTAGATGGTCAACATAGAGTAGAGGCTTATTCGAGATTAAAGAAAGAAGGATATGATGTTGATAATATTCTAGTGCCTATTGTAAAATATAATGTAGATAGTATTGAAGAAGTAAATGAATATTTCAAAAAAATTAATAAACATTCACCTATTAAACCTATATTAAATCTTGTTGCTATCGAAAAGATGATACTACAATCATTAGTAGATAGATATACGACGCATTATTTTAAAGGCGATTATATAGATAATATTGCATGTATTGTTGATAAAAATTATCAATGCCCTCATATTTCTTTAAATGATTTAGGAAAAAATATAAAAGCGCGTGATATTATAGGAAAGTTAACAAATAATAATAAAACAGAAAATGACTTGTTTAATTGTATATTAAAAGTAAATGATTTTTTAGAGAGTATTGCTTTTAATCAGTTAGATCCAACATATACTAAACGATTTGAAAAATGTAAAAATAAGAAGGAAAAGGAAAGATGTATTTATGTATGTTATTTAGGAGTTTTTAAAAATTACGAATGGCTTGATTTGGCTATTTATGCTTTAATCAATTCATATAATATAGATGAAATAGGTATGAAATTTTTTCAAGATATTTTAATTAAAAATGATAGAAAAACTATTCCATATGAACTCAAAAAAAAAGTATGGAACAAATATAATAATAATGAAATGAATGGAAAATGTTATGTTTGTGATAAAAAAATAGATTTTAGAGATATGGAATGTGGTCATATAGTAGCCCACGCATTAGGTGGAGAAATTACATTTAATAATTTACAGCCTACTTGTAAAACTTGTAATCGTGACATGGGTGTAATGAATCTAAATGAGTACAAATTATTATTCAAATAAATTAAAAATTGATTATTATTTTTATATAAATCATTATCATAATAAATGAATACGATTGCTAATATCACATTGTTCTTATTTACCCTATGCTGCGTAGTATCTTTTAAAAGACCGAATATTATAAGGTGTCCAAGTTATCCAAATATGAATAATATGTACAATTATACTTACGGATTTCAAACTTTAGATAATGTATTATGCGATAACTATAAATTTATTATTAATGATAAAAAAAGGAGAAACATATATCTTAGATTGCGCGAAAATATGGTTAACAGAAATATATATATGTAGGAAAAAAAAGATGTAAAAAAAGCAAATTATGTTTTTTTACATATTATATAAAAATAATTTAGATGATTATTTATTTGGTAAATTGCTGGGTGTATCCTCTACAGAATACTAATATCCTAAGATATTATGTAATCTTTATTTTGTAAATTGCTGGGTGTATCCTCTACAGAATACTAATATCCTAAGATATTATGTAATCTTTATTTGGTAAATTGCTGGGTGTATCCTCTACAGAATACTAGTATCCTAAGATATTATGTAATCTTTATTGGTAAATTGCTGGGTGTATCCTCTACAGAATACTAATATCCTAAGATATTATGTAATCTTTATTTTGTAAATTGCTGGGTGTATCCTCTACAGAATACTAATATCCTAAGATATTATATAATCTTTATTTAGTAAATTGCTGGGTGTATCCTCTACAGAATACTAATATCCTAAGATATTATGTAATCTTTATTTGGTAAATTGCTGGGTGTATCCTCTACAGAATACTAACATATTGCTATGTTATTATAATAGTATATTGCTAAATTCTTATATCAATTTTTATAAATTTTTTCAATAGATTTAATAAATAAATTTTTTTCTGTTATATCAAGTTTATCCCAATTAATTTTAGAAATATTTAATAAAATAATATTAATAATTAAGTTGCCTCCTAAAAGCCCTTTATTATTTATAATTAAATTATTTAATGTAAAAGAAGGAATATCTATATTTATATAATTATTATCTATATATTTTATTGTTTTACGCGCACCTTCAAGATAATCGTTTAGATTTATAAACATATCAATAATTAAATCTATATGATTATTTGTTATTTTATGACGATATTCTACCTTTTTATTATTTAATCTATATTTATCATAATCAAAATCTTCTCCTGATTCTTGCGAATTATCATTTATAGAAGAATCAGAATTATAAGAATTACTTGTTTTTAAATTATTTTTATTAATATTTGATATCATCATTTTAATTTCTATTTCATGTTCTATTCCATCATCGTCTATATATTGTCTTGAAAAAGACGGATATTCTTTTTTACATAATATACTAAAATTAAATGGTTTTTTAACACCTTTCAATAATATCCTAATTTTTTTATTCTTATCTGTATATAAATCAAAATAATTAACAGGTAATATTATACTGTGTTTTATTATTTTAGATGAAGGATTATAATAATTTTTACTTTTTATACCTTTTGTTAAAAAAATATTAGCAAGATTTATAAATGTGTTTTTAATAGTATTTTTATCATTAAAATAATTATTATACATCTCTTCCCAAAAATTAATATCAAAATTATCATATTCGCAAAAATCTTCATAATTTTTATCATAACTGTATTTAGTATTATTTTTGTCATCATAAGAATATATTCTTAAATTTCCATAATTTTCAAAATCTTCTAATGCCCTTTTATATGCGATACAAGATTTTTTAAATTTATCTATTTTCATATTTTTTTCTTCTACATTTTCTATTTTTACTAGTTTATCTGGATGACATTCTAATGCTATTTTTTTATATATATTCTTTATGTCATCTTTTGTATATTTAGAAATGTTATTAATATCTAATCCTAATATTTCAATATACATTATATTTATGTTAAATAATATTCTTAATTTATTCTTTATATTATATAAATAATAACAATTCAATAACTCGATTTAGTTATTCTGTTAGTATTTTTTATAAAATCATTGTCTGTCATTTTGCGAATAAAGAATAATTTATTAACAGGACATTCAGATTCTTCATTCTGTAATTCAAAACCATAAGATACTGCTATATTTGCCATAATATTTCCTTCATATGTCATCAATGATACATACTTTTTATTAATAGGACATATTAATAGCGCATAATCTAATAATATTTTTCCCAATTTTCTGCCTCGCATACTTTTGTCTATATAAACTTCTTGGATATAAAATGTATCTACTTTATCAGACATATTATCTATTTTGAAATATCTGCTCTTTCTAACTATTAAAAATCCTATCATCAAATCGTCAGAATACAATCCATATAAACGATTTTTCAGAATTAAATCATCTATTTCTCTAATTAAACTGTCTGGTGTATAAGTATCCTTTGTTAATTTTTTGTAATTATAGTACTGCAAATAAGCCATAAACTTATCCTTATTTTTGTTCAATACCAGTCTAATTACTATATTTTTACCGCGATTATCCTGATATTCTTTCATACTCTTGTTATACAACCTCATTATCTCATTATACTCGTCCCTTCTCTCTTTAATTAATGCTCTTGATTTATTTACAGTTATCAAATTATTCAATAGATGCTCAGAATTATTATTTATAAACATCTTGATTTTTTCATAATACAATTGTTTTTTAACATCTATTTTTTCCTTCTTATCAAATACTATATCAATATTCTCAAGAAAATGATTTGGGGCAGAATGTGTATATTTAAGCTTCTTATTCCAAGCCTCTATATTTGATTTGCTAACATACATATTTGTCAATGGGTCATAAAACTTATTGCTGTTTGATTTGCTCATATTTTTCTTATTTTCTCTTGCCTTATCTATTATAATATTTATATTTTAGTTATATACAAGTCTATCAATTTTTATTGCATTGTTGTCAATACTTAGATACATTATATAATAATTATATATATGATTTTATTAGTTAATTATAATTATATTCATATTAATATTCGTATTCATAAATACAAATTATGAATAATTGGAATAGATTAGATGAAAAGTTTGCGAGTATAATAAGTGATAATCATGAATATAATATATTGTTAAATAGAATATTATTATCTCAAAACAATACCTTGTTATATTCTCCTCTGGGTTTTCCTATAAATTTGTTTTCAGATTTAATAATAAAAAAAAAATTCAATATACAAAATAAAATATATAGATGTGAGCATATATGGGACAAAGCCCTCGTGTATAATGAGAACACTCACTTTATAGAACTTGATATAATGAATCCTGATAATACTAAAAATATGGATAAAATAACTCCATTTATTCTCCATATTATAAAGCATAAAAACATAGGATACGGTAAGCACTTTATAATAATTAAAAATATAGACCTCTTATCTAAACTGTATTATGATTTTCGCATATTACTAGAAAGATATTCAAATAATATAACTTTTTTATGTACTACACACTATATGTCTAAAATAGAACTTCCTATTAAAAGTCGCTTTAACAGTTTCCGCGTACCTCTCTTCACCTTTGAAGAGATAAATAATATATTTGTTAATTATCTCGACATATCCATAAAAGAAGAATTGGTATCTGTTAAAACGCGGGATATTGTTAAAGCCCTCTTCATATCAGAGATTGAAAATAGTCCTAATGCTGACGAAATATTAACTGAAGATTTTATAAAATATAATTATCCTCCATTCTTTGAATTCATCAAAACATATGATAAAAATAAAAATAATATTGAAGATATTAGATATCTCTCTAATAAATGCTGTCAGTATAACATATCCATCCACAAAATTATAGAAGACTTCTTAATCCTTGTGGATCACGGCGATTACTATCTTCGCATTAAATATTCTAAATTACCTATAAAAAAATTTGAGGATATCAAGAAAAACGAAAAAATGAAAATAATAGAAATTGGAGCAAATATAGAATATATGTTATCGCAAACTAATAAATCAAAAGAACCTATATATATCGAAATGCTTTTATTTAAACTCTTATATTAGTCTGTCAAGCCCCTAACTAGTCTTCTGGTTCATCGCGCGGGTATTTAATACCCTTATTATATCCTTTCATAGTTATATACTTCAATTCGCTATTATATACATCTTTCTTTTCAAACCTAAAATTATTAAATATAATATTCGCAGCTATAAATTTATCACATTCGTAATTCTTATCATATATAATAGTCATATAAACATATTTTATATTTTCGACATAATTATCTAAAAAATCATTATATAACTGTGCTCCTCCAATAACAAAAGCGCTCTCTATAATTTCTTCTTCTTCAACATATTTTAAAGATTCTTCTATATTCTTAAAAATCTTTACAATTTCCTTGTCCTTTGCGTCTAATTCATTAATCTCTCTAGATATTTTTTCATAATCTCGAGAACTTATTATAATATTTATTCTATTAGCAAGAGGTCTTTTAGGTAATGAATACCAAGTATTTTTTCCCATAATTACACAGTTCTTCTTATCAATATCATTTACTGTCGTTGTTATATTTTTAAAATATTTTAGTTCATTTGGGATATTCCAACACATCTTATTTTCATATCCAATACCATAATTAGTACTAGTAGCAACTATTATATTAATATCCTTCTTATCCCTATTCTCTATTACATTTGTCATTATTAATATAATATTAGTATATCTTTATATTACCACCTCAATAATATAAATAGCATATTTACACCTCTTAAAGCAATATAAATACTTGTAGAAATTACTATATCTTTGTTGACTATATTAGAAATATCTATAATATTGTTAGTTCCTCTAAGTTCATTATTAAATGCTGTACAATTTATCATAATAATATATATTAGTAGTTATATTATCTTATATATTATTTACAAATATAAATATGGGTATGGTGTATATTTATTAAGATAGTCAAGAGAAGCCAAGATATTTATATTTTTTGATTTTAGAATTTGAGTACATAACTTTATTTATTTAGAAATTTATAAAAAACTTTTAAGATTTTAGAAAAAG
>Ga0208974_1000799_pt1 | contig 12636 bp, 19 predicted proteins | sample GreLakmeER15MSRF_FD_187699 | JGI IMG/M metagenome (GOLD analysis project Ga0208974, IMG submission 187699) | Freshwater lentic microbial communities from great Laurentian Lakes, MI, USA - Great Lakes metaG ER15MSRF (SPAdes) | ecosystem: Environmental > Aquatic > Freshwater > Lake | place: Great...
TGCTGATAACTAAACGACAAAACAGAACTTGTGACATCCACAACCGTCGGCGTCTCTCGCTCTAAAACCCAACTAATTTTCGGCATTACATGGCCCTAGTGTTGACCGGCACTGGGCCTGACTGGCGTACATATTGCTGTAAAGCTCTAACAACACTGTTGGGGTCGCCGCCGTTCACATTGACCGTAATACTGGCACCGCCACCAAAACCCATACTGCCCAACTTCGACAACGGTATAACAGCTTCAGGGCCACGTTCACCAATCATTGCTAATTGTGGGCCTGTGACTATGCCGCCTTCAGCCAACATGGGTATGTCTGGCACGTCGAAACCTTTGCCACCAATACCAGGCACCCAACTAGGAACACTAAAAGACAGTTTGCCTATTGTGTTGTTCCACAGTCCTGCAACAGCTCTAAACGCTGCTTTAAACGGTGCTGAAATGACATCGGCAACAAACCCCATGGTGGCTTTAATGCCGTTATAGATCAGGCTAAACACGCCCATAATGTCATCTTTAAATTTGATAACAAACGCTATGGCCATACCAAACGGCCCAGTAATGATTGCGAGCAGTAACGGCCAGTTGTTTTTTGCCCAGTCAAACACATATTTGATAGCGCCCCACACGGCGTTGAAGCCAATTTTGATACCGTCAATGGCTTTGCCAAAAATGTCAAATTTAACTTGTAAAGCAACTAAAGCGGCAATGATTGCAATGATGACCACAGCACCAGTGGCAACCCATAGGGCGCTAAATGAAGCTGCAGTAACAGAGTTAATTGCGGCAGTGACAGCACTAACTGCGGCCCATGCGGCTAAAGCGCCATTGGCAAGAAACACGGCGGCGGCAATGCCACCAATAACGCTTCCCAGAGTTACAACCAAACCAACATTGTTACTAATCCAATTACCCATTTTGGTTAAGGCTGGCATAAGTTTTTGAATGATCGGCATTACGGCGGCGCCAACGGACTCTTTAAATTCGTCCATTTGGATACTAAAAGATTTCATTTTGCCTGAAGCAGTGTTGGCTGAAGTCGAGGCGGCACCCTTAAAAGTTTGGCCCAATGCGGCGAAAACTTCGTCAGTTGTAGCGCCGTTTTCAATCAAACTAGCCAAAGCAGGGTCAAGTTTTTTTAATGGCCCCAGTTGCCCGTTAAAAGCCTTTGACAGTGCGTCAGAAACAGCGCCTAAGTCTTTGCCGGTGCCTGCGGATATGTTGAGGGCAAGGCTTAGCAAGTCTTGTGCTTTGGTTACGTCGCCAGTACCACGCACAAGTTTTTCTAATGCTGGGCGTAACTCATCGTCAGAAACAGCAGCTGCTATTGAGGTTTGAGTAATGAACTTTTCAACACTGGCCACTTGGGCGTCAGTCGCACCCGTAGTGTTTTTAAGGCTAGTGGCAAGTATTTGTGCCGCTTTGTCATCTTCCATAAACGCTTTAACAGCGTCACCAGCAAAGTCTGCTAAAACACCTAATGCGAGAGCTGCAGGGGCGGCGGCTTTCTTTATCGCAAAGCCTGCTTTTTGCCCTGAGGTTTCTAGTTTCTGAAACTCTCGAACAGCACGGTCTATGCCTTTGTTGTCCAGTTCTGTGACTATCGGAATTGAAATAGCCATTAGATCACCTTCATGTTTCGGTTAACACTGGCCATGATTTCTTCAATTAACTTACGCATGTTTGCTTGTAATTGGTCATCGGCACGTTCGTACGATTTCCACATGACACGGCTAGGACTGCCAAAACGGCTACCCAAAACGGTAATCATTTGCTCACCTTGTGGCGTTTTGGCACGGCCTGACAGGTCAAACAGTGCGGCGGCTTTGCTGTTCCATTTCAACCCAAAAGTGTTGGCTTTGGTTTTCTTGCCTGACACAAACGGTTTGATTAGTTTGGCTTGCTTGGCACCGTCCCACGGCAACAAATCTGTGGCTTCATCAAATGCACGGCTAAAATTGTCACGCTGAGTGCCTCGACCTACCAGGCGTGAAGTCTGACCTTTGGCTTGTGCTTTTTCCTGACCACCAACACTGTATTTGCGTTTCCACCCTGACATTGGGGCGCTACTAGGCAAATGAGCTTGTGCGTCTTTTACGATGGGTTCAACAATGGCGGCATATTGCCGTGTGATTTCACGGCGGTAAGTTTTGTCAACACCGTTTAAGTAGGCCAGTGCTTCTTTGACACCAGTTACTTGTATTGTTGCGCTAACGCCCATGTCATTTTCGGCTTTCGTTGATTACCTTTATGACCGTCGCTAGGTCATTAGTATCAAACTCTACTTGCTGAGGCCAGTACCCTGTCGCTACTAAAACTTGTGCTAGTGCGTGTCTGTAGGTACTGGCACGGTAGGGCGCTCAGGCTCATTGTCAACTACCTCAAGTAGCACCAGGCGCTTAATGAAATCGTCAAGCACTACCGGCACAGTGACATTGTGCTGTTGACACGCTTGGTGGGCAAGATACGCCAAATCTTCAATACCAATACCGTTGGCCATGTCGCTGGCTTTACGCTTAAATTTGCGTTCCCACGAAACGATAGTGAAAAGGTTTGTACTTACTTCGACAGGGCCTTCGCCCTGGTCAACTCTAAGTGTTAATTGCATGTCGGGCCGTTTCTGTTTGTGTGGTTATTAGGCAACAACGGTGGTAAGAACGCCACCCTTAAAAGTGATTGAAATAGTGCTTAATTCGCCCATAGTTGCGTTTATGACAGGAAGGCTTTCAAGATACGCCCCCACTAATTCGAAGCGCGGCTCAGTCGGGCTAGCACTGGTCAAACCAGCGACAGTGTTAGAAACTTTCACCGTAGTGGTGGTGCCAACTAGAGCTGCAAGAGTTGCGTAGGTTTCGGAGGCGGCATAAGACATGTATAAATCAAGCGTAATTTCCTGATTAAAAAGGCCCGAAACAAACACACGGCTGGTGGAACCAAACGCTGTTGATTCGAGAGCTTCGGCCATGTTGGTGACCGTGGCGCTGGTGCATTGGTCGGTCAAAGAAACGCTGTTGACCATTACGCCTGGGTTGGAAAGGTATGTCGAAGTAGCCATGGGTTAATCCTTCTTTGTGTGTGCTTTAGTTTTAGCAGATTTTGGGGCTGGGCTGTCGCTAGGTATCTCATCAGATTTAATAAAGCCGTGAGCTAGTAACGCTTCAATGTTTGTACCGGCACCAGGCACAAACTCTGCGCCTACTGTCCCGATACGGTCACTAATAATTGTGTATTTCATGGGTCAACCTGTCTGTGCTTGTACGTCTATGGATAGGTCATATGCGGCAAAAGTTTGGCCGCCGATTGGGATATAGCCAGGGCGCCCAGACTTTACGGCGACATTCTTTGCTAGCACCTGCGCACACATGCTTAAAACGTTGCGTAAGCCGTCAAGATTGCCTGGCCCTAGTGTCACTACTTTTACCGAAAAATTCATGGTAACGATGTTGTAGTTAAAGGCGTCAAAACTGGGGGCGTCAATAAACACGCAAGGTGGGTTAATTTTTTCAGGGTCAAAGACAACACGCATGCCAGTGATCGTGGCAAGGGTGGTTGCCAAATCGTCTATGGCTTCATTGAACAGGTCAGTGTAAACAGTCATCAGGCAACCGCTGGCCGTGGGATACCGGCTAACTGTTTGATTAGTGGCGACAGTCCCGAAACTGCAGCTGTACCCATATCGCTAAAACTGGCGAATTGGTCAATAGCGCCACGTTGTCTGTAAATCGAGCCACCCATCATGATCGTGGCAAGTTCAACATCGGCACTAGGCACCGTAGTTAAAGAATCCGTGTAGCCGCTTTCCTGACGTCTGCGAAATATGAAGTTGGAGGCGCTATTAGCACACTGAGTCAAGAAAGCAGTTTCGTCAACACCTGCTAAAGCAATACCTAGCCAGGTGCCAATCTGCGTACCTGTAATCCATGTGCAGGTTTCCGTGTAGGTCAGGGTGCCTTGTGGGATAGCGGCAGTACGGTCAAGATCGTCGCCAACATCATAAAACAACACTTGGTTAGGTATTGGATAGTTGTAATCGAATGTCAGGTCACCAGTACTAGTTACGCCAGTGAACAGGTATTCGGGTATGGCGTAAACATTGTGTGTGCCGTTCAAACTGTGGCCTAAGCCTGCAAGCGTGAACGGCAAACCCAAATTAAGTTCGGGTTCTGTCAATGTTTGGACCACAGCGTAATCGTCTAAACGCTGGTGGAATATGACTTGATAAACAGCCATGGGCGGCTAACCGCCTTTCGACTAAGCCTGGGTGATCTTGCGAATCATTGAAGTGTTGGCCGCAAAAACTGCTGCATAGCCAAACATACTCATTGTTCTAGACACTGTAGATGGGTTTTCAACACTGAGCAATCCGCGATCAGCCCTATATATTTCATAGGCATTGGCATTAAAAATCACCATGGTTTTGGCGGCGAAATTCTTGTCAACGATGATTTGCAAGCCAAGTGGGTTGGCGTTTTGGAAAGCGTTTACGCCACCGGCACCGATGGTGTTGAAAGCGTTGAGCTGTCCGCCTGTGTAACCAAAGATCGGGCGGTTCGTGGTGTCGACTAGCTGCATCATCAAGCCCCAGGTTGCTGGGTCAACAGCAATGTGAGTTGGCAAGAAGTTGGTGGCCGCAACGGTGGTGACTGCACAATCGTAGATTGACTTGAGCAAGTCGGCTACTGACAAGTCCCATACACCGTCACTGGTTGCGCTTGACACAAGGGTGTCACATGCGTAGTTGTCAATTGCCAACAGGTATTGGCCAGCCAAGTCTTGCATGATGATTGCCATGGCGGCTGGGTCTGTGAAGTCAACGGTCTGGTACGAAAGGGTAGTGGCACCAGCAAACGTCTTTTTGGTAACCGTATTTGAGGCGATCACTGAAGTGGTCGCTGACACTGCGTCAAGTTGTGCCGATTGCTCTGCGACAGTCGGGTGGGTTGTCCAAGTCGGGCGTAAAAACGTTGAGCCTGCGCCGCCGCCTGGCATAGCACGGGTACCGACTGCGGTAAGCAACGGTGCGATGTAGTTGATGTCTTGAAACACTGGGCCAAGAATCAAAGCAGGAACAACACCAGCCACATTGCTTGATACAACATCGCCAGCTGCCGCTTCGATGGGCGACTGGTGGAAAGTGCGGTAATCGTTCCAAACTTTGTTGGCGTTAGCGGCTTCAATTCCACCCTTGTGCATGGCGGCCATGAATTCGTGGGCGCTAGGCAAACGTGGTTCACGCTTTGCTGTGGCAAAAATCGGTGCTGTAGGCACTACGGTTTCTTCAACAACTGCAGGGCTAATTTCCATTTTGGGTTCTTCCTTTGGTTCCTCGACTTGTGGCGCTTCCGCCGCTACTTGACTGATCGTAGCACCAGCGAAAGCAGGCGTGGGGACTAGTGACAGCTCTACCCATTCGGCAGCCAAAATGGTCATGTTGCCTTCATCGTCATACTTAAATTCTGTGGGGTTGACACCAACCGAAACGCTGTCAATAACACCGTCAGCTGCAAGCACTAGGGCTTCGTCACCGGCACGGGTGTTTGACACTTTGGCTGTGAAGTACATGGCTTCTGGGCTGTCGACACGTTCGGCAACTAAACCAACGGGCTGGGTTGAATCGTGGTACATGTACAGGCGTGGTGCTTTACCGTCAATGGGCAAACTGCCTGGCGCAAACTGCACGGTGGTGCCATCGCTGACAGTGGCAAAAGTGTTGTAAGGAACCGCAATTCCTGTAATGGTGCGGCGTGCTTCACCGTCAGGGCCAGCGGCTTCGACAGCAAATGTGTTTGAAGTAAAACGAATCATTAGGCAAGTTCCTCTTGTGTGTTTTCTTGGGGTTGTTGTTGGGGTTCGTACATTTCTGCACCTTCAGTTTTTAAATAGTCCTCGTAATCCCATTTGACATAGGTTCCACGGGGCAGTTGCTGACTTAAGGCGCTAGTAATTGCTTTGGCGTACATTGACAAGCCGAAAGTCCACAAGTCAGATTTGGCAGAATCGCTGTTTGTGTATGCGTAACTACCTGTTGAAATACCCAACAAATACGGGGGTACATTGCACAAATTAGCGATTTGCTTACTCTGATATTCGGCGGCGTCAATCAACAGCATTTTGTCGGGTGTTGCGTTTGTTTCTGTGTACGTCAAAAATTCGTTAAGAGCTGCAGTCTGATTGCTGGCCCGTGCCTGGTTAAACGCTTCAGCCAACTGGGCAAGTTCAATTGCTGACAACGGTTCGCCACCAGTTTGTTTAAGCACACCTGCCGGTATGGCGCTCGAAGCATTGCGATACCTGGCGTCTTCAAGTTTTAGAGCTGTTGCTATGGTTTGCTCGCTCATAAAGATCATGCCTTGGGTTGGGCTGTAAATTTGCACCACATCGGCTGGGTCTATAGCGCCACCGTTGAAATAGATTTCTTTTGATTTACCAAACCACACTGGCCCGTTTTGGTCGGGTGTCGTAATTGAACCTTGCGGTAAGCGTGTGGCGCTGGCCATGTAACCGTCTTTTGTTCGACTTGTGATGTAGAGAAAGCAACGGCCAAAGAAGAAGAGATCGTCAAAAACCCACGGAAACAGGAAGTTATTTGGCATTTCAGGGTCAAGTTGTTTTAGCCAGGAACGGGGCGCCAACGGCACCGATTCCATTTCTTCACCGTTCCAAATTTCGGTACACATTTTCAGTTCCATGTTGGCAAGAACTGAGGCCATCAGATCACGGCTTCGACTGATAGCGGCAACAGACATTGCACGGTTACGCATTAAGCCAGCCTGGTAAGACCACCAGTCACCAATCAGGTTTGGGCCTGCAACTTGTGAACTGTAATAGGCGCCACCAACTGCAGCTGCTTGCACGGCAGGTTCAGGCTGTGGGCTAATCGCCGCTTTGTTCACTTTGCTACCGCTAAAGATTCCCATGGTCTGTTTTCCTATCGGGGGTGTGTCCCTGCCCTGCCCGACGCAGAGCAGGGACTATTGCAACAATAGCCTGACCTAATGTCACGGTGTCTTTGATACAGCAAACATGGGTTTGCCCACAACTTTGGGCCGTGAACTTTCAGCGATAGCCCAAGCCATGCACCGGCACAGCTCTATTGGGCCTGGCGACTTTTGACTAGACAGAACTACCCCACCGCCCGTTTTTGTTAAAACGGCTCTGTTGACATGTTCAGCCAAAGCCAGTTCGCCACGGTGCCGTACTTTGCCTTCCACAATCATCTTTTGAATCAGGCCCGAATATTTCAGCAGTTCGCCGTACCCGATAACGCTACTTCGACGTTCCAAAGATTTTGGCAAATGCAAATGCAGGGCTGGCGTAATGACCAGACTGGTGGCCGTGTCTGCCATGACCCGTTCTATTTCTTCCCACATTGCGTCTTCGGTATCCACCATGAATTCGACACACACATGGGCTTTGGATTCAAGCACACTTGACCTGACACCCACATACCGCCCATCAGTCAGGTCAGTGTCAACAGCCAACACGCCACCAGGCGGCATAGCAACATCGGTTTTTTGTTTATCCCAAACACCAGGTTGAAGCCAGGCGCCACGGGCCGAAACCCACATGTTTAAATGCGCGCGCAAGAAACTGTCTTTTTTGCTGACTGCCCGTAACGCTTCAACGGTCACTGTCTGCCCCATCGCTGGGTTGGCCATAATCCAATTGGTCTCATTTCTAGGGTCACTGCCAGGCTTCATGCTGTATTCCGCAAAGTAAAGATTGCCAGTACTGTTGTTGTCAATCTCAGAAATGGCGGCTTCTCTAAAGGCTATGAAACAGGCGCTTGATTCATCGCCAGCGGTTGACCAACTAGACAGCAAAGGGTTAGCCCTAGCAATCTGACTGGGCCGTAACGCTTCATCAACTACAGCTGCTGAAATGTTCCACAGTTCGTCAATGACAATTAGGTCATAACTACCGCCGTGCAAGTTTGGAGTTGCAGCTCTAACTTCCCACGTTGACCCATCAGGCATTTTTACAGACTTACGGCCCATAGCGTTGGCGGCTTTCGCCCCAAATTTGTCTACAAGTATTGGAGCGATAAACCCAAAGATTGCTTCGGCACGATCAAGTTTGTTAGCAACCGACAGCACCGCTTGGGGCTTGCCTCGAATGGCCGCAAGTTCAGTAATCCACCAACCGATCATGGCTTGCAAAGCAACAGACTTGCCTTGCTGTCTGGCCGTGGATACTAGAGCTTCTCGAAACTGCAGGTTGCCTTCACCGTCATGCGACAACTGACCGTCAAGCACATGCTTTTGCCAGTCCATCAGTTCAATGCCCATGTGATCGGAAGCCCAGGCAGAAACCCTTGCACCGTAACTGTGCTGGTTCAGGCCAACCGTTTCAAGTCTTGGCAAATGTGCCGGCACCCCTGCCAGTTCAGGCTGGTTACCGCCAGTTTCGCCCAAAATGTTTTCCGAGCATGGGGTCGGGGGCAGTCCAGGTGTGTCAAAAAAATGGTTTACGGCTTCATTTCGCTTTTGAATGCGTAGGGCGTCACGTTTGCCTTTGTATGTGGCACCACGTTTGCTGTTGCAACGTCGACATGCTGGTACCAGGTTGTCAAGGTCATCACTGCCGCCACGGTCATGTTCTATTAGGTGGTCAGCGGTCATTGGGTTGGCGGTTGTTCCTTGCTGGCCACACCAGTGGCATGGTGGGTTGTTCGCTAGCAGGGCTTGCCTGTTGCGTCGATAGGTCAGGTCATTAGTGGTGTGTTGTCTGGGCATTGGTCGGGACTCCTTTGTACTGATAATAGGTCAAGAGATACTGACGCCCACACAGGAAATGCACCTGTGCGGTTGTCGCCTAGTTCCATGTCAGGGTTGGGTGGTTTGTGTCCCCCACTATTTAGGGCAAGTAGCCCATGGAAGCCTGTCTAGTTTTGTTCGGTGGACAACCATTCGCCATTTGTGCCGTTTGGAAACGCTGTTCGGTCACTAGGCGTGACCGTCTACCCAGGTTCCCCTGTTTACTGCCCACCACCTACAAACGTGGCACACACATGCGACTAATGAAATTGTGTTGGGACTGTATCAGGTGTGTGTGTTCTTGCGACCTTCGAGGCGACACCAAACGCCGTTCAATAGGACTTCGGCAAATTTGATTTTGTGAGGCGTGAAGAACTGGCCGTTAATAGTCAAGTATTCGACATCATGGGCATTTGATATAGCGATAGCAAACACTGGGGTAGTAAATGACCATTCTTCATCACCTGTAACAATTCGCATTGGGTTGGTGGGTTGGTGGAATTCAGTCATGGTCGGGTCTCCTGGCTAGTCGGGTTGATATTGCGTCAATGTCTTTGGGGCGCCATATATGTACTTCAGCGCCTGCAGCTGACAGGGTTTCATGCCAGGCTTTTTGTAACGGTGAAACACGGCCAATGTCTGACTTGAGTTCAGCAAAGATAATGCCCCTAGTCGAATGGGCCAGCGTTAAGTCAGGGTAGCCGGCGTGACCTTGTAAGGGTGTTTTCCACACCCCTGGGCGGATTTCCACAGCACGGGTGTGCATAACTAGCCAGCCGTGCAGTTTGGCAAGCATAATGACACTGTTTTGGAAGTGTGATTCTTTCATGGCAAATATTCCATTGGGTGCAATTTGTCTTGAGTAACCCAAAAGGTGTCGTTGTCTTTAAGTGCGCCCATGGTTTTACCTTCAAAGCCATATAACCAGCCTTTAAGTGTCACGGTTTTGTCGTTGACCACAGCCAAAATGAATGGTGCTTCGTCTTTGTCTCGTGGGTGCATAAGCAAGCAACCGTTGGGCCAGCCTGTTGACCTGACTTGATATGTGCCAACGTCACCAGGTAACTCATCAAGGCAGTCTGTGTTGGTTGCTGGTTCCCAATAAACATTCAAATATTTGGCTACGGCATATTCGGCGATAGCGCCTACAACGTCTATTTGCCATTCGTTTTTTCTGTCGCCAGCGCCATATAAAGCAGGGCGGTTTTTGCCTATGCCGTTTAGTCTGCGTTCGACACCTGCGTAAGCAGCTGCACGCAATTCTTGCCGGTTCAATTTAATTTCAATCACGGTGCCAGCCTTTTAATTAAAGCCGTGGCTTCGGCTCTAGTTTCGGGGACTGGGCCTTCCCAATTTAAACCCCTTAAGTACTTTAATTGGGCTTCAGATGGTGCATTGCTCGCATTTGCGCCTAGCGCCTGTGTACGGGGCTTCTCGGGGGTTCTCACAAGGGTTGCTGGGGCTACCGTGTCAGGTTGGCGGTTGCGTACTTCTTCAGCACTAGCCATTTTGGCACCAAACGACATCATTAAACCCAAACACCTACCCAGGCAAGAAGTCGAAGCGTTCATTTGTTCACTGTCACGGGTAAAACTGGTTTTGCCTGGGAACGGTTCAAAGCAGGTTGCTTGTGCCGGTATCGGGTCATCAGGTGTACGCCAAATTTGCATGGTGACACTGATGAAAGTTTTGTCTCCGATTGTGATGATTTCGGGGCGGTTTTCCATGACCCGTAATTCGGGCCATTTGGCTAACGCTTGCTTAAAGCGTTCAGGTACATCGACATAGTTTGTGAGGTCCATCAGCTGCCCAAGTTTCTGTCAAATGCCCGTCGTTGTTCGGGCGTCATACGCAAATAGTTCAGTAGGTCATTGCACCTTGCCTTTTCGGCTTGGGTTAAACCTTCCCAATTTCCCTTGTGGCCACATTCGAGGCATATGCCTTTAAGGATTGGTTGCAGGCGCATGTCATGGTGGTGCAGTTCCATTTGGCATTCTTCACACAAAATTACGTTCATTTAAAACCGCCTAGGCGCATGGCCACAATGGCGTCTTGTGTTTGCTTAGTCAGATTTGACAAGTAAATGCCGTTTTCTTCGGCGACATAAGCCAATTCAAATAAGGCTTTTCGAAGCATTGCTATATCTTCCATTTGTTTTTCTAGTTGCCAGGCGGCGGCTTTCATAGCAATTTCTGCTTTTGCTATTGCCGCAGTCATTTCGGCTAACTGTTCGGTCATGGTCGGGCCTTTCATGTTGTCGGGATATTTCTACGATAACCAATTGGTGTTGCAGAGTAGCGCATACGGCGCCTGTCGCCTTCCGTGGTGTTCGCCCAAATGCCTTGCAAAGCCTTTTCAGGGAATGAAACGGCGTAGGCGTAGCAGTGGTCAAAGACTGGGCAGTTATCACAAATGGGTTTGATTGCGGCTTTGGCGGCGGCAGATTCGAGGGCGCTACTAGGAAAAAATAGGCTGGTGTCAATGCCTTTACAAGCTGCAGATTGTTGCCAGTCGGGGCGGTCAACATTGAACATTTGCTAGCACATTCTCCAAGGCTGCCAACCGCATGCGCCTGTCTCAGCGGTGGCTTCATAGAGCAGGAAACCAAACCGCAAGTTGAGGGTTGGGTCGCTCATGGATTCTTCAAACGGCATGTTAAAAAGTTCTTCTGCCCAGCGTTTATGCAACTTATTCGCCTGTATCAAACCGTGATCGGAACCATTGAAATTTGGGTGCTGGTAGCCAATGTTAAGGCACCTTGTCTCTTTCCAAATCAGGCGCCCTAGTTTCTCTAAAGTTTCTGTGTCATTGGGCCAGCCAACCGAAACGGCTACCGGCAACCATTCCTGGCATTTAGTCGCTGGGTCAACATAAGCCACTTTTGTGGTGGGCTGTGTCGAAGTAGTGGTGCTGGTGCTGGTGGTAGTTGTTAGCTCTACGGCCCGTTCCTGCAGCTGCTGTGGGGTCAAGTCGCCCAGAGTTACTGTCACGGGTGTTTCAACGTATGTTTTGGGCGGTGTGTCCTTTTGGTTGACTACCGCAAACGCCGCACACACTAGGTAGGTGAATAGGGCTAGCCCTAAAAAACGCTTCACATTCATTTTGGTTTGTCCTTCAGTCGGGGTCAGGTCGGGTATTGTCTACCGATTCGGTAGGTCTATGTCAAGCACCAAATATAGTTTTAAAAGCATGGTGAACGACATCAGGGTGGTCAGCTAGTAACGGCGACACTTCGACATGCACCCATTGGGCGCCTTTTGACCCAATAGTGTTTTTGTCGTACACCTTCCATGCGTCACGGTCACAGCGGTAGCCGGCGCCCCAACCTAAAGGGTTGTTTTTGTAAGTACCGGCATAATCGTGGATTTCTTCTATGCCCAAAATGTCACGGTGGGTGAATAGGAAGTCGATTAGTTTTAACCGTTGTTCGGCGGTGCCTTTGAGATCTACGGCACGCCAGGTGGCGTGTACAGACTTTTTTGGTGGTGTGGTGCCAACCATGTTTCGGTCATTAAAAATGCCTAAGTTGGTGACGCCGAAAAGGTAACAGCAATAATCCACAAACGCTTTGGTGCCTTCCCTTTTTTGGGCGTGTACGGCGTCTTTATTGCCGGTATACGGTCTAATTGCCATCGTCTTTTTCCTTATCTTTGAGGCCATTACTGGCAAGGATTCCTGATAGGGCGCCAGTGAGAAACAACATCATGGGGCTAAGTAGTGACCAAGCGCTTTCGTCATTGGGTGACACGTCTAATGGTTGCACCACAAACAGCAGGCCGTATAAGAGTGCAGCTGTAGAACCTAGGAACGCAACGGCTAAAGCGATACCCACGATAAGTATTAGTCGGGCTTTAATTTCGCTGTTGCTTAAACGTTTC
>Ga0208974_1000802_pt1 | contig 12603 bp, 14 predicted proteins | sample GreLakmeER15MSRF_FD_187699 | JGI IMG/M metagenome (GOLD analysis project Ga0208974, IMG submission 187699) | Freshwater lentic microbial communities from great Laurentian Lakes, MI, USA - Great Lakes metaG ER15MSRF (SPAdes) | ecosystem: Environmental > Aquatic > Freshwater > Lake | place: Great...
CAGGCGACCCAAGCCATTTGATTGCAGCCATGAATTTTTTTGTAAGCCTGGCAGCCAACGATTATGTTGAAATTATGTGGCGCACCACCAGCACTGATGTAAGTATTGAGCATTTTGACGCTAGCACCAGCCCAACCCGACCAGCAGTGCCATCGGCCATCGTCACGATGAGCTTTGTGTCCAACCTACCGACAATATAGCCATGTACATTCCACTAAAACTACCACCAGGCATTTACAGGAACGGCACAGAGTACCAAGCAGCAGGCCGCTGGTATGACGCGAATCTGGTGCGCTGGTACGAGAACACCCTGCGGCCAGTGGGCGGCTGGAGGAAGCGCTCGGCAAGCCAGATGACTGGTTTGTGCAGGGGGTTCATCACTTGGCGCAACAACAGCGGTGAGCGATTTATTGCCGCTGGTACGCAGTCCAAGCTGTACGCCATGAACGAGGCTGGCACACTGAAGGAAATCACACCAACCGGCATCACTGCCGGCATTGCCGATGCCACGATCAAGACCGGCTACGGCTACAGCACTTATGGCACATACGCTTATGGCGTGGCCAGACCTGATCTTGGTGGGCTGATTCCGGCCACTACATGGAGTCTGGACACATGGGGCGAATATCTGGTGGCCTGTTCAAGCGCTGACGGCAAGCTGTACGAGTGGCAACTTGGCTTTACAACGCCCACCTTGGCAGCGGCCATCACCAACGCACCAACGGGCAACAAGGCTCTTCTGGTCACTGCCGAGCGCATCCTGTTTGCCCTTGGCGCTGGCGGCAATCCCCGCAAGGTGCAGTGGTGTGACCAAGAGGACAACACAGTCTGGACGCCTGCGGCCACCAATCAGGCTGGTGATTTTGAGTTGGCCACCCCTGGCAGCCTGCTGGCCGGCAAGCGTGTCAAGGGCGTCAACCTACTCTTTACAGATGTGGATGTACACACGGCGACCTATATCGGCGCACCATTTGTTTATGGCTTTGAGAAAGCCGGATCTGGCTGCGGCCTGATCTCGGCCCAAGCTGTGGCGGCCATCGACACTGCGGCTATCTGGATGAGCAAGTCGGGTTTCTGGACTTATGACGGATATGTCAAGCCCCTGCCAAGTGATGTGTCTGACTATGTGTTCAGCAACATGAACTTCAACCAAGCATCTAAGGTCTACGCTGTCCACAACAGCCAGTTTGGCGAGATCTGGTGGTATTACCCGAGCAGCGGCAGCAATGAGAATGACAGCTATGTCACCTACAACTACCGCGAAAACCACTGGAACATAGGCTCATTGGCCCGTACCGCCGGCACTGATGCGGGTGTGTTTACCAACCCGCTGCTGGTCTCATCTGATGGCTACATCTACGAGCATGAAGTGGGCTTTGCCTACGACAGCGCCAGCGTCTATGCTGAGTCTGGGCCAGTGCAGCTTGGCAACGGCGACAACCTGATGTCTGTGCGGCAAGTTGTCCCAGATGAGCAAACACTTGGCGAGGCGGTAGTTTCATTCAAGACCCGCAATTACCCGACAGGCGCTCAGTCCACCTTTGGGCCATACACGGCGGCCAACCCTACGGATGTCCGGTTTATGGCGCGGCAGGTCAATGTCAAGGTGACGGGTGCTGTTTTGGCTGATTGGCGCATCGGCGTCATGCGGCTGGATGCGGTGGCCAGCGGCAAGAGATGATGGATAGAATTTCTGAGATCAATCGGTGTCGCCAATGGATTGATGCGGCTTTAGAATACAGTGGTGGGACTCACACACTCGATGACATAGCGGCTGGAGTGATGTCGGACAGATACCAGTTGTGGCCTGGTCAAAGTTCAGCGGTGGTGACGGAGATTCTTGTTTATCCGCAACTAAAAAATTTACATTTTTTTCTTGCTGGTGGCAATCTTGATGAACTCAAGAAAATGCGGCCACACATTGAGGCATGGGGAAAGTCTGTTGGATGTACAAGGGTGACGCTTGCAGGGCGTAAAGGCTGGGAGCGTACATTTTTAAAAGACGAGGGATATGAGCCTCAGTGGTTTATTCTTTCAAAGGAGTTGATATGAGTCAAGGTGGTGAAGTTTCTACACAGCAGCTTGTTTATGGCCCTGACGGAAAAGTGTATGGCAACCCAGCGCTTGCAAGAGCCGCTGGTGTAAATCAAACCTATCGTGAGGATGGCACTGCATATCCTGAGACTATGCTTGGCAGTTTGCCCCTGTCCCCCTCAGTGCCTATTACTGAGGCATTTGACCCGTCTGCTGGCATTGGCGAATTTGAGCGCCGTCAATTTTTGCCAAACCAACCAGTGCCTGTGCCTAGTCAGTACCAGCAGATCATGGGGCAATCTGGCGGCGTCAGCCCCTACCAGCGAATCATGGCGAGGATGACGCCAACTATGAATCCCTATGGCAGTGTGTCGGGTGGCTACGACCCTAGTTTTCAGGGTGGCTATGACCCAGGTCTTTACTCTCGCCTAACCAGATCAGGGCTGATCAATACTGGTGGCGGCGGTGGCGGCGGTGGCGGCGGTGGTTCTGATTACTCCGACCCCAATCCAGCTTGGTCAAACATGACTCAAGCAGAGCGAGCTGCCTACTACGCTGCAAACCCCACGATGGCATCGGTCACAAAAGGACTGCAAGGTCTTTTTGGGAACACGCTATATGGAAAAATACAAAACTACTTTAACCCTAACTTTGTGACTGAAGAGGGCTTGATTGCAATGGGCGTCAACCCTGCCGCATACCAAGCTGCAAAAGAGAGTTTCCGCGCCAGTGAGATTTCCGACATGAATGCAGCGGCTGAAGCTGCGCAAGTAGAGGCTGGCCGCCAAGCTGCTCAAGAAAGTTTCCGGAGCAGTGAGATAACTCAACAAAATCAGGATTCAACCCCTAGCGGTGGCAGCTACGACTCTGGCGACTATGGTGGCTACAGTGGCTCTGAAACTCAGTCTAGCGGCGAATCCTACGCCAACTTTAAGGGCGGCATGGTTACCAATGTATTTGGCCCCAATCCAGCAGGCCCAGATGATGGCGCTGGCATGTTGCAGCTTGGCGAGTATGTCATCAAAAAATCAGCGGTCAAAAAGTATGGCCAAGGTCTGCTGGACATGATCAACAACGGCAAGATTCCTGCCAAAAAATTGAAATCTTTACTGGGATAAGGGGCACACAATGTCTAAAGGCGGCTCACAAACAACATCGACCTCGATTGATCCACAGATCAAAGAGGCGTTTTTACAAAATGTCCAGCAGGCCCGAAATGTGGCCGGTGCATTGCCTGTGCAGCAGTTTGCAGGGTACAACCCTTTGTATCAGGCTGGTGAAGAGCAGATCGTCAACCAGTCACTGACTCCGTTCACTGGTCAGGAAATTGGCGGGTTTATGAATCCGTACCAGCAGGAGGTCATTGACCGCAGCCTCGGTGATATTGAGTCAAGCCGCCAGATGGCAGACCTGAGAGATCGTCAGGCTGCCACACAGGCCAGAGCCTTTGGTGGCTCACGCCAAGGTGTGCAGTCCTCACTGACCAATGCCGCTGCCCTCAAGCAAGCCGCTGACCTATCAGCCAACCTGCGCAACCAAGGCTTTGGTCAGGCTACGCAGTTGGCTCAGTACGCCCGTGGGCAAAACCTCCAAGGCGGCCAGAATGTCATGGCACTTGGCGGTGCGCGTCAGGCTTTTGAGCAGCAGCAGCTTGATGCGCTGCGCAACATTGGCATCCAGCGTCTGGGCGTCAGTCAATCAGCGCTTGGCTTTAACCCTGCCGCCTTGGGTGGCAGCACAACGACTCCATACAGTCGCAATGTCGGCGCGGGTGCTTTGGGTGGCGCTTTAGCTGGCTCTCAGTTGGCGGGGATGTCTGACGGCGCAGTTGGCGGCGGCACGGGTGCAGCAATTGGTGCATTGCTTGGCATGTTTGGTTAAGGGGATAAAAATGGCAACAGGTTTTGACTTTTCAAACATCGGCTCTATGTTCGGCGGTGGCATGGGTGGCACGCCAACGGGTCTTGATGCGCTGCTGAACGAAGACCAGCGCAAGCTGATGAATAGAAATGCAGCCCTGTCAGCGGCTGCTGCACTGCTGCAAGCCAGTGGCCGCAGCACTACCCCCATCGGCCTTGGCCAAGCGCTTGGATCGGCCTTGCAGGCTGGCCAGCAGGGCTACCAACAGGCGCGTGCTGGGTCAGTGCAGGATCTGCTGCTGAATCAGAAGTTGGAGGAGGCTAAGCGTCTTGGGTTGTATCAAACCGCACTGGCTGGGACTCCATCAACAGCAGCCCCAGCGCAGGCACTGGAGCCTTTGACGCCAGCGCAAGCCAGCTTGCTTAGCCAATCCGCACCTGTCAGCACTGCTGGGCCAGTTGGCCCGACCATGCAGCGTGCGGCCATCATGGACGCAGCGCAAGTAACACCACCAGCGCCGACTCAACCATCTGAGACTGACAAGCGTTTTCAGGAACTCTTGCGCAAGGCAGACATTGCCAATCAATACAACAGGCCCGATGACGCAGAAAAGTTTTTGAATCAAGCCTACAAAATTAAGCCTGTTGAAGAGTACAGCACGACACCTCAATTCGGAAATAGTGCCGGAGGAACGCCAATATCTTTTGTCTTGAGCAAGTCAGGCAACATGAGGCTGCTTGATTTCACCCGTAGTCCTGAGTTTAATTATCAGGACACTGGCTCTTACATCAGCGTGCGTGACAAAAACACAAACAAAGAGCTTGAACGCATTCCAAAATCCATGACCCCTGGCGAGGCGGCCAGCAATGTTATTGCTCAAGGAAACCTTGCGGTAAATCGTGCCAATTTAGGTGTGGCTCAAGCTGGTCTTGGTTTGCGCCAAGCCGAATTTGACCGCAATGCCTTTGACATCAAAGAAACGCCAGAAGGTCTGGTTTATGTGCCAAAGACTCCAGGCGGCGCGGCTATGCCCGTCACGGGCGCTGGCGGGACTCAATTGCAAGGCGCTGGTTCAAAGCCTACTGAAGATCAAAGCAAGTCTGCTGGCTTTGCATTCCGTATGCAAGAGTCAACCAAAATCTTCAATCAGCCAGTTACAGGTGTTGATGGTCAACCAATAATTGATCCAGCTACTCAAAAGCCAATTACGCTTGAGCAGGCATTTGGAAGACCTGGCAGGTTTCAGGCAATCATGCGATCCATCCCTAGTGCTGGTCTAACTACTGGAGTTGCCAATGTATTTGAAACAAGTGGCCGCCAGCAGTATCGCCAAGCTCAAGAAAACTGGGTCACAGCCAATTTGCGGCCAGAGTCAGGCGCAGTAATTGGCGTGGAAGAAATGGAAAAAGAGATTACCAAATATTTCCCACAAGCCAGTGATAGCCCAGAAACTATTGCCCAAAAACAACGCGCTAGACGCGATACCGAACTAGCAATGACTGTGCGTGCTGGCCCAGCTTACAAGCAAGTTGAAAAAGCAGTGGCTGCAAGGCCCCAGGCTGGTACTCCTCGACTTGTCAGAGATCCAGTGACCGGTGTTTTGCGTTATGTAACGGAGTAAAAAATGGCTGACAAAATTGTTCAAATACCAAACATTGGGCCAGTTGCTTTTCCAGAGGGCATGTCCGATGCCGACATTATTAAGGCCATTCAGACATTGCAAGTGCCAGCGGCTGCGCCAGTTGCTGCACAAGCAGCGGCTGGAAAAGTCCCTGAGTCTTTCCAATCAAAGATTTTGAACTCTCCTGTCGGCGGCGTCATTCGTGGTTTGCGCGACATCCCTGACGCTGGCGCTCAATTGCTGACCCGTGGCCTTGAGGCAGTGTCTCCAGCCGGATCAGGCATGGAGCAGTTTTTCAAATCTGAACGCCAACGAGTTGAGGACATCAATCGTCAGGCCGAATTGGACTATCAAAGAAACTTTCGCCAAGGCCAGATGCGTCAAGGTGAAATTGATGTTGGCCGTGTAGGCGGCAACATTCTTGGCGCATTGATCCCATCAACTACTGCTGTGCGTGCGCTTGGCGCAGCCACAGCGCCAGTGCGTGCTGGTGCTATCAGCGGCGCGGTCAGCGGCGCATTGCAGCCAGTGGCGGCAACGCCGAACATGACCAACCCAGAGTTCTTTGCCCAGAAAGTTGAACAGACAGGTGCTGGCACAGCATTTGGTGGTCTTGCTGGGTATGGCGCAGACAAGTTGTCAAAGGCACTTTTTGGAACTCGGCCACAAGCTATGCCCACGGCTGGCCAGCCAAGCACTGCTGGCGCTCAAGTTAATGTCACCACAACACCAACAGCCACGGGTACTGGCGGCGGCTCAACACTTGGCGCTGTCGGGCCAGACACATCAGCCGGACTGACTGCTGCGCAGCAGGCCATTCTGACCCGTGGCAAAGATATGGGATTCCGCACAACACCTGGTCAGGAAACTGGCTCTCGGTCTTTGCAACAGATGGAAGCCAGAATGGAGTCCAGCCCATTTACCTCTGGGCCATTCAACACTCTCAAGGCTGAGAATCAAAAGATCCTCAACCGATCCACGGCGCAAGCCATTGGCGTCAATGCAGATGAATTGAGCAATCCACAGTTGGCACAAGCACAGCGTCAAATCAGCAGGGTATATAACGATGTGGCAAGTCCTGAAGTCAAGAGGATAGATGGCAACACTATCCAAACCGGAATTGAGATTGTTGATAGGGCTTTTGAAGGTCTGACTACTCAGCCACTCAAAACAAATATTTTGGTAAAGCAGTTTCAAGATTTGGCGGCCAAGGGTCAGGCCAGTGGCAATGAATTGCAAAACCTATCGTCAAAGATTGGCAAGCGTGCCAAAAACGAGATGACCACAGCGATGGGTGATCGTGAGCTTGGCAGTGCTTTGTTCCAGATTAAAGAAATTATTGACGATGCACTGGCACAGGGTTTGTCGGCAGAGCAACAGGCCGCATTTCAAACAGCCCGAGCCAACTATCGCAACCTGATGACCATCCGGTCAAACCAAGGTGTGGTCAATCCATCGACTGGCAATGTGTCGGGCTTGAACTTGGCCAGCGCATTGACCCGCAAAGACCCACAAGGCTTTGTGTTTGGCTCTAACCAAACGCCAATGTATGAGGCCGCAAGGTTTGCCCAAGCCTTCAAGCCAATTGTTGGCGACTCTGGGACTGCAACTAGGTCGATGGAAGTCAGCCCATTAAGCATGATGCTGGCCGCACCGACAAACATTGCAGCGCGTGCCTACACATCCCAGCCGGCTGCCAACTTAGCAAGAGGATTGCAGACTGGCATTGCACCAGGCACTGATCCAGCTACGCAAGAGTTCTTGAGGAGAATGCTGCCCATAACTGGCGCATCTGGGGTCGCTGGTCTTTTAAACCAATAACTCACCGCATCCCCCCAAAAAATGCCGCTGTCAGTGGGTCGATCTTGATCTTTCGATTCCTCTGACGGCGGCGTGCATTCAGAAAATCTTTATCGTCAGCGCTCATCTTGTGGCGCTTTTTGCGCATGCGCTCAGCGGCGGTGAACGACACCGGCCTTGGCGCATCTGGCTCACTGCCCATCGTCAGCAGGGCCGTGGTCATGTTGCCGGACTTCTCATAGCCATGCACCCGCACCACCTTGGCCTTGCGTAATGCGCGAACATTGTCGTAGGCGGTGGCCAAGGCGCAGGGCAGGCGCACAGCGATCTCGGCCACACTCAACGGGCCAATGCTCAGCAGCCGGATGATGCCGGCTCTATAGACCGGCTTTAGTCCGCGCATCTTGCATCCTGCGGGTGTACTCACGGCGCAGCATGGCACGCACCACGAAGGCCCTTGTGTGGGCATCTTCCGGTATCGCATGGCCATACATCTCCGGCGACAGCAGATCGTCCATGAACTCAATGGCGGCCACCAGTGCTGGCTCAAGAACTGGCTCGCTCATAGCTTGTCTGCATCTTTTCTGTATGTACGCAAATTGGCGATCAAGGACGGCAGCTTGAATGCGTCCATTGCACCTGGTCGGCCTGTGAAGGGTTTCAGTTCAAGGGGGACATACACCCCGAGCATTTTGTTCAAGGCTGGTGGGGGTGTTGTTTTCTTCATGCCGACCACCATGCCACCAGTGCCGCAGCCAAGCCGCAGCCGATCACCAAGCACAGCAGATAGTCCAGCGCTACATCAGCGCGATTGCTCAATTTATTCATGTTGTTACCCTTGAGTTAATGTGTTACGAAGTTTACATCAAATAAACTAATTCGCATAGTAGTCAATAAATTGATCTGTTGTTGCTAAAATACACCCATGCAATCAGTACAAGATATTCGGGATAAGGCCAGAGAGCACGGGATCAGGATGAATGCCGTATGCCGTGAGGCTGGAATCCAGCAGCCACAGGTGAGCCGCTGGATGTCTGGGTCTGTGAAGCCTTTGTGGGATTCAGTCAACCAACTTGAGCAGGCTTTGCTCAAGCTGATTGAGCAGAAATCACCAGTCTGAAGACTCGGCGACAGCGGCGGCTGGTGCAGCCGACTTGCCGATACCGAAGTCATCAGCGGCACTTGGCTTAGAGCCGCCCAGAGGCTGGCCCTTCTTGAGCAACAAGATGTTGTTCAAGCCAAAGGACACGCCATTGTTGCCGGCTTGGCTGTAGGCATAGGCATTCAGACTCACCCGCACATAGTCGCCACTGACAATATCGTCAGAGCCAATCAGGTCATTGCCGTGGGCGTCAATAGCACCAGGCTTGGCGGTTGACTTCACATTGCAAAAGAAGTGGCCGGCGTACTCTTTGCCCAACGGCGACCCGTCTGTCTTGGTTTCAGTGTCGCCATCACGAAGTGGATTGCGAATGTTTTTCGGCACTTTGTCACCGAACTTGGCGACCAGCGCCTCTTTGGCTGCTGCCTTCAAAGCGGCCAGCGTTTCTTTGTCGGTCTTGGGAATGAGGATCTGAGTGGAGAACTCATCCTTGCCGTTCATTTCGTTTTTGCGGCTCTGCAAGCCTGAGAAGTAGGAGGTGCGCACCTCGCCGGTTGTGACTCTTGTGGACATTTGATCGTTTCCTTTTGGTTGATCGTTTTCAGGTTTTCAGCCTGACCAAGGCGGCCAGACAATTGCACTTTAGCACAAATAAATGTTGCATGTTGTTTTTTTATCGGCCACAATCAAGATTCCATAAACCGCTGAAACCGAGGAAAACGATGAAACTATTCCCCCATCAAGAAGAGGCCAGAGACTTTCTGCTGGCCAACCGGCGCTGCATCTTGGCCGACCAGCCTCGAGTGGGCAAGACCCTGCCGGCGGCAGCGGCGGCGCTCGAGCACCTGCCGGCCATCGTGGTCTGCCCCGCTATCGCCAAGACTGTCTGGGAGGCGGCATTCACCAAGCTCGACCCGTCAGTGCCAGTGAAAGTCATCACCGGCAAGAAGCAGGCGGCAGAGATTATTTGCTCCGGCGTGACCATCGTGAACTACGACATACTGAGCAGTGTTACGACATTTACTGGAATTAAAACTGTGGTCTTTGACGAGTGCCACAGGCTCAAAAACAACAAGGCCATCCGCACCAAGGCGGCCATGTTGATGATGAAGAGGATTGATCGGGTCTATGCCCTCAGCGGGACTATCGTACCGAACAGGCCAGCAGAATTGTGGCCGATCTTGCATGGCTTGGGCATTTATAGGGGAGGTTGGTTTGACTTTGTTTATCGGTACGCCAAGGCATGGAATCCACCTTGGGGCGGTCTGGATGTGTCTGGTGCATCCAACATCCCTGAACTCAAAGCGCTGGTCAGGCCGCACCTTTTAAGGCGCAGGAAAGAAGACATCTTCATGGACTACAAAGAGCCGCAAGTCAGCCTCATCACCTTTGACCTGCCAATTGATAAGCGCGAACAAAACTTTGACGCTGACTCATTGATGGCAAACCCCAATGCCTTGCTGGCATTCGAGGGCTTGTCAGAGATCATGCGTGAAGCTGGAATCCGCAAAGCCCCATTGGCCGTGGAATTTATCAATGACCTTCTTCAGTCTGGTGAGCCTGTGGTGGTCTTTGCCCACCATAAGGATGTTGTCTCAATCCTTTTTGATGGCCTCAAAGAGTTCAAGCCGGTCATGGTTGTAGGTGACACGCCCAAAGACCAGAGAACAAAAAACATTGATGACTTTCAGTCCGGCAAGACAAAGTGCTTTATTGGCAACATCAGTTCTTGCGGTGAGGGCATCGATCTGTCGGCATCAGACACGATTGTTTTTGTTGAGCCAACCTGGCAGACCAGCGCCTTAGAGCAAGCATCCAGCAGGGTGGAGAACATCAACAAGTCAGGGGTCAAGCCGGTGATCTACCTGCTGACGATCAGGGCATCACTCGACCACAATGTGCTGGCTAAGGTTTTGAAAAAGCAGAACATCGTGAATCAGATTATTTAAAGGAGAAAGCTATGCAACACGAAACCAGAAAACACGCCCGACTCTCAGCATCCCGCATGGATCGGGTGATGTCCTGTCCAGGTAGTTACAGGCTGGAAAGCCTCATGCCGTATGAACCGGCTGGGCCTGCTGCCGCCAAGGGTACGGCTATCCATGAGCTATCCGAGCGAATGCTGCGGGGTGAAGAGATTGACAACCCAGACATTGACCCCGAATACATCATTATGGCGCGTGAGTATGCCGACTTTGTGAACGGCTACTTTGCCAACCCACGCAAGAAAATGATCGAGGTCAATGTGGATGAAGGACTGAAGTCTATCCACTACGCACTCGGCGGCACTGCCGATGCCATTCTTGTCGAGGGCGACACACTTGCATGTCTAGATTTAAAAACCGGCAGGGTTGCAGTCAGTGCTGAGGACAACATGCAGCTTAAAACATATGCGCTTGGCGCAATGCTTAAGCTCAAAGCGCCGGAGTCAATCAATGTTGATCTGGTGATATTCCAACCTGGCACTGGCGTATCCGTACACAAGACCACGGGGGCAGAGTTAAAAAAGCACGGCCACGACCTGCTGGCCGCTGCCACCCTCGCGCTGACCGATGACGCACCGACCAACCCGTCCACCAGTGCTTGCCGCTACTGCAAGGCAAAACCCATCTGCCCGTCCATGCGGCAGAAGGTGCAGGACAACGCACGCAAAGAGTTTGCAGACATCGTGAAGCAGGCCGACAAGGGCGAGGTGGTCGCAGTGCCAGCCGTTACGCCTGACATGATTGAGCTTGCCCAGATTGCTGCGATGTGGTCTGAGGCAGTGCTGGAGTCGGCCAAGCGGCAGATAACCGAGGGGTCAACCATCCAAGGCTGGACATTGCGCCCAGGGCGCAAGACCAAGTTTTGGAAGAGTGACGCCTTGGCCTACGAGGCGCTGAAGTCCTACCCGCAGGCATTCGACCTGAAGTCGCCATCGGCCATTGCCAAGCTGGACATCCAAATCAGTGAAGACCTGATCGGTGAGAAGCACGCTGCTGCTAGTTTGGTCAAGGAGAAGCAGGCGTGAATCGTATTGAGTTTGGCGACTGCCGCGAAACCATGCGCCAGTGGGCTGCTGATGGCATCAAGGCGCAGACATGCGTAACCAGCCCACCTTACTACGGGCTGCGCGACTACGGCCATGAGGGGCAGATCGGACTGGAAGAAACGCCAGAGGAATACATCAAGGCGATGGTCGAGGTGTTTCGCTGTGTATGGGATGTGCTGGAGGACGATGGGACGCTGTGGCTGAACATCGGGGATAGTTATGCGGCGCAGAGAGGCGGGACTGCCATGCCAGCAGAGACTCTAGCTGGAGGCGTTAGCGGGAAGGGCAATAAAAGTTCCCATCGTGGTCGGCAAATTATTGGCAATGGCACTCAGGATGCACAGGAAAGCTCGCCTTCAAGAAATAATCCTGTAGCGCATCGCAACTGCAAGGCTTTTGGGCTTAAGCACAAAGACCTGATCGGAATTCCTTGGATGCTGGCCTTTGCCCTCCGTGCCGATGGCTGGTATCTACGCCAAGATATCATCTGGCACAAGCCCAACCCCATGCCCGAGTCAGTGCAAGACCGATGCACCAAGGCGCATGAATACATCTTCTTGATGAGCAAGTCGCAGAAGTACCACTACGATGCGGATGCGATGAAGGAAGAGGCGACCAGCGGGGCAACAGGTGCAGCAGCATCATTCAAGCGCACCGATAGCAAGCGCGAACTGGCAATACCTGGTCAAGGTGCAGGAACACATCGGCCAGATAGGGATGATGAGTCTTACAACGAAACCCGCAACAAGCGCAGCGTCTGGACAGTTCCAGTCAAGCCCTACGCTGGCGCTCACTTTGCCGTATTCCCACAAGAACTCATCGAACCCTGCATCCTTGCTGGCGCACCAGTAGGCGGCATTGTTCTTGACCCATTCATGGGCAGTGGAACAACAGCACAGGTGGCCCAAAACCTTGGGCGGCAGTACTTGGGGTGTGAACTTAATCCAGAGTACGAATCGCTGCAAAAGAAAAGACTGAGCCAGATGTCTTTGAGTCTTGATTAAACCCAAGGACTAGAATCAACCTCCCAAAGAAAAACCCCTGACGGCGTGAACCATCAGGGGTAACTAGCCTCCAGCTAGAAGGAGAACAACTTGTCGTCAACCGCGAGATCAACAACATGAGTATTTTACCAAAAGCAACGGCCACTGAGTT
>Ga0208974_1000804_pt1 | contig 12578 bp, 8 predicted proteins | sample GreLakmeER15MSRF_FD_187699 | JGI IMG/M metagenome (GOLD analysis project Ga0208974, IMG submission 187699) | Freshwater lentic microbial communities from great Laurentian Lakes, MI, USA - Great Lakes metaG ER15MSRF (SPAdes) | ecosystem: Environmental > Aquatic > Freshwater > Lake | place: Great...
GCAGCAATCGATCCGGTTACAACTGCTGATGCTGTTGCACCTATTGAAACAAAGTTAGTTGTTCCAATTGAAAATACTTTATATGAACTGCCTGAAATAAATGCACCGGCCGCAGTTGTTGAACCTAAAATAGCGCCAGTTACTACACCAGCTTTATAAATTAACGCTCCAGCAGTTACACTAATTGCAGTATCGATAGTAATTAGTGTATTACTACTTACTGCAATTACTTTATATACAACACCGCCTATTCTTACAGCTGAGTTAATTGACAGAGTTGTTAAGAAATTAGTACCAACTCCAGTTACTACTGCTGTAGACGTAGATGCGGCAAGAGTTCCCGTCATAACCACGTCTTGAATAATTCCATTAGCAACAGCAATAACGCCATTCGTTAGGTCCGGCGATTTAAATAAAAATTGCGCAGTAGCAAAACCAGAACCACCATTAGTTATAGATATGCCTGAAACTTGATATGGATTTTCTTCTAAGTAACCATCGCCAGTTACTACTAAATTTGTAAAAGTGCCGCTAAGTCTTTCAAGAATTGGTTCTAATATAGCAACTCTAGATGAAGTACCAGTAATAGTTACAGTTGGTGCGTATGAATAACCAGATCCTTGATTATCTATAGCTACTGCAGTGATTTGACCACTGCTTACGGTTACACTTGCAACAGTTGCATTTACTCCGCCACTTGCAATTGGGATATTTGAGTTTGATAGAGTGATTGTTGGAGGAGCCGCATAACCAGAACCTCCATCTATAATTTTAAATCCAGTAATCTTATACGATGCTATTGGATATTTTGCACCCGGATTGTCAATATTATATGCTACAATAGAACCCTTTGAATAAAATTGATTTGATAACGCTGTAACTATTGGCATAGTAGTTGCAGTCAAAAACTTATTACGTACTGATAGCGGAATAGTGTACATATACTTCCATATGTAGCCATCATCCATTACAATAGCAGTAGTACTAGTGCCAATAGGTCTTTCTGAAGAAGGACTATCATTATTATTATATAAACATTTATAGACATTATAGTCATCTGTAAGACAATAAAATTCAGCAGTTGCTAGAGACGTAGCTCCTGAGAATGCTGGATAATCACTGCTATATTCATTAAACATATCAAACGTATAACCAGCAACCCAATTAATTCTTGGAATAACTGCTGCAATATCATTAGCATCTATTTGTTTATAGAGAAGCATCTCGTTTCTAGTTTCATTTTCATATTCGTATGATTCTGACACTGCTTCTGGAGCTAATTCGTTTGTCCACGGGCCTGCATGACCATATGCATAATAATAATGACTAATATTCGATACGATTTCTGATATAACCGATTTAACTAAATTGGTTTTCAGAGAGAATTTAAGTAGTGATGTTGACATTTATTATTTTCTTTTTAATCGTATACGAATAAATTAAACCATTATTGAATTGTTACAGTCCAAGTAATAGCAATAGAATCGTTTGCAGCTTTATTAACAACATCATATGAAGTTTTGCAAAGCATTGCTGATGCAGTTGTACCAGAACCTTGAACAGGGCCTGAAGCAACGTTAAAGATGCCAGCTTCAATCAATGCACCTGTACCTGTGCCAGCACCAAATGATGCTGCATATGTAACAACTGCGCCAGAAACCGTACCGCCAGAAACCGTTAATGCAACCCGAGCTAATTCTGATAAAGCTGGAGAACCACCAGTAGAAAGTGCCTGATCGCCAATTACTGGAGTTGTCTTAGTTGGGTTTGAACCAACTGTTGCATTACCACCAACTGCCATAAAACCCATTTCAACTGGAATACTAGTAGTCTTCATTCGAGCTGCAATCCATGCTTTACCAATAGTAGTAACAATGTTGGAATACATACGTTCTTCGATTAGTTTACCATCTGGACCGAAATGTGCGATTTGCAAAGTACCACCGCATTCGATAATATTTTGGAATTTTGGAATTAAAATCATTTTTATACCTTTTAAAATTAAGAGATTACTCTCGTGACATGTACTGAATAAACTTCTGCTTCATATGAATGTGAAGTATTAGGATCTGCAGTATCGTTTTGATTGTACGCGCTAAAGTACAATGTTGCTGTGTTTGTATTATTTATACTATCTTGTATACCTTCTTCTGGACCACGAAAGTATGCCACGCCAATTCGTACTTCAGGAAAATTTTGTACATACGTTGAGCCAATTAAAGACCAATCTCCACCAACTACTGTATACTGATCAGTTTTTGTTTCTGGCGTAACACTATTTCCCAATTGTTCAATAATTGGGAAATACGTATCAAATGGAGTTGTTTCACCAGTATAGTTTACATATGTTTTATCTCTATTATAGACTGCGTTGCCTGCACCAGAAACATCACGATTGCCAATAGCTTCTGTAGGATTACTTATAGCACCAAATGGAGATTGTTCTGGTAGATTATCAAAATTAGAATAAGTGTTATCTCTATTATAGACTGCGTTGCCTGCACCAGAAACATCACGATTGCCAATAGCTTCTGTAGGACTAGTTAGTGCATCTGCTGATGATTTAACATTGTCTTTAATGTCTTGAGTGTCAACATGGTTTGCTTGTGTAAGACTATTTTCAATTGGATTACCTGCAGAACCTTTTAATACACCTCTAATGTCTTGAGTGTCAACATGATAAGCTGGTGCATTATCTGTAGATAATTTAACATTGTCTTTAATGTCTGCAGTTATATCATGATAAGCCGGTGTATTATCTGTCGATAATTTAACATTGTCTTTAATGTCTGCAGTTATATCGTGATAAGCTTGTGTAAGACTATTTTCAATTGGATCACCTGCAGAACCTTTTAATACATCTCTAATATCTTGAGTGTCAACATGGTTTGCCGGTGCATTATCCGTCGATAATTTAGTGTTGTCTTTAATGTCTTGAGTGTCAACATGGTTTGCCGGTGCATTATCCGTAGATAATTTAACATTGTCTTTAATGTCTGCAGTTATATCGTGATAAGCTTGTGTAAGACTATTTTCAATTGGATCACCTGCAGAACCCTTAAGCATATCATAATATTTAGATTCTAATATAGTTTGAAATTCTCCATTCGCATCTTCTAATCTTTTAATTACGTCTTTAATGTCTTCAGTATTACTATGATACGCCGTTTGCAATTCACTTAAAAACTTATTCACAGCATTTGCGCTATCATCATCTGTTGCAAATTGCTGATCTGTAAATTGGCGTCTAATAAACGCGTTAAGAGGACTAGCAGATACTAAATACGTGTTTTTAATGTTATATTCGGCAAACATTTCAAACCCAGCAGGGTGTAGTAATGCTTTTATAATATCGCGATAGGATTCTATCTGCTGTTCTACTTTAATAACATATGAGAATAGCTGGTAATACTTCCCATCTTGAATAAATGATTCATCTGAAATAAATCCATCACTCTTTGAATAATATCCAGGATATATAGCAACAGGACCAAGTTCGATTCTTATTTCTGCTAGAGTGTCATCAATAACACTATCATTAGAGTTGTTAGTATAAAATGATGCTATAATTTCGCCTACATATGTTCCATCAGCATAAAATACGTTTTGATTAGCACTTACAGTTGGAGTATACGCTATGTCATACGCAAAATAATCTTGCTTGTTCATATAACCAATATCCATATAACCAGTAGTGTTATCGGAATATGGATTTGTAGTTGTGTATGAACTGGTTGGAAATAAACCAGAAGGATGGCCAGAGCCAACAATGAATTCAGTAATAGGTGTATAGTACGAAAAAGCTTGACGAGTTTTATTACTTAATTTTGCATAAAATACAGATTCATAATCTAACCCAAAACTAATTATCTGAATTTTCTTGATACTACCATTCGTACCAATTTTAGTAATTTTTATCAATGACCCATTACCACTTTCAGATGGCAAATTATATAACGAACCTATTTCAAATCCAGAGCCACTAGTTACAATAGTATATTTTGATGGGCATGGAACAATTGTTCCAGTATCTAAACCATTTTCCGATAAGATTACATTGTCTATGGAGATATCTTCAATATAAGATCTATCGATGAAAACTTCATATATATTTTCACGATAGTATACTACTCGTGGACAGAAGACATAAATGTTTTTCATGTCTGTTCTAATGGTTATAATCTTTCCACCAAGATGAAATAAATTACCAGAAGATTGTTTTACAAATAGTGATTTTTCTTGAATCCAACTGCCATCCGAAGCTCTTAAAATTTGCTTTGATGGATAATATATTTCAGCTTCTTTGTTAAAAAGAATTCTAAATAAAAACTGAAATGATTCACTAGATCCGCGAGTTTTATAAAATTCACGAATACGTTGTAGAATAAATCTTTCGTTCTGAAGAGAATTTGTTGGAAATATCGCAGAAAGTTCTTTTTTAAATCTAATTATAAATTCATCAAGCGTATTTTCAATTGAACGAATATCTTCTAAGTTGCGCTGTTGAGTTTCATCTAAAAATGCATAATACGCTTTTATGAAATTTACAAATACAGCATGTTCTTCCCGAATAAATTCGGGAATTTGTCGTTCTAATGCTATGGAAATCGGCGTTTTGATCATTATGTTCTACTAGACGCAAACTGATGAGTTAAACTTGAGTATTCTTGTACAGCAACAATAGTTAAATAAGTTGAATTTATATCAACAATCTCATTATGTTTTGAGATAATATCGTTAGATTGTGGTTTAATAATAAACTGTAAATCTGATTCTGCTACGCCAGTTACAAATAAATTATTAACAACTATTAGACCAGTTAAATAATTTACAGTTCCAATTTTTAAATTTGTAAATACTTTAGAGTAATTTTGAGGATTATAATAAAATAAACGCAAGTTTCCCACAGCATCATCATCTATATAATACTTAGTGTCAGTAGCATCAACATAAAACGCGTTAGTCATTACTGCTTCTTCTGGAACACCGGAGGAAGCAATTTGATTGCTAATACTTACTGTGTATTTAATCGAAGTATTAAAAACCACATCTACTATTCTTCTTAACTTTATTGTTGTAATATTATTAATAATGCTATTATCTGCATCATCAATTGTTCGTATCAATCTAGAATATCTTAATACGCCATCAAACTTTTGTAACACAGTGTCATTGTAATTAACAATAGATTGACGAACTAGTTCAACTATTTGTGTAGATGATTTATTTGTTAAGTTTGGATTGTAATATACAGTAGTATCTAAATCTACTGTTGTATAAACTGGATCTAATAAAACTGGCGATATTCCTAACATTGATTTAGGAGCAATTATAGATTCAGTGATATAATTCTTTTCGCTAGATGTTAAAAACAAACTAGTTTGTGGTTTAATAGAAATATATATTTTTCCATATATTGGAGGAGACATACTTTCCCCTCCCCAACAATTAATTGAATCTATATTTGGATATGCAGTTTGAATAATGTCAATATAATCACTGGCAGTAACTGCTCTATCTTGAGTTCTATATTTATGTGATACATTATATTTTATTTCATCTGTTGTTTCAGCATCTCTCCCGTTGCTGGCAATACTAGATACTGTTACAACTGGAGTATTCGGCAAATTAGAACCTGCATATGTAAATAACGCAATTCCATTTCCATTAGAACCATTAGTTACCATATATTCTATTGTCACAACTGAACCAACTGCTGGTTCTTCACCTAAATTATCTTTACCAAAATATATTTGATATTTCCCGCCTTCGATTTCTTTAATAAAATAAACTTTACTTGTTGGAACTAATCCTATAATTTTTTCTGAGTGAGAATATGTAGAAGATGTAAATGAACTTGCAACGTCTTGAACAGTTACTTTAATAGTATTAGTGTCAATATTAAGATTCTGAAGAACTATTACAGTATCAGTAAAGATAGTAAATTTTTCAGTGACAGGAGTTCCTTCATAAATTGGAAATGTGCTGAATACAAAATTAACACCATTTGAAATGCCAACATTTTCATTCATGGTATAAAAGTTATAGTCAACACCATTTACTGTTGATGTAAATGGTGTTGACTTTGCTATAGATAGTGTGTTAGAAGTAGAATTACCAATTGCAACAGTCATGCCAATATTAGCTGTTGCACACGTTCTAGATGTAGGCAAATACCCATAATTATTTGCAATGGAAACAACACTATCACGCTTACTAGCGGAATCTAAAAACATCTCATTAATAGCTAAGTTAGTATACATAGCATTGTAATGCGTGTTATACGCCAGAATATCTAATAATACGTTAATAGCAGAACCATCAAAATCATAATCAGTAAATTGATCTTGGCCTTGTAAATACTCTTTTAAATTAGATTTTATATTATCAAAATCTAATTCTGATATATTGATTTTATTAGTTGCCATTAGCGAGTTCTTTCTAGAAATAGATCAACACTTATCGGTGTGCTTGTGTTAACTATGGCGAATACGATAGTTACGTATATTCCGTTATTGTCTGGACTAAGTAACACTGAGACATCAAGAATGTTTGCTCTCGGTTCATATGAAGTGATTGTATTTTCTATAGTCTTCTTAATTAACGCTGATAACATTGGAGTTATAGGTTCAAACATTAGTGCTTTTATTGGAGAACCAATATCACTTCTAAATGGTCTCTCAAAGTTTTTTGTCAATATTAAATTCTTAATAGACTGTTTTATTGCGCTTTCATCGTATTTCTTAGAAACGTCTTTAGTCACAGGATGTGCGATAAAATTCAAATCTAGATCGGAGAATGTTCTTGTTTTAGCCATATGTTATTTATCCACCAATAAAGACTTTACTATAACCTTCATTTATAATATCACCATCATCAAGTGCATCGCCTTTTCTTGCAATATGATGCCCTTCTATGCTTGCTTTACTTGATCCACCAGTTACTATACGCATTTGAGCAGTATGAGTAGAGTTACCTCTAGTATGAAGAGCATATAAAGTTTTTCCTGTAAGAACTACTTTTTTTCCATTCACGCTTGTCTTAGATGATAAACCTGATTGCGGTAATGTCTTAGCCCATGACTCATCCTCATGACCTTTTGAAAGACAATTGTCAAGAGCAATATCAGCCATATATTTATTATGTAACTAGTATGAATTGGCCCATATTGCCAATTCTTTTATGATCACGCATAGTAAATATTTGTTTTCTAGCTCCAGCATATTTAAATGATCCGTGTATCCATACAGTGGTAGCGCCTTGATATTCTAAAATCAACTGATCATATGGAACTAATTGCTGAATTTTGGCAATAGCATCATAATGGCCCTGTCTACCAAGACTAGGAATTACAATATCAACAGCTAAACCAAGATAATGATCGGACGTTTTAGATGATGCTGCCACGTCACCGGGACGTCTAAATGCAGAAGTAATAACTAAATTAGGATATAGATTACGAACTACTTCTAGATAGTTTTCACATAAGCCTTTTAAATTACACACAATTGTTTGGGCCGATAGGCCTTGTTGTGCCACTGGCATTCTACTACCATTAGACGTTAAAGCAGAAAGTTTATAGTTCTTAGATAAGACAAATGATGGTTCGAATGTTTGTTTCATCATGATAATATCACAATTTGCTCCTGGAGGTGTAACATTATTTTCTGGTGCTATAACTGCTTCAGTTTGAGTTCCAGTATTAAGTTCTTCGGACTTGATTGCGCCACTATTAATTTGCTTTTGCTGAAACTTTGTGGAATCACCTTCTTCGGGTGTTTCATATTGTCCAGCACCACCAGCGCTGCGACCAATAACTGTTAGTTGATTAAATTCCGGCATATTCGGTGTTTGCTTAGCTGCTGGTGCAGTAAGTCCTGACTGACTGGCGTTAGATGCGCCATTAGCAATATTGATGAGTGAACCGTCGGCGTGCAAAGTTCCACCAGAATTTATATTGATATTGCCGGTACCACTCATTGTTAATGCACCATTAGATCTAATGTCAACGGTGTCGCCTTCAATAATTACTTGAGCAGCCTTAAGTTTAAATGATTCACTAACAGAAGCATTGAGTGACCCGCTAACATTAAGATTTACGTCATTATATACATTAATGTTTGCAACTCCTCGCACATCTAAGTTTAATCCATTTTTAACGAGAATGTTGCTTGCACCATCAACAGTAACATTTAGCGAACCATTGATTTGCACATACCCGTTTCTTTCATATATCTCATATCCATCACCAATAATACGTGTAACCTGAGTTCCATTAGCATCAATCTCCATGAATGTGCCGGACTTGTGATATAAATGGATTCGTTCAGAATGAGGCGAATCATCAAATTCTAATACGTGCCCAGATTCGGTCATAGACACATGATTAAATGGGTACGCTGCATTATACGGATTTGGTGATTGATCCCAAGTTGTTCCGCCTGCAACTTCAACACCTTTAACTAATGAAGCATCTTTTTTATAAACAATTGTTTTGCTAATTTCTTCGTGCCGTGCTAATCTATTAGTATCAGGTTCATCAATATAAAGTGGATATACACCATTTGGATCACCAAATCCATTAGTACTTGCAGTTGATTGAACAGCTCCCGTAGTGCCAGCTGTAGCATTTCCTGTGGGAGTTGTAGCTACCGCATTAGTTTGATCAGATGGTGGCAATTCTCCCGCAGAATTTGGAACTCCATCACTTAAAAATAAATCTTTTTCAGCTAATCTGCGTTTAGTTAATCCAGCAAGTGTTACACCACCAGCTTTATCCCACTGAAGAAACCCAGATGCTGCGTCTAAATACTTACTAGTGTTTAGATCTTTTAATAACGTAGATTTTGCAAAATTTCCACTACCAACGTTATACACAAAACATGATAGTGCGTCAAACATTGATTGTGTTATCAAGGCACGAGTATTGCGTTTTACTGAAGCTGATGCATCAGCAGTTAAATCTGCTAATAGATATGCTTCAGCTTGAGCAATAGTAATATTAACACCCTGAGTAAGAGGTTGACCGTTTATTTTAGTTGTACCATAGCCAATAGTCCATATGCCAACAGAATCTTGATATGATTGAAGTCTTAATCCTTCAAATCTTTTAATAAGTTCTATACATTTTGCACTTGCAGTAAACTCTACTGCTCTTTTGAGACTATTTGTATTTTCAAGAGTAGGTGCTGGTTCAGTGGTTGTTACTGGTGTTCCATCTCCACTAAGCACTGGATTTCCGCTGCCATCTACAACTATATTGCTTTGTGCATTAGATTCTTTTAATTCGCCGTCAATTTTTAATATCAGTGTTGAATCGTCTACGCTAATATTATTTCCACTCTGCGGAATTCCACCCAGCGATCCAATTATAATAGGATATTGTAAATCTACATCTTGGAATACAATTAGTACTGATGTGCCTTCAACTAAACCAAGAGGAGTTGAACCAATGCCACTCATTGCAGCTGAAGTTATGCTCTGCATTGGATATGCCCACGGCAAATCTTCAGTTGGAAGTTTTTGTTTATCGTGAGTATGAAGTCCAATTATTCTAACTTGGCATCTACCAAGTTTTAACGGATCATATCTATTTTCTACAACGCCGGTATATATCATTCTATCATCGATTCTTTTGATAATTCTAAAATACATGTGTGGCTTTCTCTATCGATCATATGATTGATAGCAGTAACAATGTAATTTCCAGAATAAGTAGTGTCAATAATGCCAGTTTTGGCATTAGTACTCATATCATCAGCACTTGTCATAACAGTTGGTTTATAAACTTCAATATACATTTTTTGTCCAACTGTATAGTCTGTTCTTCCAAATACTTCAATCTCTATTGTAGAAGATCTTAATATCTGAATAGCAGAATTTCTAGATTGTTCAAATGCAACATTGCTAGTATCTGGAAAACCATTATGACTTCCAAAGTGTCTAACTTCAGTTTGTATAGCATTAACTGGACTAACTGGTTTAAAGCTTGTATATAGTGGAAGTTTATTTAAGTGATTAAACTTACTAAATTCATCTGATGCTATATGATCTTTAGCAAAATATTTCTTTTTAACTAAATCATACGCAAATAATCTAGAAGCATACGTGCCGGAATTAGTATATTTCAAAGAATCATAGAGAGTCTTAATTCTAAATTCTATGATTCTTTGATAATCTCTTTCTAAATTTCTAAATGACGTAGGTCCTTCCGTGTCACGAGTGTAATTATCTTTTATAAATTTTTGATATGTATTCTGCGCATATAGTGAATCTAATGATATGAAATTAAATCCAGTTCTATTTTCAAAGAATAAGTAGGAGGCACTCCCATTCTTATTAAGAGCATTAGATGCAATAAAGTTTAAATTTTTAACTGGAGACCAAAAATTTGAAACATACTTTATTGAATTCTTTGTTTGTTCGATATTGTATTTTTTAGTCGTATTTAAACCATCTGTTTTAATAAGAGCCGCCGCAATATCGCTAATATTGCCTTTAAACGCTCTAGACTGTTTAGCATTTATGTCAACAAGAGCTTCGTATGATATACAATGTAACGCATATACAGAATTTCTATCATTTAATAATTGTCTATCACTTAATTTATATACGTAAAATTTGCCTTTTACAATATCAATCTCTTTAGTAAAAGTTGGAGTAGCAAACTCTACATTTATAATTTCTTCTCCACGTAAAGGTAAGGCATTAATAAAATCAAGAGACTCTCGCACTACTATAGTCATAGTAATAAATGGCGAGAACATATCTTCATACATATCTATGCTAAGCATTTGATTCGTAATATCAATTGCAAAGTTGTTAGAAGATACTAACTGCAATTTACGTATTGATATATCACCGGCAAATCTTAACGATTCTGCTATAGTGCTTTGACTCATATCGTATCTTTAAATTCCTTAATTAGTTGTTCAACTAATGCTGGATCGATTATTTTTATTCTACGCTTAGCTTCATTTAAATCAAACTCATATTGATAATTAGATGTTGTTGTGTAATTCTCTGGTATAGTGCATGTTTGCACTTCGGCAAATGTGTTTTCATTTTGTATAGTGACAGTTTCGTTTGGCGCAAATTTACCGTTTCGCAAAGATACTGATAGCGTAATAGTTTCATTATTAGATGCTACTAAAATGTTATCAACTCTTCCAACATATCCATTTGTTTGACTAACTAGTATTTCTCCAACAGCAATGCTACCAATACCACCACCAAGCAAAGCAGACTCTCTAAGAACTAAAATATTCACACCTTCCCGAATAAAACCTTTGTATGCGTAATGGTGTATATGTTCTATCTTACTAAGGCCATATCGTTGTTCAACTAGTGCATCTAATTCAAGTTGACTTATTGGAAAATCATTAATATAGTCATAACGTTGATTAGCTAACATTATTACCCAATGATAATACGGTGTGCCGTAAATCTTTTCTGATACTATTTCTGGAGTTTCACCTTCTCTTATATCATAATAATCATACAAACTAATATTTTCTAGAATCTTTTTACGGAACCTAACATTACGAGTAATGTCAGTTACAATTTGGTAGTTAGTGCCAGCTGTAGTGTCAAAATCATATACTATTTTTGGAAAGTTTGCGAAATACATTATAGGCCTTGTGCAATAAGTTCTTTAGTAAGAATAGTAAGTTCTTTAAATGTCATAGTGATATTAATTTGCGTTGGCATACCACCAGCAAACGTTGTAAAATTACCATTAGGAGTATAATTTACTTGCATTTCTGTCAATACACAGGAAGTGTGTCTATGAATATTCATATTCTCAGCGCCATTATGGTAATACACTATGTCGAATTCCGATGGGTATAGAAACAAGAAATTATTAGCATCTTTATATTCTGGATGCATATGGTATTTAAACGCTGCAATAATGTTTAATACGCCACGAGATTCTGCGGCATTTCTAGGAGAAAAACTATAATCGACACTGAATGTTCTAAAATCTATACCTTTGAATATTTGTTCTTTCATTGGATTTGCAGCTAAACCAGACATTGCTGATATTGCTCCGGCATTAGGTCCTTTAGTTAATGCAACTGATGCTGCAATACCTGAAATTCCTTTAGCAGCAGTTTTTGCCTTATCAGCAATAGACTCACTACTTGTTGCCAATGCTTTAGCAATTTCAATTCCAGTTTGAGCTGCTTGCATTCCAAATGTTTCTTCATCACTCCAGTTAGCACCATATCTAATAGATAATTGATTTGGGACGTGAAGAGCAATTGCTGTTTTTAATCTCTTCTGCGCACGTGAAAATCCAGATGCATTTGCAGCTATAGCTGCTGCGCCTCCGCCCTGTACTGCTGCACCAATTAATCCACCAACAATTGCTCCTTTGCCTAATTTATCGGCAAGTGCGCCGGCAAGTACTCCGCCAGCAGCTGTTCCTTGAGTAGCTCCAATTGCAGTCTGTACTGCCAAAATGCTAGCAGTACTATATTCCTTACCAGTTATTCCCTTTTTTATTCGTTCATTAGTATCAATATCCACTGTTAAACCTGCAGCTGGATTTTCAAGCATTTTTGAAGCTTCATTTA
>Ga0208974_1000806_pt1 | contig 12553 bp, 28 predicted proteins | sample GreLakmeER15MSRF_FD_187699 | JGI IMG/M metagenome (GOLD analysis project Ga0208974, IMG submission 187699) | Freshwater lentic microbial communities from great Laurentian Lakes, MI, USA - Great Lakes metaG ER15MSRF (SPAdes) | ecosystem: Environmental > Aquatic > Freshwater > Lake | place: Great...
AGTTGTTGTTCGTTCTAAGTACGAATCTGCTGTTAAGGCTCGTCTCTCTGAAATGTCTGGCACTATCGCTGATGCCCAGAAAGCATTCGAAGAAAAGTCTGAGCGTTTCGATATCAACACTCGCTTTGGTTTCGTTGAGAAACTCGTGACTATGGTTGCTTCTGGTGTTCAACCCTCCGCTGTCGTTACTGGCGAAGGTGGTCTCGGTAAGACTTATACCGTTACTAAGACTTTGGAATCTCATGGTTACAAAGATATCTCTTCCCTTGCTGACTTCGAAGTCGGTGCTGTTATCTCCACTCGCAAATGTTTTACTTTTGTCAAGGGTTATAGCACTGCCAAGGGTTTGTATCGTACCCTGTTCGAAAACAATAAGTCTATCGTTGTGTTCGATGACTGTGACGCTGTATTGCGCGATCCAGTTGCATTGAACTTACTCAAAGGTGCGTTGGATTCCTACGGTAAGCGTATTATCTCTTGGAATGCTGATATGAAAGACGAAGATCTGCCACGTTCTTTCGAGTTTACTGGTCGTGTTATCTTTATTTCTAACATGAGCCAAGACAAAATTGACCAAGCGATCCGTAGTCGTTCAATGATGATTGACTTGTCTATGACTACTAGCCAAAAGATTGACCGCATGGAGTTTATCTCTAAGTCTGAGGAATTCCTTCCTGAGTACGATGCTAGTATCAAGTCTGATGCGTTGGCTTTGATTCGTGCTATCAAAGACGACTGCAAGGAAATTTCTTTGCGTACCCTGATCGCTGTGTCTAAGGTTCGTGCTTCTAACCCTACTGACTACAAAGATCTCGCTACTTATATGTTGACTGCTTAATATGAACAAGAACAAAGGAGGAACTATGAAGAAAACACTAAATGATTTACTACGTAAGAAGTTGGGTTTGAAACCCACTCTGGGATATCTGTTGAGAAAGAGGTTAGCGAAATGAGTAGAATGGCTGATTTAGATTTAGAAATTCGTAATATGTTGGATGAGGGATTAACTCCTGCACGTATATCTACGTTGCTTGATATCCCCATGCAAATGGTTTATGATATCGTTGATGCGCAAACTGCTGATGACTCGCATTACGATGAGTCAATGGATGGTGACTTTGATTCAGCAATGGCAAGTGCTGGATTCGGCACTGACGAAGATTATGGATATTACGGAGAAGAAGAAGAATGAAATTTACTAATGATGCTCTTGTTAGTGGTACGTCCCTTAAAGGACATATCGTTACTACCTACGCAGAGTTGGTAGAGAAGTTTGGCGAACCAAACTCAGGTAGCGATAAAACCACTGCTCAGTGGGCTCTGGATTTTGAAGATGGCACTGTGGCTACTATATACGATTGGAAGTATGAAGTTACTCCAATGCATAAAACCGAGTGGAATATCGGTGGCAAAAACAGTGATGCGGTCTTCCGAGTTTATGAAGTAATGGGATTGATGTAATGAACACCATCTTTGCTCTTATAATCCTGACCGCAAATGGTCCTATGGAAGCCCATCAGTTTACCTCAATGGTAGAATGTACTAAGGTTCAGTCAACCCTCAAGTCCGAATCATTCTGCGCTGAAAGAAAGCCAGTTGATATAAATTCTTCTATGGACATGATGTTTAATGTAATGAAGAATATGAAAATCCGAATGGAACAACTATGAAAACCCTGCAAGAACAAGAAACCAAAGCATTCCTGGAACTGATTGAAGCACTAAAGAAAGCCGAGATCGATCTAGCAATTGCACAACAACGCATCGCTTATCTTGAAGCCCAAGTATATGGTGGATCAACCAAATGAATACCGTACACTTACATCGCGATGACGTAGAAACCATCCTACAGTTTATTAAGAAATATCCTGAGGCTGAGTACGTTACTGTTACTTGTGATTCTTCCTCGGGGATTGGATCTATTGTTGATGCTAGTATTAATACGATTATCAATGGTGACGTAGTTACTCTGACAAAACATATAGTGGACGAATCATCATGGTAGATATCGATATCCTACGTAAAGAATGGTATCGCCTTAATGCTGTATCAACTGAGGGAATGAGCCCAAGAGATCTAGGATTCCATACAGGTATGAAGTCGGGCATAATCAAAGCCATGAATCTACTTGCTGGGGCAGAGATTATGTCAGACAAAGGATATGAGATATCCACTCTAGAGAAACAAGCAGAATTCGCCAAGAAACGTAACTACGATATCGGTGATTGCGTATGAGCGATGATTATATACCAACAACGCACTGGCAGAAATACGATTGGATCTATGTGATAATCGTATTAAGCGTAATATGCTATTTGGTGGAACTATGAGCGAAGAAAAGTAAAGAATGAAATTCAGCTGTCCAAAACGAATCGAAATAGATTATATTCACTGGTATAAGTGGTTTGCATGGTATCCTGTAAGAGTGGGAGACAATGACTGTCGCTGGCTTGAATTCGTATGCAGAAAAGCCATTCCAAAAACCTATGTGAACCACGATGATAGTCAACCATATGAATACAGAGAATATTAAAACGGTATCATCGCAGCGGGACTAAATAGACTTCGATCTTGATACCCTTGTCCTTCCACAATCGCCATGCCAACTAAACGCCAACGAATATATCCCGAGAAGAACTGCCCCACATGCGGTATTAAATTCGCCAAGCAAGGTAAGTATTGTTCTCGAGCATGTGGTAATTCCCGTATCTTTACTGCTACCTATAAAGCGAAAGTATCAAATGCGCTGAAGCAAAAGATGATTGACGATCCTGAATATAAAGAAAAACAGATCGCCAAGATTATTCCTGATATACCAATTCCCCCTATGACCGAATCGCCGATCGGTTTGAATCAGTTTATATCGGGAGGTGACCTTTGGACCGAAGCGGATTAACTGCAAGAAATAGATCAAATAAACTTGTCTTGCAGCAGATACATGGGTATAATAAACCATGTCGGGTTTGATATTCCCTATTAGTAACAGAGTTCTATAGAGGGGTCATCTCCTGCTATACCCTCTCGTAGCGTAATCCCTACTAATCTGTAAGGTTAATCAAATATCCCTTTACTTTCATTCCGTATCAGCGTATACTTACTGTATGATGATTGAAAAAGGAACTAAAATGACTGATTTTGAAAAGCGTTGCTACGGTATGACCGAAGCCGATATCCGTGAACAGTATATGGGGTCACTCACTGCTCGCCTGTCTGGACTCGAGATGGTTGCTATGGGGGTTCTCTCTGATGCCCAAGAACTGATGTCATTCGGCAACGATCAAGCAACTGATCAGGCTCGCAAGAACATTAACATTGCGAAATTTATTCTCTCTGAAATGATGGAATCAAATTTGACTGGTCTTCCTAGAGGGGGTCATTCTATAGAGGGGTCATCTATGGGGGTATCAGTATAATGCGTGGCTCTATTCGTACATTCATCGGTTTACTCGTGGTCTTTGGCAGTGTTGGTGGTATGGATAATGCTACCGATGCGCAATTACCTGTTGTGTTGTTATTTGCTGTAGCTGGTCTCGCTCTTATGTACAGTGGCGTACGTGCTATGAATCGAGGTATCAATGGCTAAGATCCGTGCGATAGTTAATGGGGTATCATTCTATACTACCACTGCTGCTATACGTCAGCGTCGTGTCGGTGATTTCAGTATGCAGAACGATGCTCTTTCTTATTGCTTACATTGTATGGCTAGCAGCGATGGCTTTGCTACGACTGTTCGGTACTATGACAACAAGATGGTCCAGCACAAGTACGATGTGCAGCTGAGTAAGGTAGTGAGGGGATAGGGGTAAAATGAAATCTATCAGCAGTTGGACGGGAGTCTCTCGTAGAGGACGCTATGTACGACCGACCGATTTTATCTCTCTATACCCTGCACAATGTAAAACCTCTTTCCGTATGAAAAATCCCCGAGAAATTTTTTTGCTTAAAACCTTTGTAGGAACTATATGAACGAAGAACTGAAAAACTTGGCTATTTTAGCTGGAGCACCCGAAGAAGTTATTGACACTCTGTGGTTTAACATATTCTGTCAACAATTCGCTCACCTATTAATTAAAGAGATGGAGGAAGTATGAAAGAATATTTTGAATACCTCACTAACCTACGTGATTCTGGTGTGACGAACATGTTCGGTGCAGCAGTTTATCTACAGCGTGACTTTGGTTTATCCCGTCAAGAATCTAGGGATATCCTACTAAAGTGGATGGAATCTTTTAAGTGATTATTTTATGGGTGATTCTTGGCTTATTTACGGTAGAACTTACTGTAGGGTTAATCATCACTCTTTGTATAAGGAAATGGGGTATTTATGGAGTATAGTCCAGATAAGTGGGTAGTTGTTAAGATTGATGCAGGTAGTGAGTTCATCTACAAGGTATTTGCTTGTTGGTATGGTGGCTATGCAGGTTCGGATTCTTGGAAACTTAATTCAGGTATTACCTCAGTAAGTAGAGATGGGTTCGTATATTCATTTGAAGGAGCGTCAGGTAGCACTTATGAGTGTCATACGGATTGCTACGGGACTAACTTCTATGGTCATGGTGTTCTTCAGAATATGATTGATAAAGCTGCTGAGAATGGTATTAACATGGAGATCCTACCCGAGGATACAGACTGGGAGCAGATTGATTATGGCGAGTCTTAAAGAACAATTTGAAGCCAGAGATGCACATAAGCCAAAACCTAAGTGGGTATATGGCGATCGTGTCTACGGTAAACTAGATAAGATACCTGTTGTGGGTATGGTTATTCGTGAGGATTATGAGGATAATTCCATGGTATTATGTCATCTAGATCTCCCAGTAAAAGACGAAGACGAATATAAGTGGGTGATGCGTGTACCCAGTAAAAGTATGAAACGATTAAAGGTGATAGAATGAGTCTTGATGTTGATTTGATGGTTATACAACCTACTAGCGTGTTCTCTCAGAACATTACACATAATCTAGGTAAGATGGCAGATGACGTTGTTCTTGATAATGGCAAGAACTTATATCAAGTTCTCTGGCGTCCAGACGAGCATGGGTGGAAATTTGCTCGTGATATTTCTGATATGCTTAATGAAGGTTGGAATATTTTACTCTCCGACCCAGAAAGATTTAAAAGATTTAATCCCGAGAATGGTTGGGGTTCATATGATGGTCTAGTGAACTTTGTGTATAAGTATCGTAACGCATGCTGGGATAATCCTGATGCAGAATTGCGGATAAGTCGATGAACGATTGGATCTTGATTATTTTTCTATTCTCTCCAGGAGGAGATTACATGGATAAATACACTAGAGAGTTTGCAACTAAACCTCAGTGTGAGTCGGTACGTAAGTCGTTACCAGCATTGGATAACGGATTGGCTCGACACAAAGGTTTGTGCGTAACAAAAGATCATTGGACTGGTAAGAAGCCCATGAAGGGAGTTCCCCTTGATTAATGGTGATTGTAATTTTAAAAAGGAAATGTGATGATTGGTTTAGAAATAGATATGGAAACAGCGAATAATATTACACGATTGACCCTTACGGATTATCGTGATTATTTAAAGAGTGAGAATGAACAGTGGGAAGCAAACCCCAAGGATGAAGATAACCCAACAGGTTATTGGCTTCACCCCGAGGATTATGCACGCAACTTTAAAACAGTAAAGCGTATTGATAAACTATTAAATGACTTTGGTGGAGAATTATATGGCGAACGTCAAGCAAGGGAATTTAGCTCGTCCCCCTCAATGGTGGAAGCATCTAAGGGATTGGAAGCGTATTTTCTGGAAATCCGAAAGAGCGCAGCAAAACAAGAGGATTAAAGATGAGTCTACAATATCTACCATTGTTCCCAACAATGATAGGTCATAAACAAGATTTAGAGTTTACAAATAAACTACTTGTGACCGCAAAGGATATACTCAGCGATAGTAATAATCTTACTAATACCTGGGGATATAAAAGCACATATGGTAATATTTCTTTAGTGGATAAATTAGATTATGTAAAAGATTATATTATTGAATTTGGAAAAGAATATCTTCAACATTCTCTTGCTATAACAGAAGGATTAAAACTAGACGTTGAGATATTCTTTTCTGAGATGAAAGAAGGCGACTGTCATAAGATACATGCGCATCCCAATTGTTTATTATCTGGAGTAATTTACTTAGATGTACCAGATAATTCTGCAAGTATTAATTTTTATGATTCTAGGAATCATTATGATTTTGTGGGCTTAAAAACCGTAAATAATATAGATCTTTCTATTTACACTATTCCACCTAAGACTGGTTTAATTTTAATTTGGCCAGCTTGGATAAAGCATGAAGTACCATTAAATAAAGTAAATGGTAGGATAACCGCAGTTTTTAATATAGTACAAAATTTTTGAGGTAATTATGAGTTACAGTAGATGGAGCAATGGTAGTTGGTATGTCTTTTGGGATTCTGCAATGTCAGGCAATCTCAAGAAAAACCAACACCTTGCTTGTTGGTATGATATGAGCGATGAACATATGATCGAATGGTCGTATATTCAAGTAGATGAATTACTCAATAGAAAACCTGACGAAATTATCAAACATCTGGAGATGAAGTATGGGTGTTCTCCAGATGAAGCCAACGAGTTGCAAGAGTATATGCAAGATTGGCGAACAGACGTAAACCGACAATATAATACTTGACTTTAATTAAGAAGTAAGGTATAATAGTATTATGAAAGAACATGTAGTTAATAAATTAAACAATTTTATCATGGGATGGTATGCAGACGATACTACTTTTTGTGATAAATTCTTAAATTTATATAATTCCAATTTAGATAAAACCCAAGATGGTAGGTTTGGTACCACTGGTTTCATTGATACCAAAATAAAGGAATCCAAAGATCTTGAAATGCATCCTTCTAAATTGTTGTTTGGGTATGATAAGATTCTTTCTGATTGTAAAAAGAAATACATTGAGAAATATCAAGCTGTTGAATGTGCGCAGGATTTTGAAATTATAAGTCCATATTATATTCAGCGATATCCAGCTGGTGGCGGATTTAAAGTTTGGCATAAAGAAAGATCTAGTTCTAAATTACCAGATGTTTCAAGACATCTAGTTTTTATGACTTATCTAAATGATGTGAAAGATGAAGGTGGTACTGAGTTTTATTATCAAGGTATTAAAATTCGTGCTGATAAAGGGTTGACGCTTATGTGGCCAGCTGATTGGACGTTTACGCATAGAGGTATAGTTTCCCCAACTGAAGTAAAAACAATTATTACTGGTTGGTATAATTTGAAAGATGAAAATGAAAATCGCAATTTGCTCCGACGTCCATCTTGAATTTGGACAACTAGAATTAGAGAATACTCAGAATGCTGAAGTTCTTATTTTATCTGGTGATATTTGTACTGCTTGTGACCTTCGTGTTACCGACAGTATTTTATCTTCTGCTAAAACTGATAGGTATCTTGAGTTTTTTACTGCTTGCTCTAACAATTTCCCTCATGTGGTTTATGTTATGGGTAATCATGAGCATTACCATGGTGACTATGCTACTTCTGCAGGGTATCTAAGGGATGCTATGAAACAATGTGGTGATAATATTCACTTCCTTGACAAAGAAGTTTGGGAACATGAAGACTATGTGTTTATCGGTGGTACTCTTTGGACTGATATGAATGGTGAAGATGAGATGACTATGCGCCACGTTGAGCGTCGCATGAATGACTTCCAGATTTGTAAGAATAGTCTACGTGAAGTTACTTTCAAGACATTTGTACCCAAAGAAAAATCAGAAAGTATGAGTGATGAAGATTTTAATCTTCTTCCATATGAACAGCGTTACAAGAATGTATTCAAAACTCGTGAAGCAACTTTGTCTCCAGATGACGTAGTGGTTGATCATAAAGTCATGTTAAAGTTTATTGAGGACACTTACACAGAAACTCCTCCATGGAAGACTGTTGTTGTAGTTGGTCATCATGCGCCAAGTAAAGGATCTGAACATCCAAAATATAAGCACGATCAATTAATGAATGGCGCTTATAATTCTAGACTTGAAGATTTTATTCTTGCTCGTCCAGGAATTAAACTTTGGACTCATGGACATACTCATGAAGACTTTGATTATATGATTGGCTCTACTAGAGTAGTGTGTAACCCTCGTGGTTACATTAACTACGAAGATCGTGCAGATCGTTTCGAACTAAAATTTGTGGAGGTTTAATGAGTAACCACTGGACAATTACACTTGAAGAAGATCCCGCAACAGGAGATCTGATTATGCCATTCACACCTGATATGTTACGTCAGGTTGGATGGGATCTTGGCGATACGCTAATTTGGGAAGATATGGGCAATGGATCATGGACATTAACTAAAAAGGAAACTGCAAATGAAATACACTCTAATAGCTGAAGATGAATACGGTGGCTCAAAAACCACTCGTGAATTTAGCGAAGATTATCTACCACACGTTTTAACTGAAATAGAATTGTTCTTAAAAGGAGCAGGGTTTGTCTTTGATGGTAATTTAGATTTTGTTGATGAGTTTGGAGAAACTAATATGGATTTTGAACTAGAACCAGAATGGGATGATAACGATTTTCAAGAAACATATGATTCTCCACATGTTGGAGAAATTTATGATACTATGGGTAACCTCCCTAAAAATAACTGGCCATTTGCTGGTGCAGGATCTAATACAGAGACTGGTGGAGCAGGAAATATTCACTCACAACATTATTTTGACACAGAGAGAAATAAATGAGCAAAACATTCACTGATGTAGAAGTATTTCTAGCAGCATGCGGTCAAAAACACGCAAATACTCCAGTCCCACAAAATGATTTGTCAAAACTGTACCTAAAACTCATTCATGAAGAGTATGAAGAGTTTAGAGAAGCATTGGTTGACGATGATGATGCTGAACAATTAGATGCTTGCTTTGATATGATGTGGGTTATCATTGGGTATATGAAATCTCGTGGATGGGATTGTGAAGCAGCATGGGATGAGGGCGCAAAATCTAACTTAATTAAGATTGACCCTGTTACTGGTATGGTTATTCGTCGTGAAGATGGTAAAATTATGAAACCAGAAGGTTGGAAACCACCTAATTTTGCAAAATTCGTGAAATAACTTGACTTTGATGTGAATTTAGGGTATAATATTGTTATGATTACACTATACTTAGACATGGATGGCGTGCTTTGCAACTTTGACAAAGCATATAGAGCATTTGACCCACAAAAAGAAGATCGAAAGAAGTTTCGTGAGTCTGTTATGACTTATAAAATCTTTGAAGACCTTGAATTTATGCCAGACACACAAGAATTGCTAAATTATGTGTGCACACTAGATGGTATCAATATTGAAATCTTAACTTCAATGGGTACATATGATGCAATCCAAGGAAATCATGCGAAAAGTCAAAAATTACACTGGTTGAACAAGTATAATATCCCTTACAAAGCCAATTTTGTGAGAGCCAAACAAGAAAAAGCCAACTACGCTAATGAACGTGCCATTTTAGTTGATGATTCCATTGGTTGCATTACACCATTTGCTGCTAAAGGTGGTCATGCCATTCACCACAGTAAGTCTTCTGATACAATTCAACAAATTCACGACACCATTCGTGGTATTCGTGGTTTAGACGCACTGAGAGTAAATTATGCTTGATATTTTTGGACCAACCTTTCAATGGATAAAAGATGATTATCGATCTCATTCCTTTCGTTTTGCTGTTGAGTTGCTTGCTTGGGCTATTAGCATTGGTTGTGCGATCACTATGGCTGTCACAGTCCCCAATCCCCCTTTATTGGCTCTTTATCCTGTTTGGATCTCTGGTTGTGCCATGTACGCTTGGGCTGCTTATACTAGGAAATCATTTGGCATGCTTGTTAACTACCTCTTGTTAGTAGCAATTGATATGTTTGGTTTGTTTCGGATGCTTACTCAATGAACTTAGATTTTAAAAATATTGGGTTCTATCAAATAAAGTTATCAGATGTAGAATTATTACCAATTTGTAATGAAATACAAGAATTACAAAGTAAGTTCAATCACCCTATGCGAATAGACATGAACAATAAACTCGCTGGACAAATAGCAAGAGAATATAAATTATCTGAAAATACTAGATCTTATCTGCAAAATATTATATCACCGCATCTATTTTCATACACTGAACATTACAAACACTATTTTGATAATACTAATCTAACATTACAAAACAGTTGGGTTAATTTTCAAAAATCTAGTGAATTTAATCCACCACATAATCATTCTGGTGTTATTAGTTTTGTGATTTGGATTAAGATACCTTATACTATCGAAGCTGAATTTAATAATAATTCTGTTAAATATTCTAATACACCTTTAGCTGGTTGTTTTAGTTTTTTATATAATACTTCAATTGGGAGTATAACACAACATGCAATTAAAGCTGGCGCCGATCATGAAAACACCCTTTTATTATTCCCAGCACAACTAAATCATTGCGTGTATCCATTTTTTACATCTGATGAATATAGAATTTCAGTTGCTGGTAACTTTGAACTAAAATGACTACACTAAGTAAAATCGGTTTCGCTTGTAAGTGGATTGACACACCAGACCAAGTTGAGAGTATCGGTGCAAAAGACGATGCTCGCAAGTACTCCACTGGTACTACTACTATTGCTTGGCTTTCTCGTCAAACTAAAGATGTTGCTGAAGAAAAACTTTACAATCTAGTCAAGCAAAACCTACAACATACACTTAACCTTGTTCTTAAAGTTTCAACGCTACCTATTGGCTTGCGTATGGTTCGTCTCAGCAGTGAAATCTTGCCAGTATACACTCACAAGGACTGGTCTTACTTTTATAAACGTGACGATATCATTAAATTGACAGAATACTGTTTTGCTAAAATCGGTGAAGTTGCTAAAACTGCTGGTGTACGTCTTTCTTTTCATCCAGGTCAGTTTACTGTTCTTGCTTCTGAGAATCCAGGTATTGTTAATAACTCTATTGACGAGTTTGAGTACCACGCTGATATGGCACGCATGATGGGCTATGGTAAAATATTCCAAGACTTTAAAATCAATGTACATATATCTGGTAAACTTGGTCCAGATGGTATTCGTGCAGCATACAAACGTCTTTCACCAGAAGCACGTAATTGTATCACTATTGAGAATGAAGAAAACGCATGGGGTCTTGACGACTCACTAGAACTTGCTGATTTACTACCAATTGTTCTTGACGTACATCATCACTGGTGTCGTGAAGGTGAGTGGATTGATCCAAAAGATATTCGTGTGCAACGTGTAATTGAATCGTGGCGTGGAGTGCGACCAGTTATGCATTATTCGCAATCTCGTGAAGATTATCTTATTGACCATATAGCTGATGTTCAACCAGATATGAATATCCTAAAAGATATGGGATACAAGAAACAAAAGCTACGAGCGCACTCAGATTTTTACTGGAACACTGCAACAAATGATTGGGTATTAGGTTATTTACCAACTCATGATATTATGTGTGAATCAAAAGCAAAAAATCTTTCTAGTTTTGCTCTTTATGAGAAATCTCTTGCTGTATGCACATAGTTTCGTATTATACTGCGCTGTATCAATTTGAGGCAGAAAACTTAGAAAAATCGTTGACTAAGTTTCTGCCTGATATTTCATTCTCAATTGAAGAATGTCCAGATAGTGGTAACTGGGAAATTAACACACACTATAAAGCAGTTTTTATAAAACAAAAACTAACACAACCAATCGTATGGTTAGATGCTGATGCTGAGTTAAAGCAATATCCTAAACTATTTGATGAATTAGATTGTGACTTTGCTGCACATTGGTTTAAAGATGAAGAACTTATCTCTGCAACAATGTATTGGAATAATACTGCAAAAGCACACGAGTTATTAGACAGTTGGATTAGTTTAAATAAAATATTTCCTAAGAACTGGGATCAAGTTAATTTGCAGAATGCGCTTAATGGTATTACAGATATTAAAGTAGTTCGTTTGCCACCAGAGTATAATTGTATAGATAACTTGAGTGTAGAATATTATGGCAGCATAAAACCTGTAATTGAACAACATCAAGCAAGCAGAAAATATAAAAAGAGGTTGAATGCAATATATTGATATGTTCCCAACACCAGTTTATGCTAGTGTTGAAGTAGATTTACGTAATCAAATATTACCAGTAGCAGAAGATTATATCAATCGTCACGGTAGCCCTTACCGAGATCAACCAAATTATATTTCTACATATAATGATGATGTTGCTGGAGTTAAACAGAAATTTGATGATAGATTAGATCCTCTTACTGATTATATTCAATCTGCATCAAAGAAATATTTTGAAGATATTTCTATTGAGTCAATGAAGTTTAGTTTATACTATCTTTTCAATAAGATTACTCTTGGTGGGGAACATGCAACTCATGCTCATCCGCAAAGTATATTATCAGGAGTATTTTATTTAAAAATACCTGCAACTGCACCTCCAATTATATTCAATGACCCTCGCGATCATTATAAGTATATACAATACCCTGTTAAGTTTGG
>Ga0208974_1000809_pt1 | contig 12525 bp, 7 predicted proteins | sample GreLakmeER15MSRF_FD_187699 | JGI IMG/M metagenome (GOLD analysis project Ga0208974, IMG submission 187699) | Freshwater lentic microbial communities from great Laurentian Lakes, MI, USA - Great Lakes metaG ER15MSRF (SPAdes) | ecosystem: Environmental > Aquatic > Freshwater > Lake | place: Great...
TTCCAACATCGGTCACGTTACCGGTAGTTGATTTCAATTCGCCTGCAGCGGCCGGCGACTTCTCGTCTTTTAGTGTCAATGTCGGTGGTAAGCCCCTTTCTATCAGTAACTTAGCACCAGACTCCGCCTCAGGTGTGGCATTGGCAATCTATATTGAGAACAGGCTTCGCCGAGAAGATGGCGGAAAAACGGATATTTCCGTGTCCTGGGAAGGTACGGCAACATCCGGTTCTCTTAAAGTAGTAGATGCTTCAGGACGCAGCATTTCTAGTAGTGTTTTAACACCTTCTACGCCCATTGGTGGATCCAGCACGGGTACGCCAGTCTTTACCAGCGGTGATTTAAGAGTTACGGCTATTGACCCTAATTTGCCATCTTCTGATATTTCCTCAGCCATCACATTAGCCCAAGCGGGTGCGCCTTTGGCCGCGAGTGCAATTGTTACCAACGCCACACCGTATCCACGCAGCAGTGCGGATTACACCTTAGACACCACCAGTGCTTCTTTCAAAGCGACTTTTGGCCCAGATGCATCGCCCATTACCGTGACTGCTAACAGTATCAATGCATTTGTTTTGGCTCTCAACAGCGAAGCCACTTTTGCACAATCGTATGTAGCGTCTGCAGTAGGCGGCGTTGTCAAAGTGACTGCCAAAGATCCGACTACTGCCAATGCAGCTGTCATTACAGGCGCTTTGAAGTTTTATCAAGGCAACGGAACAAGCTTTACCCAAATCAATGATTTAGTCACCCCCAACCCGGTTGGAAACAACGGTGTTCCCGCCGCACCGCTATTTGCGGGTAAGAAAAGTATTGACGACCTCAAAGACTTGTTCTCGGTCAACGTGGATAACTCGATTGAACCTGTCACGATCGGACTAGAACGCTTGGTTGGATCCGATCTTCGCCTGTCGGGTGCACAAATCGCTTCGGAGTTAACCAACAGCATTAACCGCGCTTATGGTGATGAAAAACCATTCAACTTTTCTTCCTTGGTTGGCCCGACTTTAACAGTCCAGTTGATACCAGCTGGTGGTGCTACGCCCCCCGCCGCTTTGGATATTGACTTGTCGCAAGCTGGGGATGATAAGAAAAATATGCGCTATGAAGACATGGTGAAAGCAACGCAAACCATTGTCGACGCCAATCCGTCATACGCCGGAAAAGTCAAAGTGTCCTACGACACGGTCCTGCAAAAACTGATGTTTACCTCTGCTGGTAACGACAAGGTCACCATCTCCAGCATACAAAGCTCTATTGGCTTGACCAACCCAGTTGTGCAGGGCGTGAACGATGATTCTGTTGGATTGACCTTAGCCCCTGCGGCTTCTTCTGCCTCTTACCGGGCTATCAATGACCAACGATTTGGTATCAAGGTCGAATACGACGCAGTCAAAGGTGGCTTTGTATTCAAGTCGGGTGCGACAGGCGACGGCTCAAGCGTCACATTGAGCAATATCAAGCCCAACAGTTTGGCGACACAGACCTCCAAAGGACTTGGCCTCACAGGTGATCCTGCCAATTACATAGTGAGTGCTTCAAAAATAGAAGCATTACGCGGAACCAAGTCATTTCCTGCTGTTTTGCAAGGCAACAGCATGGCGGTGAACGTTGATAACAACTTCTCTGTCGATGACACCAACAACAAATTTGTGGTATCCGTCAATGGCGTCACCGGCACGGTGGTCATACCTCCAAAAGATACTTACACATTGGGTACTTTTATGGAGGCGTTGCAGGCTGGTATCAACAACTTACAAGGCCCGTCAATTGGTGGCTTATCTCCACAAACTATTGACGGCGTCAGAGTAACCTATGACAGTGCCAACAATGCTTTGGTTTTTACAACTGCTACTGCCTCTACCGATTCATACATCAACGTGACAGGTGATGCCAGATGGGGCGTTGATGGTTTGGACGCAAAGTTTGGAAGAACCACAACCTTTATCAAACCGACACCTTTTAAAGACAGCAAAGGCTCCAATGTCTACATTGATGGATTCGGTAAAGAAGCCTCTAGCGCAGCCGGTTTTGATATCTTGCCGGAGTGGTCACCCATTTATTTAGATAAAGGCGAGCTGACTTTTGATACCACGGGTAACTTGGTGTCACCCAAGCAAGGTGCGCAGTTGGATACGGTGTTTCTGCCAAACGGTAAAGGTTCTTTGACGATCAATATCGATTACTCCAAGTCAACCCAGTTCGCATCTCCTTATGCGGTGTTATCACAGTCGCAAGATGGTGCACCTGAAGGTGACTTGGTTGGATTGGCGATCAAAGATGACGGCTTGGTGAACGCCAGCTACTCCAACGGTTCACAAAAATCGTTGGGTAAAGTGGTGCTGGTCAACTTCTCTAACGCCTCTGGTTTGCGCCAGATTGGTGATACCAGTTACTACAAAACATCCGACTCTGGTGTTCCAAAGTACGGTGAGGCAGGTTCAGCTGGTTTCGGAACGGTACGCTCGGGCGCGACAGAGCGTGCCAACGTGGACTTGACCCAAGAATTGGTGGATTTAATAACCACGCAGCGTAATTTCCAAGCTAATGCCAAAGCGTTGGAAACATCGACATCGTTGACGTCCACCATCATTCAGATTCGTAACTAATTACGCCATTTGATTGGATAAACCATGGACCGCTTAGCCTTTAACGCGATGTCGACGATCAACGAAGAGCGATTGATCCGACAACAGTTAACCAACGACCTCGCCAACGTGTCCACCGTAGGTTTTAAGCGTACCTTCGAGGCCAATATCCAGCCTGAATTGGCCGTGGGTTTTGGTTTTGACACACGTATGCAGCCGCGCTTGATCACGACCGACCGCGTCAACCTCGAGCCTGGGCCTTTGATGGTGACGGGCCGCGATTTAGACGTGGCCATGAACCACAAAACCGTTTTAGGCGTCACAGGCAGTGACGGAAAACTGGCATTTACGCGCCGGGGTGACCTCAAAGTTAACTCCAACGGCGTTTTAGAGACTGGTTCAGGACATATCGTGCAGGCTGACGGTGGCGGTCCTATCACCGTGCCACAAGGTTTCAAGATTTCTTTTAGCCCCTCCGGTACCTTGTATGCCTATGACCCAGCGCAGCAGGGCGTTCCGGTGCAGCAAGCGATTGCCCAGTTGATGATGCGCGACGCCAGCAAAACCGACTTGATTAAGCGCAACGATGGCTTGTTTGCGGTTGACGCCAGCCCGCCTGGCACAAACATTGCAAATGGTACAGAGCCCGTTTCTTTGACACCCCAAGCCCTAGAGGGTAGCAGTGTCAATCCAATGGCAATGATGGTCAAGCTGATTGAACAGAGTCGCAATTTTGAACACCAAGTGCGTCTGATCAAAGAAAGCAAGTCCAACGACGAGTCAGGCGCTTCGATGATGAAGATTGCCTAATTGAAGCATTAACCGGAGCGAACCACCATGGACGCATCTTTATGGGTAGCCAAAACAGGTCTTGACGCGCAGCAAACGCGCATGAACGTCATTTCCAACAACTTGGCCAACGTGAGTACCACGGGGTTCAAGCGCGACCGCGCGGTATTTGAAGACTTGCTCTACCAAAACATCAAACAACCTGGTGGTCAAACATCTCAGAACACTTTGTCACCCACGGGCTTGATGCTCGGTACTGGTGTGAAGATCAACGCTACTGAGAAGCTGCACTTACAAGGCAACATCATCAACACCCAGTCACCACTCGATGTGGCAGTCCAGGGCGATGGGTATTTCCAAATTCAAATGCCAGATGGCACTACAACTTATTCACGTGACGGTAACTTCAAGATTTCCAACACTGGACAAATCGTCACGGCCTTGGGTTTTCCTTTGATACCTGCCATCACGATTCCTAACAACGCTGCTTCTGTGACTATCGGTCAAGACGGCACTACCTCGGTCGAATTGATCGCTGGTCAAGGTGCGCAGGTGTTGGGGCAAATTCAAATCTCACGTTTTGTCAATCCAAGCGGCTTGAAGCCTGTGGGTAATAACTTGTACGAGGCATCGCCTTCGAGCGGTGTTGCGCAAGTTTTGCAACCCGGCTTGAATGGTGCTGGCACCTTGAAGCAAGGTTCGTTAGAAGCGTCTAACGTCAACGTGGTGGAAGAAATGGTCAACATGATCGAGACCCAGCGCGCATATGAAATCAACTCGAAGGCCATCTCTGCTGTTGACGGCATGTTGAAGTTCCTGAACCAAAACGTTTAACTGAGGTTCATTATGAAATCTGCACAACTTCTTTTGCCAGCTGTCTTGCTGGTCTTGTTGCAAGGCTGCGCCACCGAGCCAGTCGATATGGTTTTGAAGCCGTCGCCAGACTTTCAGCCTGTCTATCCATTGGCTAAAGACGTTGTCAAAGTCACTACTGGTGGCATTTACAGCAACCGCCAAAGCGATGCATGGTTTGGCCGTGGCCGTAACTACCAAGTCGGCGACATCATCACCGTGTTGTTGAATGAGTCGACACAAGCTGCTCGTACCCAAAATACCGATGTCAGCCGCGAAGCTAAAAACACTTTCCCAACAGGCGCAAGCACAGCCATCGGTGGAGTACACCCATTGCTAAACGGCATTGACCTCAACAACAACAAAACCTCTAGCACCGGCAAAGGCACGGCCGACCAGCTCGCCACTTTGTCTGGTTCTGTAGCTGTCACAGTCGTCGAAATTTTGGCCAACGGCAACTTGATGGTGCGTGGCGAGAAAAAACTTGGTCTTGCAGAAGGCACCGAAGTCATTCAAGTCTCAGGCGTGATCCGTCCTGAAGACGTGGGCCCCAACAGCACCGTGCAATCACGCCGTTTGGCCAATGCACAAATTGCTTACCGTGGTTCTGGCGATTTAGCCAACGCCACACGCGCAGGGTGGGGAACTACCTTGATGCATAAGTTCTGGCCTTTTTAATCACGGAAAGTGTTGGCTCCTATGTTGCGCTGTTCTTCTTATTTACGAGCTTGTGTTGCAAGCCTTTTGGTCTTGGCTGCCGGCAGTGCCTGCGCAGACCGCATCAAAGACTTGGCGACCTTGGCTTCACAACGCCCTAACCAATTGATTGGTTATGGCTTGGTGGTGGGCTTGCAAGGCACTGGCGACGACGCCTCCGTTCCTTTCACCACACAAAGTATGAAAGCTATGTTGGCACAAATGGGTGTGCGTATTGACGGCCCTTTGACCGACTTTGAAACCACCGCTACTGCAGCACGTATCGATATTAAAAATACAGCCGCAGTTTTAGTAACAGCGGACTTACCTGGTTTTGCAAAACCAGGGCAGCGTATTGACATTAACGTGTCTGCCATCGGCAAAGCCACCAGCTTGCGCGGTGGTAGTTTGATCATGACCGCCATGCGCGGTGTGGACGGCGAAATTTACGCCCTTGCCCAAGGCGCATTAACGACCACAGGTATTGATGCAAACGCAGCAGGATCTAAAGTGTCTATTGGCGTTCCTACTTCTTCACGTATTCCGGGTGGCGCGATTGTCGAGCGTATTGTTGATACTCCGTTCGAAACTTCAGAAAACGTGATCTTCAATATCCGTGAAAACGATTTTTCAACGACAACTGCTATCGTCAACGCGATCAATAAAAAATTTGGCGGTGATGTTGCACAAGCTTTGGATGGCGTATCGGTATCGGTACGAGCCCCTAAAAACTTGAATCAGCGCGTGTCTTTTATGAGCATGATTGAAGCGCTTGAAGTCACACCAGGTGAGCCCCCAGCACGCGTAGTGATCAATTCACGTACAGGAACTGTTGTTATCAACCGCTCTGTTCGCGTCACAGCAGCAGCTGTGTCGCATGGCACGATCTCGGTGGCTATTACTGCCACCAACGAAGTGTCACAACCCAATGCATTTGCAGGTGGTCAAACCACTGAAGTACAAAACGCTGCGATTGATGTGGGCGAGCCTAACAAGCCTATGTTCTTGTTCCAGCCAGGTGTCGAGCTGCGTCAAATTGTCGATGCGGTCAACCAAATTGGTGCCACACCGTCTGCGTTGATCGCGATCTTGGAAGCTTTGAAGAGCTCTGGAAGCTTGCGCGCTGAATTGGTCATCATCTAAACGAGAGCACCATGAGCAGCTCCATCGACAACACCTCTACCGCAAAGTCCTATCTGGACTTTTCGGGCTTGGGCGAGTTGCGTGGACAAGCCCAACAAAATCAAGACAAAGCACTGAGAGAATCGGCTCAGCATTTTGAAGGTCTTTTTTTACAGATGATGTTGAAGTCCATGCGCGAAGCTAATTCGGGCATGAAAGACGAAGAGAACCAGTCCAGTGGAATGGAAACCTTCGAGAACATGTTTGACAAAGAAATCTCGGTACAAATGGCCAAGCGAGGAGCGCTTGGGGTAGCAGACTTTATGGAAAAGACGGTGAAGCAGCAAATTTCGTCTACTTCGACGAGCGCATTAGAAGTGCTCAACGCCCGTCAAGCGCAAGCCATACCTTTGCGTCCAGAGGTAAGCGCTATGCCGCTCAATCGCCAGATGGGCAAAGCGATCCCGTTCGTTGTGGACAAGGTCAAGCCACTGTCGATGGAGCCTAAGGCCTTCAAACTCAATGGAGGCGGCCCATGAGTGACATCATCGGCATTGCCAGTAATGCGGTAGCGTCTTACCAACGTGCTTTGGGCACGGTGAGTAACAACATTGCCAACGTCAACACCGAAGGCTATTCGCGCCAAGAAGTGGTCTTGAAAGACACAGCGCCAAGAAAAGCCGCCAATATGTTCTTCGGAACGGGCGTGGCATTGCAATCTGTTAAACGCCAGTTTGATGCGTTTGCGGAATCTAACTTGCGCAACAGCACCAGCGACTTGTCTAGCCAAGAGCCTATGGTGAACTACACCAAGCGGGTGATAGACATCATGGGAGACAAAAGCGTGGGCTTGAGCTCTGCGTTGGATGATTTCTTTTCTGCGGCCAACGCACTGTCAGCTGATCCAGCATCCTCAGTACTGAGGAGCTCGTTTTTACGCGGTGCAGAAGGCGTGAGTTCGCGCTTTGCTGAGCTCTCTGGCCAGTTGAATTTGGTAGGCACTGAAACCAACCAAGCGCTCGAGAGTACGACCAAACAAGTCAATACCTTGACCACCCAATTGGCCTTGGTAAACCAAAACATGGCGGGCTCTTCTTATGAAGACGGACAGTCCTCTGAAATATTAGACCGACGCGATTTGATCTTGCGTCAGCTCTCTAACTTGGTACGGATCAAAGCGACTTTCAACAACAATGGCTCGGTCGATGTAGCGATTGGCAGTACCGCCACGCAAGGCGTTGTGGTGAGTGGTGTGAAGTCGCGCCCAATTGGTATCGATACTTCTGTTCCTGGCAAATTAGAGCTGTTATTAGATCCCTATGGCGATAGCGAATCGTTGGCCTCTGCCAGCGGTGGCCAGCTTGGTGGATTACAAACATTTATCAGTCAGGTGTTAGAGCCAGCACAAAAGAGCTTGAATTTTTTAGCAAAAACCCTGGTGCATGAAACCAATCTCATCCAAACCAATGGAATTGATGGGTATGGACAAACGGGACAAGAGCTGTTCGCACTTGACCCAAGAATTAAAGATGAAGCGGCGGCTATTAAAGTTTCTTTGAATGATGCCATGCGTGTGGCTACCGCTGCACAATTTCGCGCCACTGAAAACCAAGCCAACTCAAGTAATACCCGTGTCAGTGTTTCTTTCACTCCTAGTCCTACACCATTGGGTATCAGTAATACTAATCTAGTGAACAATCCCAACCCAACGGCTGGAGTCACCATCAAAGTAGACGGAGCAAGGGTCATAGCACCTGTGACCACCTTGGCGGCGGGTGTAAAAGCCACTTTCTATTTAGACGATGCTAAGCCTGGGCAGCAATTGCAGGTATTGACACGTGATGGACGCCAGTTGCTGGGTAAAACTTTATCCGAGACCGAAAAATTCCAAATGCTCAATGCCGAAAACGGTTTTGTGCCTAACTCGATTTATAGCGACGCCTATCTCAATAAGTCTGGTGCAGATGGTTATCGGGGTATGAATATCTTTTATGGCGCCAAGGCCGAAGTGCGTTATGCACAAGTCTTTGACCGTAACGGGATTGCCGCACCACCGACTGCAGAGCCTGCAGTCCTTCAAACCAGTCGCATCACAGACAACCCAGCCGGAACACAAATTGAAGGTGGAGCCATTCAGCTCAATGGTATTGCATTGCCTGCATTGGAGACACAAAAAAACACACCTTTGTCGCCTAAAGATGTGGCGCAATGGATCAACGGAACTTCTAAAATTGATATCACAGAACCCAAATTTAATGGAGTTGCGCTTTCTTTAGGAGGGGTAGCACTAAGTGTTCAAAATCTCAAGCCCAATCCAAATAACTTGGTCACGCTTGCAAGTGATTTGCAAACCCAATTACGACTTTTAGATGGAACAAAGAATATCACTGTCAGTGTTTCGAGCAATGGGACAGACTTGAAAATAGTAGATGCACTGGGTCGGTCTTTGAGTAAAGTCGTTCTCACTCCTGAGATAGATAAAACATCTGTATCCGGTAACGTATACACATTGGGTGATACGACGAATGTTGTGACGAATCCGAATGCAGTCAAGTTTGCCATTGCTATTGAAGGGGCCGGTAAAAATATTGATCTGACTGCTCGTTTGATAGCGTCAGGCGTTGACCTAACACTAGTCACTGCTGATGAGATTAAGACTGCCATGCAAAATGAATTGCAGTCACAGTTTGATCCAAGTATTACTGTAGATGCTGGTGGTGCAAGCGAGGCATTTGTTGTCTCCGATGCCTTGGGAAGAGGTATTTATTTGTCTCAAGGTTTAGGCACTGGAGCGCTGTTTGGTTTGGATAAAACATCTGTCACCGGAAGCGTCACTAACTTGGACGACTCGACCAATATCCTTGACAACCCAGGCGCAGTCAAGTTTGCGATCGCAGTAGATGGCGGCGCTATCAAAAACATTGACCTCGCAACCCTCTTAACCACTTATGGCGCCGATCCCACACAAGTCACAGCAGACGATATTAGGAATGCATTGCAAGATGAATTGCAAGCGCAGTATGACAGCAACATCAATGTAGAAGCTGGCGGCGCTGGACAAGCATTTGTCATCACAGACGCACTTGGACGCAGCATGGATGTGACGCAAGGGCTAGGCAATGGCGCTATTTTTGGCACACCCACCAACGGGTCCATTGGGTTGTCGGTTGTGGGTGCATCAAAAAACAATTTAGCGACCGGTGGCAACGTCTATGTCAACAGCAGCTTCACCTCACAGACCAACGTTCGGGCCGAGGTGTACAACGACATTCGTGTGCCTTCACAGCAAATTGATTTCAAACGGCCTTTGCGCATTAACAACCAGCTTGTGCCTTCGGTCTACAGGGACGTCACATCCTTGGTCGCCGCAATCAATAGCACGCCTAATATTGGCGTGACCGCCAGTATCCAACAAGGCGATCTGGTGATTACCGCGGGACGTGATGGTTTTAATAATGGCACACCCATCGTCATTAACCTTACCCCCACTGTCAAAGGGGATGGCAATGCCTTGGGCTTGTCTCCTACCACCTACAACGGCCAAGTGAGAATGGTGCAGGTGGTGCGCGATTTGAGTATTCCCAGCACCAACATCGATTTCACTAAAAAATTAGAAATTAACGGAGTCACCATAAGCACCAAGGGGCTTACGACTGTTCAGCAGTTGGCTGACCAAATCAACGCCCCTGGCCAGGCTCAGTCGCAAAGCGTTGTGTATGCTGGCGCAGACCCAGTCGAGGGGGACACTTTCTCGATCGCCTTGAATGGCACCACATTCACCTACACCGCCAATACAGACGATGGATTGACCTCCCAAGCCGTCAGAGATGGTTTGGTTTCGCAGATCAATGCCAACAAATCCTTGGGTATGACTGCGACCACCACCGCGAACAGCGGTGAGATTGTGTTGACTTCCGATTCCTCTGGAAACACATTCACACTAGAGAATTTGCAAAGTAATCCGAACACCACAGCGACAGTCTCGACCATCGTTCCAAAATCACAAAGCTTGGTTTTTGCAGGCACCAACCCAGCTGCAGGCGATACATTCTCTGTCGCGCTGAACGGCACCACCTATACCTACACGGCCAACACCACCGATGGTTTGACCAACAAAGCCATTAGAGATAGCTTGATCGCATTGGTCAACGCCGACGACACATTGCCTGTCACGGCTTCTGTTGGGACAAACAATGGCGAGATGGTCCTGACCTCGATTGCTGAAGGCCTACCGTTTACGTTTAGCAATTCGCAAAATAGTGCAACCACCACGGTGTCTGCAGCAACAGCCTTAAAGCCCAGCCCGAATGTGAAAGCATCGATAGGGTTTTATGGTGACTTGATCCTCAGTACCATTGATGCATCTGGGGAGTCGGCTATTTCTATTGGCCCACGAAAAAATCCAGACGGTACTTTTGAGGAAAATGCGCTTGGATTAGAGCCGATTGATTACACCGTCGAAGAGCGTTTGAAGATGCAGCTCGCGGCTGACCCATCTAAGTCATCGATTCGTTTGTCATTTGGAACCTACGGAGACCCTCCTAAAACAGGATCGCCCTCAGACCTTACAAAAGCGGGTCTCAGAACGGGTGCCTATATCGAAGGTGGATCGCAGGATGACTTGTTGGTATTTGTGTCAGGACAAGGTAAATCTACGGTCGCTGCTAGCTACACCGGTGAACCACTGAACATGCGTGACAATCTTCGTGGTCAATCACTACTTCTCAACTTCACGGCATCAGACCGTTACACGATCACCGACGCCAAAACAGGCACACAGCTAGCAGACCGTCACTACGACACTGCGCAACTAGAGCCATTGATCACCTTTGAAGGTTTGCTGATCAAGTTAAGCCACGCACCCTCAGTAGGCGACAGTTTTGAAGTCGATGGCAATCATGACGGATTGGGAAACAATAGCAATATGCTTGACATGGTTGATTTGTCCAAGAAGCCTGTCATCGAAGGCAAATCACTGGCCAATACCTATATCGACCAAATAAATAACGTGGGCAACTTGGCGCAACAGGCCACCATCACCCAGCAGGCATTAACGGTTGTTCACGATCAATCTGTTGCAGCAAGAGACAAGGTCTCAGGTGTCAACTTAGACGAAGAAGCAGCATCATTGATTCGTTACCAGCAAGCCTACCAAGCATCTGCCAAAGCATTGCAGATCTCTGGCACCTTGTTTGACGCGATCGTACAAATCCGCTGATAGGAAAAAAGAAGTATGAAAATATCAACAACCCTCTACTTTGATCGAGCCACACAACAGTTGGGCGACGTTCAAGGCGAGCTCGCTAAAACGCAAGAGCAGTTGTCTACTGGCAAGCAAATTGTCAAGCCCAGTGACTCACCAGACAAAGCTTCCTTGGTGACTCGATTAGAGTCTGAGCTCGCACGTCAAGCAAGCTATCAAAATACTTTGAAATCTGTCAATACAAGGCTTCAAACAGAAGAGACGGCTCTCATCAATACAAGCGACGTGATGGCGCGAATGAAAGAGCTGGCCATTCAGGCGTCGAGCGATAGCTTGTCGCCTGCAGACCGTCAGTCCATATCATTAGAGATCAGTTCATTAAAAGATCAAGTATTGAGTTTGGCCAATACACAAGACACTAACGGCAACTATTTGTTTGCAGGAAGTCGGGTGGGCTCACCTGCTTTCGAAAAAAATGCGACAGGGAAAGTGGTCTATCAAGGAGACGAGTCCAGGATGAAAGTTGCCGTAGGAGATAACAGACGTATGAATCTGAACATGCCTGGATCAGATGCATTTGTCAAAGTAATACGAGATGACGGCAAAGGTAACAAGGTCGGCGTAGGCTTTTTTCAAGCCATTGACGACTTGGCCAATGCCGTCAAGAGCTCAGATCACTCCAATATGCAAAGAGGTATTGCAGAAATAGATACTTTGCAGCAAGGAGTTAGCAATGCTGTTGCACAAATTGGAACAGATATGAATGTGGTCGATATGCAAAACAGTGTTTTGGATGAGGTCACACTCAGGCTGAAGATCACCAAGTCTGACGCTGAGGATTTGGACTACACCTCTGCGATCACCAAAATGAACAAAGACCAACTTGCTTTGGAGGCTGCACAAAGTAGTTTTGCAAAGATTTCTCAGTTGAGTTTGTTTAAATATATGAATTGATGCTCATGTTTATGAAATTCATGCCGAACAGTTAGATTCAGTTATATGGCTACAACTTCAGTTAACACCAACACGTTGTCTACACAGACATCGGCAACAAATAAAGCCAACGCGCAGAAGCTTATCACTGCGCTTGGTGCTGGCTCTGGCGTAGACGTGGCCGCTTTAGCGCAAAATTTGGTTGATGCTGAAAAGGCACCTCTTGCAAATGCTATCAATTCAAAGATAGCTAATAATGAGGCCAAAATTTCTGGCTATGGTGCTGTACTGGCTTCGATGGATATCATTAAGAAAGCTTTCCAAGCGTTAGAGAATCCTTCT
>Ga0208974_1000811_pt1 | contig 12510 bp, 32 predicted proteins | sample GreLakmeER15MSRF_FD_187699 | JGI IMG/M metagenome (GOLD analysis project Ga0208974, IMG submission 187699) | Freshwater lentic microbial communities from great Laurentian Lakes, MI, USA - Great Lakes metaG ER15MSRF (SPAdes) | ecosystem: Environmental > Aquatic > Freshwater > Lake | place: Great...
GTTGCAGAGTTTATACTTCTGCGATAATTCTTTAAACATTCAACAAGTCTTTGTGCTGACTTATCAAAGTATATACGGTGGAAGTTCATACGTGCTAACTTAATACCAGACTCTATGTCTGCTTTAGGCACGATACGTATATCCCATCCTAACTTCTTCATAATCTCTTCTGCTGATATACCATGCTTAAAGTCTTTAGACTGTCCGTCATGTGGTAAGAACATTGTACCCCAATTGTAGGATAAGTTCTTTAGTTGTGCAGAATAGCTATCTAGTGTTCTGTGGTCATCTTCTATATAACCAATGACTCTTAAATCTGATATACCTTTTTGGCATAGGATAACTGACATGCTGTCGTTCCATCCTAAGTCCATAACTACATGAACCTTCATCATAGGGTCATAAGGTACAGTTGTTATACGGTTACCTTCTTGTGCTTCTCGTATCTCGTTAGAGTATATAGCGCCATCTACAGCAGCCTTACAATCACCTTCCCAGATGTTTGCATAGTCAGGGTTAGTCTTCTCGCTATGTAGACGTTCTATCTCTAGGACTTCAGGAAACCAAGGATTGTCAGTATAGTTTACCTTTACAACCTTAGCGTTCTCTGGTGGTTCTACCACGAATCTTGTATATGTGTCGTCTGTATCTATATTAGGGTTGAAACTGACCCATATTTCTGAATTAGGTTTACGTATCGTAGGAATAAGTATATCCCATGACTTCTTACTAACAGTCTGGGCTTCCTCTACCCATACGCAATCCACACCTTCGTATGATTTTATTGACTCAACCGTATTGTTTGCTAAACCTGTAAATACAAATAGACTACCATTAAGTCCACGTATCTCTGCTTCTAGAACTTCATAGAAAGCTCCTAGACCTAATGCTTGTATTTGGTCTGTTAATAATTGATGCACAGACTGACGAATACTACGTTGTATTTCTCTAGCACATAAAACACGTGTTGGCTCATTAGCTGCTTTTATAAGCAATGCTCTAGCAAAAGACCATGACTTCCCAGAACCTCTACCGCCATAAGCTACTTTGTACCTGTGTGGCTCAAATAAGAAGTTTAGTCTATCAGGAAAGGTTGCATTAACCTTCATCTTTAGGCTTTACAAAATCTATTGCAATGCTTATAGGTAAGTTAGAACCATCTAATCCTGTAATTTCTGTAGTAGCTACTGATTTGCCATCCATTCTGTCAAAGACTTCTTTGATAGCTGATACATCACCGCTCTCTGCTTTAGCTACTAATGCTTCTGTTACATTACGTAGTCTAATAGCTTCTTCTTGCACTAATACACGTCTAAGTGTATCTGCGGCTAACCTATTGATTTTACTAGAATGAGTGTTGCCCTTATTTACTTCTGAGCTACGTTCTGCTGCTAGTTTTTTTCGTTCTTCGTTATCCATTGTTATGCAACTCCCTTAGGTTGGTTGCCCTCTATTGTTATTTCAGTAAACCTCTTTTAACCACTAATTCATTATAAGGAACATCTAATCCATATTGACTTTCTGTGTATGGATAATTTTGTAATCTTTGTTCTTGTGTTAAAGGCATTCTAGTTTGTGTTAATCTTGCTTCTGCTTCGCCTAACAATCTTCTATAACTATCTTCTGGCGACAATATGCTATTTTTTTTAGTTAATATTTCATCTGGAGTTAATCCACTTAATGCAACGGACTCAGCACCAAAAGTAGGTTCTCTTTTAAATTGTTGTTTAAATCTATATTTTGCAGTATTTATATCATTAACATCTGCATTTAATCTTGATAATATATTTGCATCTGAATAAAGTTTTTGTTCTTTAATATTCTTTAAAAACTCTTCTACATTGCCACCTCTACCAAATTTTTCTTGCGATTGAATTCCATGTTGCAACTCATGTAATGCAGTAGATTTTTGTGATGTAGTACCAGGACCTCCTACAAGAATTGTATTTGTATAATCGTCATAAGAACCTGAAGAAATTGGTGAGGCATACATACTTGTTTTAATGTTTGCTAAATCAGGATATGCTTTATATAATTCAGGATGTTCTAAAGCATTTGACATTAAACCTTCATATCTTTTGTTTGCTTTGATGCCTTCATATACATTGTCAGTTATTTTAGAACCAACATCACTTATCTCTTGTCTCCATTTACCGTCAGGAGCTTTTACATTACCTGTTTGTGACCATATAGTTTCAGGTGCTAAGCCTTCTTTTTCCAATGCTTTTGCTACATCATTAGTGGTAGAGTTCCATAACTTAGAACCTTTACCTATAAATGTGCCTAATAAACCTATAGTAGGTGTTACGTTTGCTGCTAAATTTAACTGCTCTTCTCTAGTTAAACCACTAGGGTCTGGTATAGAGTTTAAGAAAGACTGAACATTGCCTCGCATAAAACGATACAATGGTGGCTCTGTTACTTGACCATTCTTGGTATATTCAAGTAAACCTGCCATTTATAACTCGCTTTCTTGTCCGTTTCCTTTGAGAGGATATATCATTCTTTGGTATGTATCCCACCATTCTTGGCTATAGTCTGTAGACTGATAGTCTTTAAAGCATGGTGTGCCTAATGTGTGATGCACTAACTTAGCATCTGGATTGTATTCGTATTCTGTCTCTAGCCAATTCCATGTATCGTCTAGCTTGCCTACTTGGTCTTCATGTTTTAACCATTCAAACCTGTGTAGGTATTTACCTGGCTTGTCCATTATAAATTTTGGTGTTAATTGTTTGTTTAAGTGGTGTGAGCAATTCCAAAGCATTACTGAAGACCAATTCTTTTTAGGATAGTCTTCGTTCTTTGCACCTAAGTACTTAACAGGATGCTTTGTTTGGTAATAATGCTTTACGACTTTGAGAGCTTCGTCTTGGTCATGTTCCCATAGTATTTCTGCTATATCTGTTCGGCATATCATATCGCCATCTACAAATAGTGCCATGCCTTTAAAGTCACATAGATATGGAACTAAAAAGCGTGAGTAGATAAATGCGTTACTACCGTCTGTGTGTGTTTCTTTGTATTCTGATAATGTGTTTAGTGCTAATGGTGTAAAGCTAACAGGTATAGATGACTTCTCAATGATAGATTGACAGAACGTGTGATACGCTACTGGTTCTACCTTACCATCAAACCCTACAAATATTTTAAGCATTGCTTATTATACTACCACTTTACTTTGTTTGCCCAGTAAGCGGCGCTCATTTTACCTTTAGCTATGTTATCAGCATGTCTTGCTTTAAAAGACTTTGCTCTATCTGTATTTGTCTTGTCACCACTTACGCCTTTTTGTCCAAAGCGTATAAGTTTTTCTGTATCACCATCTTTAGCTAATACTGCATGTGATTTAGTAGGATGATTAGGTGTTCTCTTAGGTTTATTATAACCTGAGAATGTTTCTTTGCCCTTCTTAATCATTTCTTCTTGGCTTTTATGTCTTTATAATGCACTAGCTTTTTAGATGATGGTGTGTGTACTTTACCTGTAAATAATCCACTAGTCATTTTATGAGTAGCACCTGTCCATTCTGTGCCATTTGGTAAGTAATGTTTAACGCCTTTCATTTCTTTGCTTTCTTAACAGGCTTGGCTGTCTTAGCTGCTTGTTTAAATTGCATAGCTGTAGGTGCGCCTTTAGAGCCTACCTTGCGCATCTTCTCACCTGAGCCTGCTTTAATTCTAGCTTTCTTGGCTGCAATATTTGCATAAAGACCTGGTTTAGTAGCCACTTTTCATGCCCTTCTTTGCAGGTTTAGCAACTGCTTTTTTACCTGTTTTCTTAGCGTATGATTTAGCTTCTTTCTTACCTTTTTCTGTGTAAGCAAATTTTATTTTTCCGACCATTGGCATGATTATTTCCTTTTCTTTTTATTTGCCATTGCAAGACCAATTGCTATAGCTTGTTCAGGGTTTGTAACTTTCTTAGATGATTTACCCATGTTTAAAGTTCCTGCTTTAAACTCCTTCATAACTTTCTTTACTTTCGCTGCTTTGCCCTTCATCATTGCTTTCATCTGGCTTCCTTAATTTGATAAATCGGTGGTCATATCTACAGTCGTTACATAGCGGATACTCGGTAGAGTCAAAAGGGTCACCGCATTGATTACATATAGTTACTGAGAATGTCATATAAAAGAAAAAGCCCAACCACGGAGAGAGTGCAGTCAGGCTTTTGTGGGATTACGTTATTAACGGACAGGAGTTGTCCAACAAGTAGTATTATAGCACACTTTTATAGTTCTTTGCAACAACATTATGCGTTTATTCTTCTTCCTGCCATAGTAAGTAAGTTGTCATAAGCCAAATCCATGTTCCATTCGTAAGCTAATGGTTTCTTAGCGTCTAGGTATCTAGCGTATATAGCGTCTTGTTGAGGTTTATCTAAGCTATGTATGATAGCGTCTATGGTGCGTAAGTTAGACATATCCTGGGCAGAACACATCTCTGCAAATGACTCACTGGTACTCTCGCCACCTGAAGACATGCCTATGCTTTTAGATGGATAACCTAACCTATGGTTATCTGACTTCATCCATAAAGCCCAATCATCCAAAATAGATAGTAAACGCTCCATACTAATCATATCTACCTAACGTATAAGTTATGCTTTCCCCAAATGTTTCTTGTGTAGTCTTTTGCTGTAAGTTGTGTTTAGCATCAGCTCCATTATGAATTGTAATGCTTTTTATCTGTGCATCTGTAAAGTTTGCTGTGTGTCCAAATATAGCTTGTAGTGGATGTGGTTGCGGAACGTAATAGTGCATAAGCCTATTGTCGCTGTCTTTGTATGCGTATAACAATCCTTCCATCTTCATAGCTACAAGCAAGTTTTTAATAGTGTGATAGTTAGCGTCTACATGTTCAGCTATTGCTTTTATAGTTTTAGGCTCTGTAAGGTAAGCTAATATTTTATCTTTGTTACTCATGATACATCCTTAATTTTACAATGCCATTTTTTCTTATCGTCTTGATGCCACCCATGAACATGAATAGTCCAACCTGCATCACGAACTGCACCTACATTTTCGTGGTCTGCTATCTTCTTTACTCTAGCTGACATATTACTTGCAGTTGTGGTTTGCACAACTAAAGTTTCTTTTCCTTTTAAACATAACAGGTCTCCAAAGCCATAGAGGTCTTTTCTTATGTTCGCCCCTGGTATCCATTTCTCTACAACATCAACAAGGTATCCCTCATCACGAAGTTTTTTTAACGATAATTGCGTTGGGCTTGTTGCCATCAAAACATCCTTATTTGTGCTGTAGCTTGATTAACTCTATCACATGCTGTTTTATAATAGTCAGTATCTAATTCACATCCTACCAAATCAAAACCTAAATTATTACAAGCAACAGCAATAGAACCTGAACCTAAATGTGTATCTAATATCTTTTGACCTTTTTCAGCATAATTGGTTAATAGCCATTCATATAACTTAACGGGTTTTTGTGTTGGATGTATTCTATCAAGTTGATTTGGATTTAACTTATTTAACCTTACAACTTTATCAAAACTTGTCCAAGCCATTTCAGCTTCAGCAAAATCCCTTCCGTACATTGACTCTGCTTTATCCCAAATTAACCAACATCTTGTTGGCGGTAATGCAAAATAATTACCTCCCCAAATAATTTGATTTTTACTTACCCTTTTTAACTCATCAAAATATTCTTTATTTGGAACTGCTGAGTCCCAAGTTTTTGTTTTATCAGGTCTTATTGTTTGCCTTGAGCCCATATTCATTTTTGTTACATCAATTCCATAAGGTGGGTCTACAATAGCTAAATCAAATGCTTTATCAGGCAAAGTAGCCATATAAGCCATGCAATCTATATTGTGTAATTCTGCTTGTCCTATTTTATTCATCTTTAATGTTGTCAAATTGACTTTCGTTAGGTTTAGATATTCCGTCTATAAATCTTTTCTCTACATCACCGGTAGACTTATTAAGTTCGTATTCATAAGCATGTGGCGATACATCATCACTGTTCTTTTTCTTTTTAAATATCTTATCCCAGTTATCTTGTGCTTCTTGTTCAGAAATTAACAATGGTCTTCTTCCAGAACCCTTACCCATTTATTTTACTCCTAAATGTCCGTTAGTAAATAACCAACCTATAGTTTTACGGTGTGCTTCTTCCCATGCTGCTATTCTATCATGCTTATCTAATGATTTGTCATTATCTATCATGTGATGGCATTGGTGGCATAATGCCGAAATGCGGAAATCGTGAGCCTTAACGCCAGTACCTTTGTTGTCTCTTAATTGGTTACTATGAGCTGCACAAACTGTTCCATCTTCTATTGAACACATCATACATGGAGCTTCTCTAACAATCTCTAATAGTTTTTTATTTCTATAGTTCATTAGTAATCCCAGCCCCAACCCATAGTCTGACCAAACACCTCTATCTGTTGTTGGTATTCTGTCATTTCTGAAGTTGTTAGTTTAGTGCTTGACTTAATAAGTTCTATTGGCATACCTGCTATTTCAGTTTGGTAGCGTAAGAATTTATATCCCATGAGTTCGTGTATTTTATCTTTCTCAATACCTAAATGGTTTCCTATGCTTGAATACAGTTCCCATAGTCTTTCGTTTTGTTCTAAGCTACGGTTAAGTTTAGCATCTGTAACTGTTACTCTCCATCTATGAGTAAAGTCAAGTGCTTTTAACTTCTCCACTAGCATTGGCAAGTTGTCTTTCGTTAGCGACCACTTTATCATCTCTCCATCCTTTCGTTTTAAATACTTGTCCGTCTTTAGAAGTTGCTTTGTATTCTATATTGTTACCAAATAGCTTTTTACATTGTTTAATAAATTCATTTATGGTCATGGGCTTTCCTTATATCGCAAACCTTTATTATCAAAATAAAATCCCCAACTACCTTCAACAGGATAATTCCGTTGCTTTTGTAAGTATACTACACAATCAGGAACACCTTTTAATTCTTCAGCAGTTTTATCACCATTCTCAATATCACGTTCCTTTTTCTTACATCTGTAAACACATAAAATATTATCGCAAAGGTTACGAATATGAGAGCTACCTAAAATATGAGTAGCGTCTGGTGCTATAGTTTCATCTGCCATCTTACGAGTGTGAGCTACTAAAAATATATGTATGTTTAAATCACGACATGATGTTGCAAGTCTATCAATAAACAATTTTTGCTTCTCGTAATTATCTTCGGATATATCACTCATCTTCATAAGACTGTCTATAACAAATACCTCTACACCTAAAACATGTTTGCCATAGTAAAGCGTAGCTATCATATCTTCTGTAGTGGTGCTTCCTGTTTGGTCATATATCCACAACTTGTCTGCTGCACGACCACAAAATTTTCTAATGTAATCCTCTGTAGGGTCTGTAGACTTTAATGATTGCTGAACCATGCGAGAAAGTGTTAGTACTGCACGCATTTCTAAGCTGGCAATTAAACATTTAGTTTGCTGACCCATAAGAGATAATACAACTTGTGAAAGCCAGAGACTTTTCCCATGTGAACTAACACCGGTTACAACTGTCAATTCAGATGGTCTCACTCTAAAATCTTGTTCACTCTTAACAAACCCTAAAGACTTACCAGATGATATTTCTTCTGAAAAGTATTTAACAACGTCATCTGCAAAAACAGAAGTGTCTTTTACTAAGAACTCACTAGAACCATATTCATTATTAAAATATTGAGTAATGGTTTCTTTACTAACTGTTAATCTATCTAACGCTTCACCAATTTTCATTTAGCATTATCCCATGCGTTACGCAGTTTAGGAGCTTCACCATCATTCCATCTTTCCTGGTTAAGCAAAGTAAGTGGAGCTGGTGAGAAGCCATCTTTCCATGATTGAGTATCTTTCATTTTGTTTACATACCCTATCACTTCATCTGCTATAGCGTCAATGTTTTTATTAGCCCATCTTTCCATACATGTTTTCTTATTGACCTTACGAACATTAGGATAGCTTTCCCAAAATTCTTCAAACCTATTGGTCGTTTTAACGACATATATATCTTCTCTTATCTTCTCTTCTCTTCTCTTCTCTATCCTAACAGGCTCGTAGTTTTCTACTAGCAATCCTCTAGTAAATAGTTCTTTTGTTATTTTATCAACAAAATCAATAGGATAATGAAGTCTAAAAGCTATTTCAAACAAGTCTGGTAACACACCATCACTTTCAGAACCAAGACACCACAACTCTATTAAAACAGCTTTTTGTTCAAAAGACAGCTTATGTATATCTATGTTATTTATGTAATCCGTACCATAAAACTTGAACCACGTCATCTTTTTTTGATAGCGTGGATTCTTAGGATTGTATAGATTAAACTTTTCCCAGTTTTTAATCTTGTACATTCATGTCTCCTAAACCTTGACAGATATGTTCATAAATTGTGCTTAATTCCTCTTCATCTAATTCTATACCACCATCCATTAAATGGGTATCTGATGAATCTATGATATTTTGTATTTTACATAATGATGCTTGTGCTACTAATAATTTTTCTAATAATTCAGTTTGTGTCATGTTACTCTCCATAAAGTTAATAATGCCAAAAAACATTAACATAACTAATTCTAGTTGTAAACTATTTATTTGTTAGAAAATACTTGACAAGTGTTTTTTTGCCATTAAGATAGGCATTGTAGTAATTAACCAGGAGAGAAACATGAGTGTAAAAACAATGATAGTAGTAGCAGTAGCATTTTGGGCTTATGTATGGCTTTGCTTGCAAATCATGGGTAAGTTATCAGGTGCAATATGAATAAATACTTATGGCTATTCCTTTTTGTATTTTGGGGGTATATAATATGGCGAATGGTTTAGAACAGATAGCAGATATTCTTAAACGATTGAATGACGAACTTAAATTAGATAACGACAAATGGGAGAGAGCAAATGTCACAACAACAACATTACGACCAGGTGATGATGGAACAGCACCAATTACAACAACAGGAGAGAAACATGACTAAACAAGGTGTAGTTAATATTAAAGGCAAGAACTATAAAACAGTAGCATTAAGAGTTCAAGAATTTAGAGAACAGTTCCCTACTTACTTTCTTACTACTGAAATAGTTAAGATTGATGATGAACAATGTATTGTTAAGGCTTATGCAGGTGTTCACTTAGAAGGTGGTCAAGTTCAAACATTTGCTACAGGTCATGCACAAGAGTTCCGTAAAGCATCACAAATCAATGGAACATCTTATGTAGAAAACTGTGAGACCTCTGCAATTGGTAGATGTTTAGCGGCTTTAGGATTAGGTGGGACAGAGTTTGCTTCAGCTAATGAAGTAGTCAATGCCATTCATCAACAAAGTAATCCTGTCAAGTTAGTATCTAAAGAAGACTTCCTATGATTGAACAACGTACAGAAGAGTGGTTTCAACAAAGATTAGGCAAGGTGACAGCATCCAGAATATCGGATGTTATCGCCAAGACTAAAACAGGCGTATCTACATCACGTCAAAACTACCTTGTCCAACTTGTATCAGAACGTCTTACAGGCAAGAAAGGCGATAGTTTTGTTAATCAGGCTATGCTAGATGGGATTGAGAGAGAAAGTGCCGCTAGGGAGCTTTATGAAAGAACTAGAGGGGTATCTGTAACAGAGGTAGGCTTCTTTGACCATCCTATTATTAAGAATAGCGGTGCTAGCCCTGACGGAGCTGTGAACTCTGAAGAAGAAGGTAAGTATGCAGGTCTTATAGAGATTAAATGCCCTATAGAAACTACGCACACAAACACCTTAATGAATAAATTAGTTCCTAGTAAGTACATACCACAAATGCAATGGCAGTTAGCTTGCACCGGTGCAAAGTGGGTAGACTTTGTAAGTTATAATCCCAATTTCCCTGATACAATGCAAATTTTTGTAGCTAGGGTTGAAAGAGATAATGCTTACATAGCAGAATTAGAATCAGAAGTATTGAAGTTTCTAGACGAAGTAGACCAAGCAATTTTAAAACTAAAGGAGTAGTATATGGCTGAGTATGACAAAACAAACACGTTTACGTTAAACAAGAACGACAAAGGGGATAATCCTAAACGACCAGACTATAGAGGAAAGTTAAATGTAGATGGTATTGAATTTACTTTATCAGGTTGGGTTAAAGAAGGTCCTAATGGTAAATTTATTGCTGGTGCTGTAGCAATGGTTGCAACGGATGAAAGACTTAAACCTGCTGTTGAAGGTGCAGATGAGGATGTTCCTTTCTAGGAGCATCCCCATTGGCATGATAACTATTTATTCATTACGTACATGGTTACTTCAAAGCCAAAACGCATTTCAGTTGCTGATGGTGTTGTCCACATGGCAGTTCTCCTTTCTTCTAGATTTATAGTAGAATTATACGCTTATGTGGATTTGGTAGACACAAGAAAACCATGAAAGGTCTATAATGGATATACAGTCTTTAGAAATGGATATAGTATGTTATGCAAGTGCAGCTTATCACGAGGGGTCAACAAAATATGAACGTATTGCTATTATTAACACTATCCGTAATCGCCTTAACTCTGGTCGTTGGGGTCGTAATGTATGCTCTGTTGTTTATGCTCATGGTCAATTTATTGGGGTTACAGACCCTACTCACGAGCCAGTTAATGAAAAGACGTATTTGGAAACTAAACTTTTGGTTATTGATACGATTATTTTTCATAAATATGCAAATCCAGTTGCAGATGCTTTATATTTCCATGATGACTCTTTACCGTCAAAAGCTAAATGGTATGGCAAACACAAGAAAATTAAAATAGGAAGGATGACATTTTACTAATGAAAAAAGAACCTGTAGCATGGCTTTATGAAGAGTTTGATGTTAAGTCCGGTGACCTAAAGAAGTCTTATTTGTGGTCATTTCATCCTAACCAACTTTCATACTTAAACGATTTAAAGAATACAACTCATCATATTAAGATAACACCATTAGTACCTGGTGAACCTGTAGAGGAATATAAAGGATTATCTAAGTACGATAGTAAACGATTAGTAGAAGCTAACAATGGACTCTAAACCACTTACACAAGAAGAAATTATGAAGGCTTATAACAAAGCATTTCCAACAAGATATGAGCCAATGACTTTAGAAAGAATGATACAATTTGCTAGAATTATAGAACAACTGCATGGAGTGAAAGATGGCTAAAGTATATTCAGTTATTTACGATAAAAAACAAGCATTAAAAATTATGCAATATGTAAATCAGAATCCACAGGCTAATAGAAAACAAATAGCTGAAGATTGTATTACTAACTTTCATAGGCTAAAATATTTAGAACAAGAAGGTCTTGTGAGTTTACCAAAACCTTTACCTTATGGAGAACGAAATGGACTTTTTAGAAAAAGTAATTGATTGGATAGTATGGGGTTTGGTTGTTGGGGGTATGGGTTGGTTTGCGTATGGATGTTATCAGTTAATTGATTTATTTTTTTTAAGGAGATAGGAATGGTTGATTTAGTGAATAGACCACCGCACTATTTACAAGGCGGTATTGAAACAATAGATGTAATTGAAAGTCGTTTGACTAAAGAAGAGTTTATTGGATACCTAAAGGGTTGTAAGATGAAGTATGACTTACGCTATCCTTTTAAGGGTGCTTTTGCACAAGACTTAGATAAATCAGAATGGTATAAGAATAAGCTAATAGAAGTTATGCGTGATGAAGCTGCGGAAATTCCACCGGAACTAGAGGCTCAGTTACAGAGGTTTGATGATGAATAAAACATACTGGGTATTTATTGTGGTATTAGCTGCATTAGCTATATGGGGAACAGAAAAGGCTTTAGGTCAAACTACGACTATACTAGCACCAGATGGCTCTGTAACAGTCTGTCAAGTAGGGTCTAATGGTATTATAATTTGTGTCTAATGCTATGCGTAATGCGTATGCTAGTCATACAGACTTTGGATTTTTAAGAGGTGTAATACTAGATAATCCAAAAGCTATGCCATCTAACATTGACATGGTTTTTGAAAGACGTGGAAACTTTCTCATCGGAGAGTGGAAGCGTGAAGATGAAGATATATCTTTAGGTCAAAAGATACTGTTAAAAGCATTAGCAGACCAAGATAAGTTTACTGTGTTAATGATATACGGATATAGTGATGATACAGGAACTGAAGTAAATAACTTTTATAAAGTTACTCAAGATAGACTTGCTATTATTGGTAATGGTATAGAAGGATTAAAAGACTATATAGATGCTTGGTATCAGTCATCTAATGGTGTTAGCTCACCATAAAGCGATAACTCCTCACCGCTAATTTCAATAAGTGAGTCATCATCTAGTTGAATGACAATAGTGCTATCGCCATGTAAGGCTTCGCAAGATACAATTACTTTACCTAGCATGTGATTACAGATAACTTCTACATCTGACCGTTGCATAATTGTCCTAAGAAACATGACCATTCCAACGCCCATTCTCTTTTAATACCATAGGCATTAGCTTTGGTTGACCGTTAATAATAACTCCACAACCTACAATGAAACGACTCTTA
>Ga0208974_1000813_pt1 | contig 12496 bp, 19 predicted proteins | sample GreLakmeER15MSRF_FD_187699 | JGI IMG/M metagenome (GOLD analysis project Ga0208974, IMG submission 187699) | Freshwater lentic microbial communities from great Laurentian Lakes, MI, USA - Great Lakes metaG ER15MSRF (SPAdes) | ecosystem: Environmental > Aquatic > Freshwater > Lake | place: Great...
GAATAGTTTTCAGCGATATACAATTTAACTGCAACACCTGAAGCACCAACCAATCCTGCTGTGGGGTTGAAACTTGATTCATATGTGTCAAAGTCGGCGGCGTCAAAATAGATATCAGCACTGCCTGAGAATGAACTCAAGCCAGTGATGTATGTGCGGACATCCACGCCCATTGTGGTTGTTTCTACTGTGTCAGCAGTCATCTCTACTGAGAAGTTGCGAACTGAGGCGATGCTGTTACCATTTAGATTAATTGCACCGTTGTTTCCTGTGATTGTAGCCATGTTAGTCTATCTCCTAATTAAGTTGCGGCGTAAGTGCAAGCACCTGAACCTTGGAAGGAAATACTTGCTTCAACCATTCCGTCCATTGAACTGTTTACTGTGAAGCCAGTGATGATAACTTCACCACTGAACTTGCCTGTGGCATCAGCAAGAAAACCTTCAAATGTCACTGTGCTTTGGCCAACTGTGCCACTTGTGGGATTTAGCACTGCGTGAGTGGCAATGGTTCCTGTGGAGGCTGCTGGATCAAAGTAGATGTCAGCACTGCCTGACCAAGAACTTAGTCCATTTAGATATGTTCTTACATCTACCTGCATTGTGGTTGTTTCAATTGTGTCACGAGTGAGTTCAATTGAAAAGTTGCGGACATTGGCGATGGTTGCAACGCTACCGCCTACTGATGCGTCTAATTTCAAGACACCGTTATTACCTGTTAATATGGCCATTATTCGTCTCCTTGTTGTTTAATATTGGCTGCTTCTACGGCTGTTACGGTCGCCTTAGACTTCACCGGGGGTCGGAGACGAATAACCTCTTCTCTGACCTGTTCTGGTTCAGCATTGACTTGTGTCCATCCTGCTGAATTAAATTGTTCTAGTTGTTCTGGCTGACAGTATCTAGTCATGCCTTTTTTTGTAAGTTCTATCTTCATACGGATCCTCTTAGATAATTGTAAGTGACTGCATAGGTGATTAAAAACTCAGCCAGTGGTGGTTGGCGATCTATGATCTCCACTCTGATTATTTGACTGTCTGTGACACCACTTGAGATTAGTTCTCTGTAACGATCGCTGTCTAGTGCCTCTTCTATGGCCTCTATGAGATCATTACGCTGACGGTCTAGTTCAACACCTCTAACATAGGCACGGATTGAATACTCAATCCGGCCCATGCGACGACCCGCTCCCGAGTTACCCATTGTGATAGTTTCTCTATCTTCTACTGTTGGCTGCACGAATATGGCAGGGAATTGTGTGATGGCCAACTCCTGGATCACAACTGGCTCACGAGTCACATATACTGGACGTGGATCATTCATGTCCTTGAGAACTTGAATGATGTTTTCAGCAACCTGTTGGCGTATGTTCTGTGCCATTGTTATCTCTTGAGTCTAAGACTGTTTACTGGTGCAATCTCTTCGCTTTCATAAGAGGCATCATCATCTAGATCATAACGCACACCTTCACGAAGAATGAGATCCATCTCATGTTCAAAGCGACCCTGATAGTAGGTCATCTGCATTTGGAATTTGTCTGGTTCGCCGCCTGAGAACTGTGTGAGTTTAGGGGCAATATGATAGGCCAGTGCGTGGTATACAGTGGCCTGCTTGAACTGAGTGGGATCCAACAGTGTGATGTCCATGTCAACATTCAATATTGATGCATGGGCTTTTTGGTATGCTAGATACCATCTCACCTTGAGGATTCTGTTTATTTCGGTCTCGCTACGGGCCAACTCCACATCCCAATCTAAAACACCATATTGATCAATAGTTGGTTCGACCTGTTTGAGGTCGTCAAAAGTTGCATAAGCCATAGCGTGTCCTTCACGATTAATAAGATTGAGAAGTCCTTCTTCTCATCGTGTATTTAGCAGGGCCAAAAGAAAAGGACCTTTTTAGGGATCCTTTTCTAGTTTTTGATTGTTGGAGAACAATATCACAACTCAGTCAAGTCAACTGTGCTGTTGAATTATTTATATCTTCCTGTGCCTATTATGGCCTGTGTGCGACCTGTGGTGGTGTTAGGCACTATGATGATATTACCCCCTGGTGCCACAATCAACTGTGACTGTGCCATAGGTGTAACACTTCTAGTTGGTGTGCTGTTATTTGTGCCAGTGTAATGGGCTGTGGCATCACTGGTGTATTGATAGGTAGGCCCATTGCGGTCATACATTAGGTATTTCTGGTTCAATGGCAGTTCCGCCTGTGCTGAGAATGATAGAGTAGCCATTATCACGAGGATCCATGACCTTGTGCCAGAATGTCCAAAGCGTGATTTTATGATGTTTAGCGGCCACATATGAATTAGCGAACTCCCCCAGAGGTGTCTTCACAGGCAGAAGTTTCCTGCTGTGACCTTGCGATTCTGCGGAGTTCTTTGATTCTTTCAATTGCCTCCGTCGCTCGTTGGTGGTGTTTGACTTGTTCACGTTCGTTCAACTGCCTAATATGTTTAGTTAGTTCATTGAAGTTCATTCTGCAGCCTTATCTCTAACGGTGTTCAACATACCTTGATAGTATAATTGTAAAGCAGTCACTATCTTGGCATCAGTTTTAGGTGTGATGCATCCGGTCCAATGGTGTGCTAGATCTGCTGAATGACAAAACTTGGCGAGTGCGTCTTGCACACTGGTGTCACTGTCAATAAGTAAATCTTTCATTCTGCGGCCTCTTCAAAGTGTTCTAACATGTCAAGATCTTCAATGTTAGCCTTGATATACAACGGCACATCTTCTTCGTCATTAGGATCGTAGTCTGGCAACCAAGCAGGAACCTCTATATGAGTTTCTTTGTATTCGTTGTCGTAATCATAGTATTCAACGCGATATAAAACGGTTCTCATTCTGCGGCCTCATCAAATTCACGGATGCGTTGCTCAATGCTCTTACCAGTAGTAAGAAAACCAATTTGAAATTCTGCTTGGATACGGGTTTCGTGATAACCCCAAGATTGATTAGTTTCATCAACTACCAAATAACCAATACCGTCAATGGCTTTGATAATCTTGTATGTGTGTTTCTGTGTATAAGTCATTTTGCACCTTTCTGTGTGCTGTTGAACATAGTATAATAATAGCACCGTTTGGCTGATTTGTCAATGTGAAATCTTGCCAAAATGACTGCCAAAAGAAAAGGGCCTTGTGAGCCCTCTTCTCCACACCAAAATGAGAAATTATTGGCGTTGAGTTTGATTACTCGATTGTGCTATCAAACTGTAGGTATTGAGCCGCAGCGTTGTTGGTGATACCGTGTCCGTAGATTGCTGAACCAACGATGTCAAAACCACGCTTGGTTGCTTCACGCTGTGATTCAATACGGATGTCTTGCATCAAGGCTAGACCAAATGCATCTCTGTGGAATAACACAGAATTGTAGTCACCTGCTGTGGCTGCTGCCACATTGACTAGGCTGCTCTGATACACAGGAACGCCACCTAGTGTGCCCATGAAGCCATTACGCAATGCGTCATTACCGATTTGGCTTGCTGGAGCAGCGAAAGTAGATGTCAATGTGCTGGCGATATCATAGGCCACATTAGGGTGTAGAACGATGGCACAATCATTGGAAGTGTCATAGCCTTGAGCACGAAGTTTAGCGATGGCTTGGAAGATCAATGCTGGAGTTGCTGTGGTAGAGGCACCACCTACACCTGCTGACAATGAAGCCACATTAGAAAGAATGTCGCTGTCCATCTTGCGAGCGATGGCTTCACCGAACAAACGGCCAATGTCTGCAACCACATTAGAACTAGAAGCCATCATGGCCAAGTCACTGATTTGTGCTGTAAGACCAACTTCGCTCACTGTCAATGTAACACCATCTGTAGAGATTGCTGTGAAACTAGGTGCAGTTCCTTCAGTCAATGCTGCCGCTGTCTGCTTGGGATAGATAGGAACTGTAACAGTCTTACCTTGTCCTGGTGCAATAGTATAATTGCGAACCAATCCACGCATGATGCTTTTTTCACTTGCCACGAATAATGCTTCAGCAACGATACTTGGCAAGAGGTCGTTGAGGGTTGTTGTGTTAGTAATAGTCATTTATAATCTCCTTAAGATATTAGGCTATTCCGTTTTGTTTACGATATTCTCTGTAAATTTCACGGTGTTCTGGATTTTTCATATCCAACTTGGATATGTCTAATTTTGACGGAGAGCCTCCAGAGATATTAGATTTGGTATTGGTAGTTGAGGGGCTGGCTGAAACAAAATGCGGATTCGAATCCAAAAATTCACGCACTAGGTCTTCAACCTGCAATGGAGCACCAGCGTCCGAATAACGAACTGTGCCATCAGCACCAACTACTTCTACTTCACCTTCACCATTAAGACGAACACTTTGACTCAACAGTGCCTTGACTTGATCAGCGTTGACAGCACGATATTTGGCAGCGGCACTGAGCAAAGGACTATTGACCTTGTATTCCTTAATGATGCTGTCTCTCTTTGAGATTTCAGCGTCTTTTTTAGCGGCCAAGTCTTGTAGAACTTTTTCAAATTCTCCCTTCTTGACCTGTGTTTCCTGTTGCTTCTTTTCCCATTCAGTTTTAATTGAACGGAGTTCATCAGGATCACCTAGATCTTCGTAGGGCTTGAGAAGTTTCTTTTGTAATGCTCCCTTCATGCGGGCCATCATTCCATCTACTTCGTCTTGTGTATAAGTCTTTGCCACTTGTGCCTGTGTTCCAGAATTAACGTCTGTGGCCTCAGTTGCCTCGTTCACCAATGTATTATCTGACATTGTTGCATCACCTCTCTTAGAGTTATTTTGTAAAATTTATTTATAGCATTTCACCCGAAATGCTGTTATATGTAGTTATTCCACACCTAACTGTGATCTTAGATTATTGAGTGTGCTTCTATTCTGCTGTATCAATACTTTCACAGGAGTTGCAAATTCTCCATAGCCAGGATATGAATACAGCCACTCACATTCGGCATCACTTGAATCTAGTTCTGTGGCCATGGCTTCAACCACTGAATCAGGATAGTCTACCACATACATCCTAGCAGAATACACGCCTAGACCTGGTATTGTTTTCCCAGGCACCCAATCAACTATGTCAATTAGGTCTTTTCGGTATGCTGCCAGACTCCAAGGGCACTCTCGTTGAATGCTCTCGAAGTATGCTAACCAATCAACGCTTTGGTGGCTTCTTGCCTTTTCCACGGCCACGGCCCATTGCTTTCTTCATCATAGCAGTCTCCTTGTTATTTGTCATCATCATGAACATAGCCTAGGGCCATATAGTCCATGTGTTCTTGTTCTGTTCTGGCAATGTATTCTTTGCCAGTCTCTGGGTCAATCATAATGTGTGGTTCAAACACAGTTTCAGCAGGCAGACCTTGAGCCACAGCAGCCATGTCTTCAGCAAATAGAATGTCTTCTTCTTCACCCAAGAACTCCGCGATGCGACCATCAATGATATTCAACACCTTGGGATTGGTAGCGGCCTGTTTGGCTTTGACCAGTTGTTCAATCTCTTGACCAGTGTCTGATATGGCAAATGAGTCTGGGTATTCTATCTTACCCGCCCATGTCAAGCCCTGATAGTAGGCATACCATTGCCATATCTGTTCTTCTGTTATTTGTAGGTTGTCTGCTTTCTCACTTAACTTTGCGTTCAGCAATTGAAACTCTTGTTCTTGTGCCACGCCACTCATGCGTCGGCTTTCTGTGGCTCTGATACTGCCAGTGTTGGCCATCTTGTCAATAACTGATGTGGTGTGTTCGATGGCAGTGAATATTTGATTGACGTCTGTGCTGACACTGAGCATGAAAGGTCTCAGTCCAGGATCTAGATTGTCTTCCATACGGATCACAGCACCTGCACCTGCTGATAATTCTGTGCCTGCTGTGGCTGCCAGTGCTGGGTGACCATTGATGCGTATGCTTTGTTCTACTTCTGATGTGAGATTGTAGATGGTTTTCTGTGCCATGGCAATGTCTGATATGTCTGAAATGCCAATGCCTCTCACTGGTGATTTCTGATTGTATGAACAGATGGCTGGTATGTCATCAAAAGGATTTGGTTCTACTTGACGATCTGTGACCACTCGTGTTCTATGATCCACTGTAGAGGTTATGATCTCTGTGGGATACCATTCTTTGATCACACCTATGCTGTCATTGACATCTTCAATGTATTTGAGATAGACCAATTTGTAGCGACCATTAGGCATTCTAGTGTAGGTCCAGTCTGTGACCACCATAGGTGTCATTAGATTCACATAGGGTCTAACATCTTGTGCAAGTTCATCACCCTTGGTCAGTGCACCTATGTTGGGTTTGGTTACGATGATCCATACGTGACCAAACACACTTGCCCAGGTTGACACTTCTTTCATGAATGCATCTAGGCTGCGACCATCGTAATCAGCATCTTCTAGAAAACTTTCTAGCATAGAATCATACTCAATGCCAGCGAATTCACGTTCAGGTAACTTGCGAAACAAGAATGAAATGTAAGTTGAGATCACTGAACGACTGTGATTCTCCAAGTGAGTGGCTGCAATGCGGGCATTGTATTCGCCGGCAGTTTCATTTACATACTTGGTAAGGTGATTGCCACGCTGCCATTCAACACCTCCCATGTATGACTCTAGTAGAAACTCCCAATGGTCACGATTTCTAAGATACTGTTGATTGGTGCTGGTTACTAGATTATACTGTTCTGTTAGTGTTAAATTCATTTTCTATTCCTTGTTAGGCAATCTGGTGTGTCCATCTAGCCTGTGGTTGAGGTTGTCTATCACGTGTCACAGGCCACAAATAATCAATGCAATAGCCCAAGGCGTCATTCATGTGATCAAACTCTCCCTTTTCAGGCTGGGCAGTTGATCCTTCTTTGTAGACCTGACGCTCTAGGCATTGGATAGTGTATTTACACTTGGGGCTGATAAACAGATGTCTAACGCCACTTGCTGAACACAAACGACTGTTCACAGCGTTGACTCTGTCTCTGATTGGGGTGTGGCTTCTTGGTGCTTTGATGATGAATCCTGCATTGGCCAAGATGGTGTGATCACTTCTACCGCCGCTTTTAGTAGAGCGGGCACTGCCGGCCGGATCCGGATACATGAATACTTTGGATCGGGGATATCTACTCTTAATCTCGTCTGCAAGTTCATCAGTATTGCTGGAGTAGAGCGTGATTTCATCAATGACATAGAGACTTTCTCCTTGGCGAATGCCCACTGTGGCACATAGTGGTGTGATGTTGAAGTCAGCACCAATGTATATGACATCAGTGTTTAGGTGTTCAGGCAGTTTCACATTGTGCTCACGACTGAAAGCATAGTAGACCTGACCTGCTGATTCTTCCCAAGTGGCCATATACTCCTGGCGGAACATACGCTCATCCATGTCCTGCTTGGCTGCTTCTATCTCTTCTGGTAAGACTCTGCCACCATCCAGTGTGGTAAATGTCCACGATTGCCACGACTCAGGATTCTTGACATCTGCTGAATAGATATCATAGGCCCAAGAACTTCTTCCACCCTTGGGTGTGCCAATAAAGAAAGCGTGACCTTGGGTGTCACTGAGTGTGGGTCTAACCACAGTCCATACTTCTGGATCCATATCAGCAAACTCATCAAACACACAGAAGTTCACAGAGAATCCACGCATACGATCATATGAATCCGCTGACTTGATGGTGATCTCACTGCCATTCACCAGAGAGATGGTGAGTTCACTTTCATTGGTTTTCTGTATCCAATTGAGTTTGCCTAGTCTGTCCTTGAGTTCTTCCCACACGATGCCTTTGCCTTGCATTCTAGTAGGTGCGATATACCAACAGGTGGCATTGGGGAATCTGGCGAATCGTGCAAGCTCACGTATGGCTAGATAGGTCTTGCCAAAGCGTCGTCCACATATGGCAGTTCTAAATCGCTTGGAACTGTTGGCAATCTCTGCTTGTGCTAGACTAAGCGGCACTGAACAAGGCCTCAAAGTTTGTATCTTGTTTGTTCCAGGCAGCAATACGCTTGTTGGTGATCTCTACATAAGCAGGGTCTAACTCACAGCCAATGTATTCAAAGCCCAGTTCCACAGCGGCACAGCCAGTTGATCCTGAGCCGTTGAAAGGATCTAGCACCGTGCCACCTGGTGGTGTGATAAGTTTGATGAGATACTTCATTAGTTCTATGGGCTTGACTGTGGGGTGGTTGTTGCCTACAGCACCTTGAACTTGATGTGCTTGTCCCAGTGTCTTGTTGTGTTCTAGTATCTTGTGCTTGAGTCTCTGAACATTGGTGCCAATGCTGGGATCCCATAATGGATGATTCTTGACATCACCTTGGGCATAGTTGGCTAATGGATCTGGCACATCATCAAACCCAATGTGTCTTTCCTTGCGGCTGACCTTGGGACAGTAGAAATACTTTTGATAGTCTGCTTGTAGGATCTCACCTATGACATTAGAGGGAAAGCGTCCTAGTTCTGGCAAGTCCTGCTCCACTGTGACTTCACGCTTGACTGCTTTGAATCCTGTTTCACCATTGAACATACGAATGTTCTTGCCGTCCTCGTCATTGCCACGCTCCATAGGACCACGCTTGTTGTTTAGGTAAGTGTCAATGTCCTTTTGATCTTCGTAGGGAATACGACCAGCATCAATGTTTAGAGCACCTGTGCCCCACTGTTGAGCATTCTTGGCTATGCTAAGTTTAATAGGTTTGCGGGCCAATGCAATAGGTTCGTGTGCTGGCTTTAGTGCTGTGCCCCAACCACTCCACTCATTATCAATTTTCTTTTTATCTAACTGTTTGCCAACATCTTGACTCTTGGGAAAGCCACTTGAGTAGATCCACATAATCTGATCACGGATCTCAAAGCCTGCTTGTTCCAGAGTGACAGCAAGATGATGATAGGTTCGTGCCGCTGAAAATGCTAATATGTGTCCGCCTGGCTTCAACACTCTCAAACACTCTTGATAGGTCTCAAGTGCCCCAGTGTTGGCATCCCAACTCTTGCCTAGGAAGTCAATGCCATAGGGTGGGTCTGTGACTATGGCGTCTATGCTGTTATCCGCTAATGTTTTAAGGGTATCGCGGTTATCACCCTGTAAGATTTGATATTTCATTTGTGTCCTTGTAGCAAATATCGATTTAGTATTTTTAATTATCATTCCACGGTAAAATCTTGTTGTCTTCTGATGTATGAGGGTTGTCACTCATACCTAATAGGTTCTTGGCCAGGAAGATCTGTAGTGCGGCATTGCCACCCATAGCATTCTTCAACATAGCACGGCGTAGACTGGTCTTCATATCTTCACGACCTTTGTCTATGATTGTTTGAAAGTTGTAGTTTACCACCTGATGATCAATGTCAAACCAGCGGGCTATCTCTCTATTACTCATGCCCAATGCAGCCAATTTGTAGACATCTTCTGGGCTCACAACCTTCTTGCGTAGACCTCTGCCCACTTCATAGCCCATGACTTCTACTGCCACTAACTGTTTGGGTTTGTTGCCTGTTTTAGAAGGATCACGCACTGGTTCCACATAGGGAATAATCTCAAAGGTTTCACCTTGAGGTTCTACATTGGGATCTACTGGTTCAAGTCCCTGTTCTAGGGCTTCTTCTGGCGTCATATTATAGTGTGCGATTCTCTACCTTGACCTTGAACTGTCTACGATCAACAGCACCTGAATCTGTGGTGATCTGTGCAGTCACAATGTAGACCTTGTTGACTGTGCCTGCTGCCAACTTGACATAGGTGATCTTTGAAGCACCAGTTATGCCTGATGTTGATATGGTCAAGGGTGTTGGGTTGTATGTGGGTGCAGTGATTGAATAGGCCACAGCAGTGATCAGTTCACCTGCTGCCAACCAATCTGTCCAGTCCATGGTATAGGTCAAACTGGCCAATCTATCTTTTTCAATGTAGGCACCTTCAGTGTCGTATTTGTATCCGGTTATAGTGCTCATGTTTTTATCCTTAGCATTTGATTGTATTTACTCGTGTTTCATAATCCACCTTCAATACACGGGTTTCTTGTGGGACTTTCAATGTTCTTGTTTCTGATTCTACTATCACGAGTCTTGACTCAGGTAGTATCTTGGCTGCTCGTGTTTCTGATTCTACAGCAATTTCTCTACAAGGATCAAAGTTTAAGATGTCACCCTGTGTTAATTCAAAGGCTTCTACTACCAATGTGGCCTGTGCGAACACCACTTTGAACGCAGTTGAAGTCTGAGTGAATATCACATTCAATGTGCCAAAAGCAACTACCAGTTTCTCTGCGTCACCACTTAATGCAAACTCTGAAGTCAGTGTGACTGAGATTGCAGGTATGCGTGTGTATGTGATGGTAAGTGTGGCTACAGAACTCATTGACACTGATTGATCACGCAGTCTATCATCTATCTGTGCTGTGACTGTGACCACTGATTCTTGAGCACTGACTAGGTTTCTAGTTCTTGATATCTCTGCGACCTGTGTGAACTCACTTTCTAGTGCAATATTAAACTCAGTGATTTCACCTATGGTTGCTGTGAATGTGGTCTCTGCAGTCACAGTAACATCACTGGTTCTGACTCTGATGTTTGCACACTCCAAACTTGTTGCTGTGGTCAGTGTGGCTGAATCACCTCTGATTATTAAAGTTTCAACTGCAAGACTTGATGACACTTCAAGGTCTGCAGACGCAAATCGTTGTCTGGTATTAACTATATCTAAACTTGCAACAGCAGTGAGGTCAGCAGCCACTGTGGAGATTTTCAATGCTGAAACTTCTAGGGTCACAACACTTTCTGCATTCACTGTGACTACTAGAACTGTGAGTGTTTCTACCTCCAGTCTACTAAACACCTGCATGTCTGGCACAGGCAATACCGCAGTGCTGGAATAATATTGAGGTTGATACTCACCGTTAATTATTACATTTGACCAAGGACGATCTAAGGTGCTAAAGATGCCTGGCAATGGCAACTGATTGAATTGCCCACGACCATTTTCTCCAAGGTCTATGTAGCCACCATCATAGACATCATAGAGATCGATGGCTCCGCCTATTCTCAGTTGTGCTAGGTGCAGTTGGCCAACACCTATGCTATTACCATAAGGACCAGTGAATGAGAGAATGCCTGCACTAACTGATTGGAATGTTCTTCCTCCTTTGCTGACACCGTCAACGAACAATTCATATCCATCACCATAGAAACCACCAAGGTCAGTGCGATACTTGAAGAATAAGTGATGCCAATCTGTGTCTGCTGGCAAGGCTGAATTCCAGTTAATGCCAACCAGTTCTGCAAAGCCTGCATCAAATACATAGACGGTGCCAGCGGAGTCATAGTTTATAAAACCACTGTTATTTCCGGCTCCTGGAGCTCCAGCATAGAGAATCTCACCTTCACTGCTTGATGTATCTCTTTTTATCCAAAAACTTATGGTTTCAGCACTAAACGCTCCAGTGATATTATCAGGATAGATTCGAGGATAATTGCCACTCACAGCAACGGGTTTCAATCCACTGTTGCTGTTTGGCACATATTCACGTATGACACCAATGATAGCAGAGACTGTGAATGCCACATCCATAGAGATGGTGCCTGTGGCATTTTGGAACGCCGCAGTTAGTTGCGAGGCAATGCTGGAGAATGATACTTGAGGGGAGAATGTGGCTGATGCTAGAGTTGACTGTGTGACTGTGGTGCTGAGGTCTGAGTTAAATTCACGAACTCGAATCTCTTGACTTGAGAGACTAACAATGGTTGACAGCGTTACTTCAGCACGAACATCTATGACGCCGTTGACACTTTGACTGAAGTTGGCTACTAGATCAGCACTGGCCTCAACAAACCTTACCCTAGTGCCTTCACAGGTCAAGGTAATTTTTACACTTGTATTTTCAAAGTAGTCAGGCTCGAGGTAATCCTCCACAATGAATTCACCTATGACTACAAATGCATCAGCAGTGTAGACATAGTAGTTTGGGTCTATGTAACCACTATCATAGTAGGTTATGTCCACCTAGAACTCCTTAGACTGTTTCTAACTTTGTGCCACTGCATCCGCCTTGTGGAACATATCCCAGTGTGTTTTTATAAAAATTGTCAAGGCTGGCAACCATATCTGTGTCATCAAGATCCACAACCTGTGTTTGAATTTCATTTTGTTGGTTTTGAAATGTAATTTCGTAGAGCATTGGTTATCCTTATGAGCAGGCACTGAGTGTGCCAGTTACAGTAACAGTGCTACCACCTAGTGATCCTCTAGCATCATCAAATGTGGCCTGTGTGCTGCCGTAATGGTATATGTGTGGAGTTGGTAATCCTGATGTGGTTCCAGCACTACCAAAATCTACATATCCATTGTTATAGAATTTTGCAATGTTGGCATCAATGTCAATGTCACCAGCATACCAGTAGACCTGTGCAATACAACCATTCCATAGTCTTGTGGCATTAGCAGAATAATTAGCAATTCCATAACCATTGCCGCTGGTATCAGTGCTTCCTACTCCAAAAGCATTGGCAGAA
>Ga0208974_1000817_pt1 | contig 12476 bp, 32 predicted proteins | sample GreLakmeER15MSRF_FD_187699 | JGI IMG/M metagenome (GOLD analysis project Ga0208974, IMG submission 187699) | Freshwater lentic microbial communities from great Laurentian Lakes, MI, USA - Great Lakes metaG ER15MSRF (SPAdes) | ecosystem: Environmental > Aquatic > Freshwater > Lake | place: Great...
ACAAATGTCTTGACTGAGTTGCCCTGTATCTTCACAGTGGCTGAGAATTTAGTAAGTGAGGAGAATTCATATAGTCGCATCATGTATTTATAAATGACCCCGCTGTAGGGATCAGCATGTATACTCAATTATACTCAATTATAGTGCTCTATAGAGAATTATAGTGCTCTATAGTCGCTACATTTCACTTGACTAGTCCATGGGAACCCTGTATAATAACTAGTGTAGAGGGGCCTCTAGCTCATGTTGGTTAGAGCAGTGGACTCATAATCCATTGGTGCCGTGTTCGACTCACGGGGGGCCCACCAATTGTATATTGCGACTGTGGTGAAATAGGTAGACACAAGAGACTTAAAATCTCTCGCTGTAATGGCGTGCCGGTTCGATTCCGGCCAGTCGCACCAAATGTTAGTAAACCGTAGAATGGTAGATATAAAGTTGAAGTTATGGGCAGGAGGTTAGAGTCTGGGCGCCCTGTTACTGTCAACTTGAGCAACGGCGTTATAAACCCTGCGTATACTGTTCGAACCAGCGACCGCATACTCTAACCGGTTAAGGCTAGCTCTGTTGAGCAGGAACCAGCTGGGCGGGATAGTCTAGGGAAACTTGCCCAAAGATTATACTAGAATCCCTATAACCTTATGGGCTATAGGGTTTTCTTTTGCAGTAGATACGAATAAGAACTAGTCTTGTTTGCCCTGGAGTGCCGGCGGGTGTGGCGCGGATCCAACAGTATGTTTTTAGCCACAAGAAACCCTACAAATCATATGTTATTGACAAAGTCGCCAAAAAGTGCTATAATACATTTTTAAACGCAAAAGGAACTGTATGTATAACATTGAGGCAATTAACACAATGCAAACTGTAGCAGACTATTGTGACGAAGCTGTCGCAGAGTACGAACAGGGCTTGGGAGACGGCATAGAAAAGTATACAGATCGCTTTGAACGCGAGTTTGCAGACACTTTAGAGAACTGTACTACAGACGACATTGGGGGATTAATTGTATATCTCAAAGGTCGTAAAGAAGTAGCAGTCTACGACTACGAGAACTTCCGCGGCTGGGTGCTTTAACCCTAGAGCCCGTAAGGGCTTTATCTTTGTGGTTGACAGAGTGGTAAAACCTTGCTATAATACACACATGGAAGCAAAAAACACACCCCGTAAAAAGCGAGTAGATCGCAATCACATCATATACGAGCTTATCGTTAACGGTAAGAACTACATTGGCGTGACTGCTAAGACTGAGACTACTGTACAAAAGAGCGTCAAGTCACGTGCCGCCAAGCACTTCTACCGTGCTAAGACAGAAGACAAGAACTGGCTCTTGTGCGCTGAATTGCGTAAGCTCAACAGCAAAGACGAGATAGAGATCTTAGTTCATGCTGTGATACGTGGCAAAGCAGAAGCGCACAAGACAGAAGTAGCGATTCGTAGAGCAGTTAAACCCATTCTCAACACAGACACAAGAGGAGATTGATATGAGCACAATGACTGAATATACGTTGGAACTGTACAAGGCAGACAAGCGGACCAAAGAGGGTCGTAGACTCTACAGCAAGGAAGAGTACGCTGAGAGCACAGAAGCCTATATCAATGCCGTTGCTGATGGCAAGCGTCGGCTGGGATTCATCGTAGAAGTACATGAGACTTGGGTGACCCGCAAGAACTTGATGGGTGGACGCGAGTTCCGCGAGAAGTACGATACGCCCTACTTCTGTTCGCCCAGTTCGGAGAGCTACTGGAGCATGTAACCCTAGACCCGAAAGGGTCTTTGGTTGACAGCATGTGGTTTTACCAGTATAATAGACACATACACTAACAAGGAGTTGATATGCGAACACAGACTACACGATTGCTTGAGATGATGGACGAAGGTCTTATCACTGCTGAGGCGGTGGCTGAGATGGCCCTGGCCTACATGAGCGAGGACGATGTAGCGGACATGATGCGAAGCAACGACATCCTGGACGAGGAAGATGAGGATGACGGCCAGCCCGACGAAGCACAAGAGTGGGAAAGCTTCGACGCAGATTGCTGAAGTGCCAACCCCTGCCACTAGACCCTGCAACAGCGATCCCAATTTGGATTGCATCGCCTGGGCACTTCGCAGGGGTTGACACCGAAGCTATTCAGTGTTATAATACACATACACTAACAAGGAGCGACGATGTTCAAACTGCTTTCAACTGCTAATCCAAAGATCCAAAAGGGCACCAAGCTGGGCTATCTCAGCTTTATCCTGCACCTTGCACCCAGCGACTTGTCAGGCAAGAACACCTGCCCAAAGGCCACAAAGGGTTGCATTGCCGCATGCCTTAACACTGCCGGACGTGGTGGTATGTTCAAGAAGGGCGAGAACACCAACGTTATCCAGAAGGCACGTATACGCAAGACAGTGGCGTTCTTCTTTGATCGCGATGCATTCATGCAGGACTTGGTTAGCGACATCAACAAGGCTATCAAGTTGGCTACCAAGCTGGGGCTGACTCCCGTGTTCCGCTTGAATGGTACTAGTGACTTGAGCTGGGAGAAGTACGATGCAGGGCAAGGCTTGAACATCTTCGAACAGTTCCCCTACGTACAGTTCTACGACTACACCAAGGTGCTAGGACGTAAGATTGCCCAGTACAAGAACTACCACTTGACCTTCAGCAAGGCTGACGGCAATGACGCTGATGTGGCTGCGGCGCTTGAGCAGGGCATGAGTGTTGTGGCAGTGTACGATGAGATCCCAGCAGGAGTGCCTAGTGCAGATGAGACAGACTTGCGCTTCTTGGATGCTAAAGGTGTGATGTTGGGCTTGAAGGCTAAGGGTCGCGCAAAGAAGGACTATAGCGGCTTCGTGATACGTTTGAAAGAGACAGCTTGATGACTATTAATAAGAATGAAGTACTACAGTGGATAGGGGCTATCCTGATCATAGGGGGACATGCTCTGAACTCAGTGGGCCCGAGTGCCTATCCCTGGAACATTGTAAGCTTCGTGGTGGGTACGGCTTTGTTTACAGCATGGGCATACCGTGTGGGAAATAAGCCACAGCTGACAGTCAACGTTATATCAATAGCCATTATGGGTGTAGGGTTATATAAGGCGTGGGGTTGACAGGAGTGGTAAAACCACATATAATAGACACAAGAAGAAAGAAAAAGCAAGGCGGTCCTCGAATGTAAGAACCCACGCAGAGATGCAAAAAGGGTTGGAACCAAGGGACACGAAGCGAGTTTGTAGACTCGGCCTAAGCAAGTAACAAAGTAGGAGCGAGATATGACAATCACAGTAGCACAAATGATGCAGGCATTGCAGGCATTGCCTCAGGACGCAGAGTTGGTAGTGACCGCAACAGGTTATTACTGTTATTCAGAGTTGGGCGACATCATGTTGCCAGAGGCCTACACCATAGAGGGTGAGGACGAAGACATCAAGCAGGGCACAAAGGTGTTCCGCATTGGTCATAGTCACCAAAGCTATTGACAGTTTAGGGTTGCTCCAGAACGCAACGCAGGACGCATTAAATGGACCTTGAAGGTCAGCCCAGCTAGGGGTGTGCATGTCAAAACGCCGAGCAGGGAGCATTAAATCAGTCTGTGACTGAGCCCACTTTTATAGGTTGACAGGTTAGGTAAAACCTGTTATAATACAGACTTACACACTAAGGAGCATTGATGAATATTTCGACACTTGAAGCCTATGTTGAGCAGAAGAACACATGGACTCGAATCTTTAAGGGCAAGCCACTCAGCCTGTTGAACGCACAGGATCGGCAGACCATTGCCAACAGCATCGACGCTGACATGAGCCCTGAGAACTTGACCTGCGATGGCGAACTGCCCCCAGCAATGGTGCGTGAGAAGATGCGCCGCTTGACCCGCTGTGCTGAAGAATTGCTCAGCATCGACGCTTCGGTAACCTTTTACGAAATGGGAGTCTAACATGCCTAATTGGTGCAACAATTCAGTGGTCCTGAAACACAAAGACCCTGCTATGATCGAGCGGGCCAGGACAGCGTTCAATGGCGAAGGCCTGCTACAAGAGTTCATCCCAGTGCCGCAGGATCTGCGTGACACAGTGTCAGGCAGTATGGGTGAGGACCAACGAGAAGCACACGAAGCACAACAAAAGGCCAATGTGGAGAAGTATGGCTACGCCAACTGGTATGACTTCTGTGTCAACGAGTGGGGTACCAAGTGGGAGATTGGTGCCGATGGTAATCCAGCACAGGACATCCCAGGTGGATTGATGTTGGGCTTTGACTCAGCATGGAGTCCTCCTATTGCAGCCTACGAGAAGCTCTTGGAGATGGGCTTTGAGATCGAAGCCATGTATTACGAACCAGGCATGGCCTATGCCGGTGTATGGGAGAACGGTCATGATGACTACTATGAATATGGTGGCATGAACAGTGAGCTGATCCACGAAGTGTTGCCACCAGAACTAGACGAGGCCTTTGGTATCAGCGAAAGTGCCGCAGAGTGGGAAGAAGAGAACAAAGAAGAGGAGGCTGAAAATGAGTGATGTAATTGACTGGACTGTTAGGCAACTGACTCGTTCTTGATATCTGTTGTTTTCAAACAACAGGGGAATAACCCGCCGGTTGCGCGGGTCTTCCCTTTGTGCTATAATACAATTTTAAACGGAGCACACTATGCAAGCAAAACACGTAATTGTAATTAATAATTTAATGTTAAAAACTACAGAAAGTTATATTAATACTTTTGTTAGCGAGGATGAGGACGCGGGTAGCATTAGTATGTACGCTGAGGACGTTGCATATAACGTTAATGCTTTAGTTGCATTTAATGCTAGCAAAGATGCATCTGCGTTACACAATAGTATTATAATGCAGGACACATTAGTACGAGAGTACTACATAAGCGTACTCCTGTACATAGAACGTAATAAGTTAATTAACAAACGCGACTTCTGTTGCGTTTAGTAGTACAATAGCCCGCCTAATACGCGGGCTATTGTTTTGTGTTATAATACAATTTTAAACGTAGGAGCGAAAATGATTAAACAACAAATACAAGAACTGTTAGCACAAGTGGAAACACTGCTAGAGGAAGCAACACTAGACGGGGAGCAACTAGCAGAGCTAAGTTGTTTTGCAGACTTAACAGACCCGCTTAGTACACTAATACAAGCAGTTGACTACTACGTGGACTAAGCTAAAGACCCTACTAACACTAGGGTCTTTTTATTTTGGTTGACAGATTGGCAAGAGTGCGCTATAATACACACATAAACAACAAAGGAAACAAATGTCAAAACATCATTTAGTAGTATTTGCAAACTATTGCAGGGACACAGGCTTTACGCTTGTAGAGGCAATTAAGTATGTGGGAGACAATTTAGAGACAGACGCAATTGACAACGACATTGCGTATGCGTATGAGGCAACATACGAGGAGCTTATGCAGTTTGTAGAGACCCAGACAGCGTAAGGGTTATTAGCACACTACTTGCATTTTGGACAAGTGTGTGCTATAATACATGCTTAAACACTAAGGAGCATGTATGCGTATAATTTGGGAACAGACAGACACTGTTTATAACAGATATATGATTGCTGAAACTACTAGCGGACGCACGGACGACATTTACTTGAGCAACGGCGAGCATACAATTATGCTAGAGGACTGTTTGATTTGGGAAGACAGCGAGTTTACAGACGACGAGGCTGAGGACATTTTGGAACACTTGCAAAGCACTACAGACGGTGTGGGTATTGAGGACTATGAGGGCTGGTACTTGTGTAAGGAATAACACTACAGCGCATAGGGTTACTGGTTGACACTATGCGCTTTTTGTTGTATAATACACTTACACTAAACAGGAGCACACTATGCAAGCAACGACATTTAACGTAAGCGACAAATTAACTTTTGCACACACAGAGACTGACGAAGACAGCGTAAGTACAACATACGATTGCAATGTACTAGTGCAACTAGCGGGCGACAGTATATGGGACTGCGAGATTGAGGCAGTTACAGTTACAAGCATACACATACACGAGCGCTTTGACGAGGACGGCGACAGTAGCATACACATTGCAGTGTGCTATGACGTAGACGGCGATGAGGACTATGAGGGCAGTTGGAGACTGTACACAGACAGCGGTTTTAGCGATGCGATTAGTGCGTTGCTGGGGACTGCTGTGGACTTTACAGAGCAGGGTATGCAAGACGACGGCTACGCGAGCATGGAACTGTAATAGTTGAGTAAAGTGGAAGGGCTTTGGTTGACACTAGAGCTCTTTTGCGTTATAATACACACATACACTAAACAGGAGCGACAATGTTAGACATTAGCAAAATTGTAAAAACATACAACGGAAAAATCGGCTGTATGTGCGGGTGCCTCGGCAAGTACAGTTACACACAAGACGGCGCTACGAATCACGGGCCCGGCTACAATGTACAAGACAGCGTTAACGAGCGGTCTGTGAAGATCATTGCAAAGAAAGTACTTACTAACCCCAACGTACAATGGGACGGCGATATTGCATACGTAGAGGATCGCGTGGGCAATCGTATGCAGGCAATTTACTTTAAGGAGTGAGTATGTTAACAACACAGGAAAAGATAGAGCGCCTGTATATGGCCATCGCATTGATACAGGACGCAGACGCAGGCGTACAGACAGCCTTGGGAGACACAGAGGAATGCTTTGAACTGCATTGCGGGTGCGAAGCATTGATAGATGATGTGCGTGACGTGATTGACAGATTGGAGGCAGAATGATTACCCCAGACACGCTCAAAGAGCTTATTTCCTATCATGCTCCTACGCTGACCAAGTTGGCTAGGGAAAGCGGCTACAAGGGCCCAGCGTTCAGCTCGTGCAAGTTCCTGGGCATCAGCAATGGTGGTCAGTTCTGCTACATGGCAGTCTTCCTAGTCAAGGGCGGTACAGACAGCACCAAGTTGTTCTTAACCCACACAGGCGGTAGGGTCAATGTAGACTACCGCTTGACTGAATTGGCTTAAGGCGTTATAATACACTTACACTGAAACAAAAGGAGCACAGCATGAAAGTATCACAACTTATCGAGCAATTGCAGTACATGGACAAGGACGCCGAAGTCCACTTTGCATACAATTATGGCGATCACTGGCGTACACAGGTAGCGCCATCTGTGGCCTCTGTTGAAGAAGGCGTTGTAGAGTTTAGCGACTACCACCGCATGGACAAGATGGTAGAGGAGTACGAGGACCAGTTTGATGAAGAGACCGGCGAGTTCCGTTCAGATGTCCGCCGTGTTGTTGTGCTAGGTTAAGGAGCAGATGATGCAATTGAAAATCCGTAAAACCGTTGAGGTAACCCCTTGTACTTACAAACAGATGTGCCGGGCTATCAGCCACGGCAGTTGGGATCCGGGTTGGGATCCAGTGGTCATGCGGCGCATGAAGATGAGCAAGGCTCGCCTCTACACCCTATTGCTCAATGATGCTGAGGGCAAGGCCCACTTCAACAAGACGATGAAGAAGACCTTGAAGAGTGCCGAGAACGCCTACTCCGTAGAGAATCCTGAGTACTTCCGCTATACTTGGATGTGGGCCCTGCCCAAGAAGCATTGGCATGCCAAATGGATGGACGAGTACTTGAAGACTGAAGAAGCCTATTGGGAAGAGTGCGATCGCAAGAACTTTCCAGAGGACTTTGAGGACTAAAATAATGGTTGCCAATGTGTCAACTCCACCACTAGACCCTGCAACACGCCTGGGTACTTCGTGGAGTTGACACTGAGGCTTTTTGGTTATATAATACACACATACACTAACAAGGAGCGAACTTGAAAGACTACATTGTTTACACCTGCGAAGGTGTGCTGATACTTGAGGCCCCTAACTTAGAAACTGCCTACGAATTGGCTAACGAGTGGGAACTGGAGTTTGAGAGCATTGAATTGGCAGAACGTTTAAACTAAGGAGCGAACATGAAGATCACAATCACAATCCCCAAAGAAGCAGTTGAAGCAGTCAAGAGCATGGCCAAAGAGGTCTCGGGCAAGAAGCCCTCCAAAGAACAGCTGGAGAAGTTCTTCACACAGGACATTGAGGGCCTGTACGGCGACACCTTTGATGAGGGCATTGACGATGCAGTTGAATGCTATTTTGGTTGACAGGGTTGGTAAAACCTGTTATAATACACACATACACTAACAAGGAGCAGATATGAAATTCACTACAGGCGCAAATGCTAATATGACTTGCCTACAGGGTTCTATGCCCGCCCGCTACGAGGAACTGGTCGCGGTGTTTGGCGAGCCAGAGGGTGGGGGCGACAAGACCACTGTTGAGTGGTGTTTGGCCTTTGAAGACGGCACAGTAGCAACTATCTATGACTGGAAAACGTACGAGACTCCTATGTACGAATACAACTGGCACATCGGAGGCAAGAGCAAGCTGGCTGTGGCGCGAGTAGAATCAGCGTTTCGCCAGGGTGTCAAAGCCCTTACAGCCTAAAGGGTCTTTGGTTGACAGCCAATCCAAAAGACGCTATAATATACACTTACACACACTAAACAGGAGCACACAATGGGAACACGAAGCACTATCGCACTAGAGTTCGCAGACGGTACAGTTGAGCAGGTCTACTGTCATTGGGACGGCTACTTGGATCACAACGGCCAGATTCTGCAAGATCACTATTCCGATCCGTTCAAACTGCGCGACTTGATCGACATGGGCGATATGTCTAGCTTGGGCAAGAGCATTGGCAAGAAGCACCCCTTTGGTCCTGATTACAATGAGACCAACATTGCGAAGCAGGCCAAGATCCAGAAAGAAGTCATTGCGGCTAGAGACGCAGGCTATACTACATTCTACAAGCGTGATCGCGGCGAAGAAGGCTGTGAAGCTCGCAAGTACAAGAACACCGACGAATACTTTGACTGCTCACAGCAAGAAGAGTACGACTACATTCTCCGCACAGACGGTGTGTGGTATGTGCGTTGCTATACGACAGACGGCAAGTGGCTTACAATGGCTGAGGCCAAAGCTACTCAAGAGAAGTGTACAGCGTGACAGGGTTCCAATCAAAGAGGGCTTCGGCCCTTGATAAACTTAAAGGACAAGGTATGAAAACAGCAATGGTAACCACTATCCTGCGTCAAGAGATTCAAGTGCCCGATGACTGGGAACGCGAGCACGTTCTAGACTTCTTGGGCGAGTTCCAATCGTTCCGTACAGCCTTTCAAGGTGTAAGCAACGAAGATCAAACAGCCCGCATCCTGGACTTGTGCGTTGTGGAAGAAGAGATCACAGAGTTGGGCGATGTTGCCTACGATAATTAAGGAGATAGATATGAGTGCAATTAAAGATTTGGCCTATGACATTGAGCAACTGTACATCGAAGGACACAGTGCCAAAATGATTTCGATCATGCTGGACTGCCCAATCGAACAGGTTTTGGGCTTCTTGGAAGACACTGGTGTGGCAGATGCGCCACAAGAGGAGGAATATAGTCCATACAATGGTGCTTGATTTCGGTTGACAGCCAATCCAAATGGTTGTATAATAGAGTTATGGTTAGGACAGTTCTTAACCATTGTTTAACAGACATTCACACACAAAGGAGTTTATATGTCTAATTTTTCTCATGCTGGTGTTTCTAAACTTAATGGCGAGTTCAAAGTTCGCTTCTGTAATGACGCAATGCGTGTCAAGGTCCTGGCCAAGAACGGTCACAAGGACATCGACATCATCGAGTTGAAGACTCCCATGTCTAAGGTTGAGATCGTTGAGTTCCTGTTGTCAATTGACTTTGACAATGGTAACAAAGAAGTCCGTGCCGCTCTTGAGCAGGCCCTGGACAAGCGTTCTGCTCCTGAGGCTGCTAATCGCGACAAGCCTAAGAAGGAAGCCAAGAAGCCTAAGGCACCTGCTAAGCCTAAGGCCAAGGGTCCTTCGATGGATGCTATCAAGGCCAAGGTCACTGCCGTTAACAAGGCAACCGTTACTGCACAGATGGAAGATGCTCCTTTCTAACCTGGCGTGACACAAAGAGGCTAAGTGCCTCTTTGGTTAGGATCTAAAGGGTTCTAACCAAAGAGACTTTTTAAGGAGCGCGATATGGGACGTGAAATGAACACTATTCTTTTTTGGGTTGTCGTAATCATTGCATTGGTTGCGATTGGCCCACTGTTAACCATCTGGGCATTCAATACCTTGTTTCCGATATTGGCTATTCCTTACGCACTCGATACCTGGGCGGCAGTGGTCTTGTTGGGCGTCTTTATCCGGGCCAATGTAACGGTCAAGAAGTAATGTCCAAGCTAGAGTTCTACGCCCGTCCTTGGACAGCGTTCAATCCGGCTAACAAACAGCATAGGGAATGGTATCATGAGTTCGTTAACCATAAGACATGGGGCGGGTGTCCAGTAAGATTTATATGTCCAGATGACTCGGGATCAGATCTAACCGTTATGATCCGTAATCAATTGATACAGTACTATGTGATGCAAGAGTTTGGCAAAAAAAGAGGTAGACCTAAGCTGAAGAAACCTGTAAACTAATTGAAACTGTTGTGAAACAGACTTAATTAAGGAAACATAAAATGAAATCAATTAGTAAAAATACAAAGACTTTCAAGTTGTTTACCGCTCTCCAAAATGGTGAGAAGGTTACAGCAAGCGAGGCATCAAAGCGTTTCGGTATCAAGAACATTGCCGCTGAAGCAAGTCGTATCCGTCAACATGGTTATGCCGTGTACGCCAACAGCAAGAAGGCTGGTAACAACGTTGAAGTTACCCGCTATGAGATCGGTATGCCAAGCCGCGCTATCGTAGCCCTAGGTTACAAAGCAGCCGCAATGGGCATCACGCTCTAAGAGTTCGCTCCGAAGCCCCGGGGGTAGTGTCCCGGGCACCCGAACCCTGCCTGTCGTGAGACACGTGGGGTTCACCTTTATTAAATACACCATGTTCAAATACCTAGTCGACATCTTCAACTATTCAGGCAAGATCCTACGCACCGAGCACGGTATCCGATATGAAGTAGACTTCACCACACCCATCGATCAGAAGTGGTTCGATGATGCTGACGAAGCCTATGCATTTGCACGTGATACCAACGATGCTGGCCATCAATGGGCCTACGTTTCCGCACGTACAGAAACCATCTAACCTGTTGTTTTCCTGCCACAATCTTTTGGTTGACAGACCCCTCTTTTGGTTGTATAATACACACATGACGCAGACGTTTAATCAAGTATTCAAACACACATACGAGGAGTTGGCATGTCGTATACAGTCTTCAAGCACAATAAAGAGTACGGTCCTAGGGCAGGACTTGAAGGACCTTTCCACTACCCAAACGGCAGGGTTCTCTACTACGACCCAAAAGCCGGAGAATATTGGGACCCCCGCACTGACTTCTACGTGGATCGCGATGAGGTCAGCGATCTCCAAAACTCAATCTTCGCAATCCTGAAAGGCTAAGATGAAGCACTACATCTTTGAAGAGACCACTCAGTGGAACGATAGCAATGGTGCCAACCATGTCTATGTCTTCAACGACAAACCTAGCGGTCGACAAGCTACGGCTATTGCCTATGTGCCTGTGGGTAGTACTAAAGTACACAAGTTCCGCACACCCCTAAAGCTCGACCTAAAAGGCAGGACATTCAAAGAATTGGCTTGACATCTGGGCAGAATTGCCGTATAATACACACATAGACACTAAGGAGCAGATGATGGAAGCATTCAAGTCTTGGGAAGAGATGTCCGTCCTTGAGCAGTACGCCTGCCAGTTCTGGGACATGTACAAGGATGCCTACGGCGTTCGTCCACGTGGTGTTGATACATCCGCTTGGGACGAGGCTACCTTTGAAGCTGAGTTCAACTATCTGCAGGACTTGATTGCCAAGAACGATCAAGAGCGTAAAATCGCCGAGCAAGAGGCCACTGTGGCCTTTGAGCAACGAGTGCAGGACCTCTACGCCTGCGGTGCCAAGGACCGTGAGATGGCACTCCGTTGGATTCACGAAGCAGAAGGTTCTAACGGTGACGACGAGTTCCTGTGCTACCTTGTGGGCCTGCCCTACCGTTACTTTAAGGTGACTGTATGAGAGTTGGAAGTGATCGTGGATATGGCTGGAGCATCTTTATCCACCCCATCTGTTTAACCTTGGTCATAAATGGACACATATTCAGGATCTATCGCGGACTCAACAGTGGAAAGTGGCATGCTGAATACATACAAAATGTCTGGCGCCGTCAAGGCGTGCCTATCAGGGGTTGACAGGTTAGCCAAACGGTGCTATAATACATGCTTACACACACTAAACAGGAGCACACTATGTCAACAGCAACAGAAACTTTCAACGCCGCCCTCGTTCAAGACGCTTGCAACGAAGCCGCAATCCAAGCCCGTACAGCGGCCAAGGCTTTCTATGCCGCCCACGGTGATCGCGATTGTTGCGGCTTTGCCTGGGTTGACGTCTACGGTGTACGTAGCAACAGCCGCTTGG
>Ga0208974_1000819_pt1 | contig 12452 bp, 21 predicted proteins | sample GreLakmeER15MSRF_FD_187699 | JGI IMG/M metagenome (GOLD analysis project Ga0208974, IMG submission 187699) | Freshwater lentic microbial communities from great Laurentian Lakes, MI, USA - Great Lakes metaG ER15MSRF (SPAdes) | ecosystem: Environmental > Aquatic > Freshwater > Lake | place: Great...
GGCGTAATTGCAGGATAATAATCTAAGATACGGAATATACTTTAATATGTAAATGGAGACACGGCACAGTTGGAGGGGTGCGGCAGACTGTAAATCTGTTCTTTAGGGCTAGTAGGTTCGAATCTTACTGTCTCCACCAAAAATAAGTTAGATTGGGGGATTAGTATAATGGGATTACGGCAGCTTTGCAAGCTGTTTACGGGAGTTCGATCCTCCCATCCTCCACCAAGTTTTGTAGTAGGAGCAGTGTCTAGTGGGAAGGACAATCAGGGGCCTGTAAAAACAAAGTAGTAAAATTCTTCATCAAAAGATAAGTAACGAAAAGCCTTTATGATACACGGAGTAGCGGGAGAGGGTGATGCCTCAATGTGTCTACACCGGCTACAAATTTAATATGGGTCTTTAGTAAAATGAATATTACACTGGGCTACGAACCCGGAAGTGGGAGTTTGATTCTCTCAAGACCCTCCAGATTTTGCGGGTAAGCACAAGGTGTGTCGCCAGCCTTCCAAGCTGTGCAGTTGGGGTTCGAATCCCCATACCCGCTCCAAATTTTCTCAGTATGGTGAAATGGTATCACTCTTGGTTTGGGACCAAGGAGCGTAGGTTCGATTCCTACTACCGAGACCAAGTTTTTATTCCGCAGAACCCGAGCAAGGTGCATGGGCGTGACTGTTAATCACTGGTTAGTAGAGTTCGATTCTCTAATGCGGAGCCAAGTAAAAGCCCTTTTATCCTTAATGGTAGAGGTCCGGTTTTGTAGTCCGGATGTAGAGGTTCGATTCCTTTAGGGGGCACCAATTGCGCTGATAGCTCAATGGTTAGAGCAGCGGACTCATAATCCGTTGGTTGGGGGTTCAAGTCCCTCTCAGTGTACCAAATATTACTCTCTGGTGTAATGGCAGCACCGCAGTCTCCAAAACTGTCAGTCGGGGTTCGAGTCCCTGGAGGGTAGCCAAGCAATAAAAAATACTAAATATACACAATAGATAAACATTCTGGAGTGTATATGAGTAGAAAAATAAAAGTTAGTGATAAACAGATAATTGAAGCTGCATTAAATTCAAAAAGTGCAACTGAAGCATCAGTTAAACTTGGAATTAAATATGAAACTTTCCGTGTTCACGCTAAGCGTTTACTTGTTTTCAGTACAAATCCAGCTGGAAAAGGTCTTAGTAAATTAAAGACTGATGGTGTTGGTAAAATTAGTTTAACTGAAATTTTAGATGGTAAGCATCCGACATATCAGTCAAATAAACTTAGAATAAGATTGTTCGAATCAAAATTAAAAGAAACGAAATGTGAAGAATGTGATATAACAGAATGGAATGGTAAAAAAGTTTCATTTGAATTGGAACATATTGATGGTAATAGATACAATCATAAGTTCTCAAATTTAAAAATACTTTGTCCGAATTGTCACTCACAAACTAAAACATACAGAGGTAAAAATAAAAGCGGGAATGGTGGAACGGTATACACAGCGGGCTTAAAACCCGCCGCCGATAAAAAGGATTAAGGGTTCAAATCCCTTTTCCCGCACCAAATATCGCGGGTTACGTCAGAGGTCAGACTACTAGGCTCATAACCTAGAGGACGGAGGTTCGAATCCTTCACCCGCAACCAATACTGGCGTTAGTATAATGGATAATACAGTAGCCTTCTAAGCTATCAATAGAGGTTCGATTCCTCTACGCCGGACCAAAGCCTCGGTAGTTTAATGGTAGAACGGCATCCTTACACGGTGCATACGGGAGTTCGATTCTCCAACGAGGTACCAAATTTTGTAGTCATAGCCTGGAGCTAGGATAAAGGGTGTTGCGGAACCACAGCGTGGCGTTAAATATCGAGGCGCAACTTAATTAGATTGTGTTCAGCCTACTACAAATTCAAGTTGGACATATAGCACAGCGGTAGTGCGCCGCCTTCATACGGCGTAGGTCAGTAGTTCGAATCTACTTATGTCCACCAAAATGCCCCTGTGACGGAATTGGTATACGTGTTGGTCTTAGAAGCCAAATTTTTGGAGTTCGAGTCTCCACGGGGGCACCAAATTATGTGCGTGTGTAGCTGAACGGTTAGGCGCGGGATTGCAAATCCTTTCCATGCAGGTTCGATTCCTGTCACGCACTCAAATAAAGAAAGTTAATATGAAACACATAGACATTGCAGAAGTGAAAGCATTTATTGATGCTCAGTCACCACAAACCAAAATTTACATTGGAGCCGATTCACAGCGATTTAAAGTTGGAGGTATTTGGTTTGCAGATTATACGCTTGCTGTTGTTGTGCATATTGATGGTTGTCATGGTTGCAAAATCTTTGGAGAAGTTGAAAGAGAACGGGACTATGACCAACGTAAAAACAAGCCTTCAATGCGCTTGATGAATGAAGTATATAAAGTTTCTGAATTGTTTCAGAAGCTTAAAGAAGTTTTAGAAGATCGTATTGTTGAAGTACACCTGGACATTAATCCAAACGAAATGTATGGAAGTTCTTGTGTTGTTCAACAGGCTATTGGTTATATCAAAGGTACATGCAATGTGACTCCTTTGGTAAAACCAAGTGCATTTGCGGCTTCATATGCTGCTGACCGCATGAAGATGTTGTTAGCGGCTTAAAGAATAGGAAGATGATGCAGCGGGGATGGTCCTGCGACTGGCCTTGAAAACCAGGTTCTCTTAATCGGGATGGGGTTCGACTCCTCCGTCTTCCACCAATAAATACTAATATGAAATACCTCATACTATTTTCTCTATTAGTAGTTGGCTTAGTGTCGGCACAATCAATAACTATGCAAAAACCTTTGGAATGCACCGATACCAAAACAATGTTTCGTGGATTAATTAACGGCGATTACAAAGAAAATCCTATTTGGTGGGGCATTGAACCTGGTGATACTGTATCGAGATATAGTTTGTTTGTCAATGAACAAACCAAATCGTGGACGTTGATTCAGTTTGATGAAAAAATGGCTTGTGTGTTAGGCGCCGGTGAAAAAAGTACTCAACTATTTAACGGACCTCGAATATGAAAATAACTCAAATCGATACAATTTATGGTCTACAAGGATCCGACAAATTGATTACACAATATGTAAAGACCAATTATGATTCCGGCAATTCAACCATCGATGTTATAAGGCGGCAATATAGTGTTCTCCTATATGACAAAGACGGCAAAGAAGAAAAATATACCAATAACGGCAAAGTGGTGGATTTACAAACATAAGTTTTTGTGTTATACTAAACATATGGAGTGTGGGCAGGATGGTAATGCAGCTGATTGCTAATCAGTAGACCTATGAAAGTAGGTCACAGGGTTCGACTCCCTGACACTCCGCCAAAAAGGACAATATGGAAATAGATGATTATGATGGTTTTTATTTTCTTCCACCAAACGAAGAAGATGTAGACTTTGATGACCTTAAAATGGTGTTTTTCACCAAAGAAAATAAAACACCAGAAGATGTGTCAACCAAAGTGATGAATAGTGGCTATTGGTTTCATGTGGTACTTTTTAAGGAAGATAATGAAGGTAAACCTAAATTTGATTCCAATTTCGAAGCAATCTTTTTAGACCCCGTTGAATATATCAAAGGTCTAATTGGTAGCAACTTATATGGTGTGGTTTTAAAGAAAACTGAAAAGTCCAGAGACTGGATTGACAATTACATTAGAGACACCGAACAAAAAATAATTGAATTAAATTAAATTAAACGGAGATTATATTATGATTAAAACAACCAGCTTCACAACACCCGAAGGCAAAGAATGGCTTATCGGATTACTGAAATCTGAAGAATATGTTGATATTCTTTTCACTAAATCTGATGGAACCGAGCGACAAATGCGGTGTACATTGAATTTTGATAAAATTCCTGTTTCTTTTTTACCAACAAACACGGAACGTAAAAAAAGTGAAGAAGTTTTGCCTGTATTTGATGTTGAAAATCAAGGCTGGCGCAGTTTCCGCTTAGATTCTATCAAAAATGTGCAATTCCACATTGGTGTTGCATAAAAACAACACTGTGATTGACAATATTTTGACTTCATGTTATAATAATACATTATATGAGCGAAATATTGTCAAAATCCGAGCTTCTTTCAGCTAAAGATTACTTTGCGGAAATATTATTGAGCTCAAAAATGCTCAATAATGTCAATATTAACGTAAAAGTAGTTACCGGTGATGCACCTAGTGGTTTGTGCATCATTGACGAATACAACAACCAGAATAAACCACGTTCCTTTACGATTGAAATCAATAAAAATCAATCAAAAATGGAAATTCTTAATGCCGTAGCGCACGAAATGGTTCACGTAAAGCAATATGTTTACGGCGAACTAAACGAACAGATGTCCAGCTGGTTGGGACAAAAAATTGATTGTGATAGAGTAGATTATTTTGAGCAGCCTTGGGAAGTAGAAGCTTACAACCTTGAGGCATTTTTGACAGTTATGTATTTGAGTGAGAAAAATGGTTAATGTACACTTTTTGAGAAAACTAGCATCCGATGAATTGAAGGACACAATGTTCTTTTGCACCGGTGAATTACCAATTAAAAAGCGAGACCCCAATTGGGTAAAGCTTGACGTTCCTAAAATTTCTGTTAAAATTATTACAAATAGAAATATTACAGTGAATACAAAAAAATGCAAGTCGATACACGAAGCAAAATGGATCATACAACACATAGACATTTAGGCAATAATGATTTAATTTGAAAAAAGTGCTCTATATAATAGAGTGCTAACATGAAAATAAAAATATGAGTGGAATTTACATTTTAGAGTCGAAGGATGGTTTTCGAGTTGCTTACAGTAAGCGATATGAAGACATGCTTGGTTCATATGATGATTCATTGATGAATTATCGGTTGAATGCTGATGCTATCAAAGAAATTTTCGGATATAAAAAAACTTATACTGAATATTCGGATGCGTTAGATGCAGCTCTTGAAGTATCGAGAAATTATCCCGAAACTGATGATGGTATTTTTGTTATGAGGCACGCTTTAAATAAAACATTTGATGAAGTTGTAAATGACCAATAACAAATTCCGTGACCCGAACTATGGTGAACCAAAATTTACTAAAGAACTAACCAAAGTTGAGTTATCTCAGGCCTTAAACTGGTATACACAAAACAGAGACAAGAAGGCTGCGTTAAAATACGCCACGGACTATTTTAAAAAGAAGTTGAAGGTTAGTGCTGATTCTACACTAAAAAAAGAACCTAGTACATTTGGATTCGTCTGTAGAATCGTTATGAATGGCGGCCAATTGTCGGCCAAAGATGTGGAATGGTTTAATGAACAAATTGCCAGAATCAAAGAAGAATCGAAAAAAGAAAAACCAGTTGTAGTTGAAGATGATGAACCAGCTGCGCCAAATATTCAGGACCGAATCAATGAAAAGGTACATGAGTGTGTTGGTGAACTTGAAGGACAATTGGATGACTACATTCTTTCCGAATTTAGAGAAGTTGGTTCTGCTTATGGCATAATGCACACCTATCAAATTAAAGGTGTGCATGCTAACAAGATTATTAAAATTTATCAAAAGCAAAAATTGCATTTCGAAGAGGTGTTAGATACCGATGATAAACAGCTCAAAGAAGGATATTCAAATTTCAAACGTATGCAATTGAAGAAGATTATCAGCTACATTAATTCTGTAATTGATGATGCTACAAAAATAAAGAACGCAAGTTTGAAAAATCGTAAACCAAGAGCAAAGAAAATCAAATGACAATTGCCTGTTTAGTTTTCGCAATAAAACAACACAATGGTGAATGATTGCCTGTTGATAACACAAAACATGTTATACTTACTACACTATGATAATTTTTGATTTTAACCAAGTTGCAATTTCGAATCTGATGGAACAAATCGGATCCTCAAAAACTAAAGTTGAGGAAACACTAGTTCGACATATGATTCTAAATTCAATTCGCACCTATGTGAAAAAGTTTAAGAACACACACGGACCTGAAGTAATTATTGCTTGTGATAATAGACACTACTGGCGCCGCGGTATTTTCGAACACTACAAGGCCAGCCGTAAGAAGGCAAGAGAGTCTTCTGGCCATGATTGGAATACAATCTTTGATTGCTTGAATAAAATTCGTGATGAATTGAAACAATATTCTCCTTATAAAGTAATTGATGTGGAAACTGCTGAAGCGGATGATGTTATTGCTGTCTTGGCAATAAAATATTCGGCAACAGAAAAAGTAATGATCTTGTCATCAGATAAAGACTTTGCTCAATTGCAAAAATATCCTAATGTTGAACAGTATTCACCTATCCTTAAAAAGTACATTAAAGAACCATTACCCGGTGCTCAACTTAAACAGTTGATTATTCGTGGTGATAAGGGTGATGGCATTCCAAACATTCTGTCTTCCGATAGTTGTATTGTTGATGGTGTTCGTCAGAAACCAATCACTGAAGCCAAGATTATCAATTGGATGAATCAGGCACCAGAAGAATTTTGTAATGATGAGATGTTGCGTAATTTTAAACGTAACGAAATGTTGATTGATTTGAACTTGATACCTGAAACCTTGAAACGAAGTATCCTAGATACCTATGAAAACACGAAAGGTCATAGTCGCCAAGTTTTTATGAACTACATGATTACCAATCGTTTAAAAAATTTACTGGAAGTGATTGATGAATTTTAACCTAATGATGCACGAAATATTGCACGAATTTGAACAAGCAAAAACAAAAAATGAGAAAATTGCCGCGTTGCGTAAACATGGTGATAAGTCTTTTCAATTGTTGATGTTTTATGCGTTTAGTCCTGATGTTGTATTTGACGCAACGGTACCTGAATACCGTGCGTCAAAAGAACCGGCTGGATTAAATCACATGTATTTACATTCTGAAGTTAATCGACTGTACAACTTTATTGTCGGTCATCCAAAGCGAGCACCCGGCGTGACAACAAAAAAACAACAACAACTCTTAGCAATTATGTTAGAATCACTGTTTGTTGAAGAATCAAAATTGTTGGCCGACATTATTTCTCGCAAATTCAAAGTTAAATCTTTGGATATTAAAATGTTAAAAGAAGCATATCCACACATAGCACTGTAATATGAAGATAGTACTGGTAACAGGTGGATTTGATCCAATACATTCGGGACATATTTCTTATCTGAATCATGCAGATCATTTGGGTGATCGTTTGGTCGTGGGACTGAACTCTGATGCGTGGCTGACCGGCAAAAAAGGCCGACCATTCATGCTCTGGCGCGAGCGCATGTGTGTGTTAGGCAATCTGCACATGGTTGACGAAGTGATTGAGTTTGATGACAGTGATGGCTCTGCTTGTGATGCTATTCGCCAAGTCCGAGAAAAGTTTCCTGATGATGAAATTATTTTTGCAAATGGTGGTGATAGAACTGCCGATAATATTCCTGAAATGGATATTAAAGACAACAACCTTGTTTTTAAGTTTGGTGTTGGTGGCGAAGATAAAAAGAATTCAAGTAGTTGGATTTTAGAAGAATGGAAATCACCAAAAGTTGAGAGACCTTGGGGTTACTATCGTGTGTTGTATGAATCGGAGAATACAAAGGTGAAAGAACTGGTTGTTGAACCAGGTAAATCACTAAGTATGCAGCGGCATAAATTCCGCAAAGAACACTGGCATGTTACAAAAGGTAATTGTCTGGTTGTAATTGAAATGCCAAGTGGATATAAGTTGCCAGGACGAACTCTTGGATTAAATGACACCATCGATATTGGCATTGAAGAATGGCACAAATTAACAAACCCATACAGCACAGAGTGTAAAATTGTTGAGATACAATACGGAACACATTGTGAAGAAGAAGACATAGAGAGGAAAACATGAGTGACGGTGGAAAAGGAAGTAAACCAAGACCATTTAGTGTGACGCAAGAAGAATACGACAATAGATGGGATGCAATTTTTGCTAGAGACTTGCGGAAAGAAGAATTGAAAGATAAATTGATGAGACAGTTAGAAACTGAATCGGAAAGATTAGGATTATATAATGAAAGTAGCAGTAGTAACACCGACAATCGGAAGTGAACACCTAATAAGGTGTGTTGATTCCGTTGACAAACAAACGCATGGTGATTTAACACACTATGTTTTTATTGATGGCGAACAAAGTGAGTTAAGTGTAATTGACAAAATCGAAGGTGCAACCAAGGTGCGAAAGATTGTGCTTGAAGAAAATGTTGGTAAAGGTTGGTATGGCCACCGTGTCTATTCAGCTTGTTCTTTTTTGGTTAATGCTGATGTGATTTGTTATTTGGACGAAGACAATTGGTACGAACCAAATCACGTGGAAAAACTTGTTGATAAAATTAAACAAGGTAATGATTGGGCATATTCTTTAAGGAAAATTTATGATAAAGACGGCAATTTCTTATGTAATGATGACTGTGAGTCGCTTGGCAAATGGCCTGTATATTTCAATGATGAGGTATTCCACATTGATACCTCAAGCTTTGCTATTAGGCGTGACATTGCTGTTAGGATTGGGCATGCTTGGTACGGCCAATGGGGTGCCGATAGACAGTTTTTTGGTGCGTTAAAGAACAATTTTCCTAAATTTGATTGTTCGAATGATTACACTATGTGTTATAGATTGGATGGAAATCCAAATTCAGTGACACATGAGTTTTTCGAAAAAGGTAATGCTGTGACTGCTGAAAAACATCCCACAAATTTTCCGTGGACACAAAATGTTACCAAAGAACAACTTGGTCCAAACATCTCATTAATTTTTACTTGATATGACCACAGTATTAGTCACGGGTGCATCGGGTTATCTCGGTTCGCACCTATGTAAAAAATTAAAACGTGAGGGCATCAATGTCGTTGGTTATGATTGTAAACCACCATCTCACAATTACTTGGATATTTTCTATGAAGGTGATATTCGTAGAAAAAGTTCCCTGTTGGATTTATTCTCTCGGGTTAAGATAGATACAGTATTCCACCTAGCAGCAAGAATAGAAGTTGGTCAATCGTGGGAATATCCAAACGAATTTATGGATGTTAACACCGGCGGCACCTGCAACCTGTTGAATGTGATGGCAATGTTCAAAGTGAAAAATATTATATATTCTTCTACGGCGGGCCTGTATGCACCAAGTAGTGTTCCGATCAAAGAGAATGGTAAGACTGCTGAAAATCATCCGTATGGTATTTCAAAGCACATGGCCGAGACTGCCATTCGTTATTCAAATATCAATCACGTAATATTTCGGTATTTCAACCTCGCTGGTGCTGACTTAGACGGAGAAATGGGTGAGTGCCATGATCCAGAAACACACCTTATACCGAACATCTTACAAAATCTAAATAACTTTGAAATTTATGGTGACAACTATGATACACCAGATGGCACATGTGTCCGTGACTATGTGCATGTGTGTGATGTTGCCGATGCACATTTTGATGCTTTTAATTATTTGAAGGCCGGCAAGAAATCTACAATTTTAAATTTGGGTACAGGTCAAGGTGTTTCGGTATTAGAAATGGTAAACTTAGTTTCAGAAATTACAGGCGAATATGTTGACTATGATATTTTGCCTAGGCGTCAAGGTGACCCACCCGTTTTGGTTGCCGATATTAGTCTTGCCGAAAAAGTCTTGCATTACCGACCTAAACATGATATAATGAGTATTATTACAACAGCTAGTGAGTGGCACAAAAATGAGAGCATCTAATTCGATGAAGCAAAATTTACTTGATGACAACTTTGATGGTGATGGTTGGTTTGATGTGGTTAGCCAGCGTTTGTTGGACAACAGCATTCATTTTCTGATCGGTGAAATTGAAGAAGGAAATATCAATCGAGCAATGCAATGGATTGTATATGAAAATTTAAATGCTAGTGAAGATAGGGTTCTGACGCTATACATCAATTCAACCGGCGGCAACTTGACTGATGCGTTTGGATTAATTGACTTGATGAAGACGTCCGTTATGCCGATTAGAACTATTGGAATCGGTTCAGTTATGAGTGCTGCCTTCCTTATTTTCTCCTCGGGCGACAAAGGTCATAGATACATTGCTAAGAATACATCTTGTATGTGTCACCAATATTCAGCTGAAATTCAAGGTAAATTCCATGATATCAAATCTGAAATGATCGAAGCTGAATATACAAATCAAAGAATGTTAAATTTGTTGGTTGAAAACACACAGCTCACAGAGCGTGAAGTTAAGAAAAAATTGTTGCCTGCTACAGACATTTGGTTGCAACCACAAGAGTTGATTGAGCTTAATGTGGCAGATCGTATTTTTTCAACGAGGTGAACATGTTTGTCGGTGGAAATAAACCTCAGAAAATTAAAAAGACGAAGTTTAGGAAGAATGCAGAATCGGAGAGATATAGTAATCAACATAAACACCACGATAAGAGTACTTATCGTCTTTTAAAACAGGAAGAAGAATATGAGCTTGAAAACAGAACTACAAAAAGAAATTGATAGACTTGAAGCGAAGTTGCGAGATGATAATATGTCATTACAACAACTAAAAGAAGTCAAAGAAAAATTGAAACGTGATAGGTTATCCGAGTTTGAAGAAGACTTGAGAGAAGAAGATAACAAACAAATTTTATTAAAAGGTTGATATGACAGATAAATCATGGGTTGTTGAAGTGAATCGTGTAGAAGGTACCGATGAGTGCTATATCGAATTGAATGAAGATATTTTAAATGGATCGGGTTTTAAGATCGGTGATAATTTAGAATGGACTGATCGTGGTGATGGTAGCTGGTTGTTGAAGAAAAAAGTAGAGAAGACTTGGGTGATGGTTGAAACCATTCACACATTCCGTATGCGATATATGGTTGAAGCGCCAGCTGAACATCCAGAGTATGCACTTGATACCGTTACAATGGATGAAGCTAAAGAATTCTCACAAGAGTTTATTGGTGACCAAATTGTTTCACACCGTGTCGTGACTGAAGAAGAAGCTCTGAAGATATGCGATGTTGATAATAGTTATTGTGCAAACTGGCATAACGATAAAAAAATAGAAACCTTTTTCACTGAAGAGGGCTGGACGAATGAAAATCGATGAAATGTTAACTGTTGTCTAAAAACAACACTAGGCTTGCACAATAAAATCGGTAGTGTTATAATAGCATTATGATGTTATTCGTACACAATCGTTCAAAACCTAAAAAAACAACAGCCAAAAAACTGGCTGAATATCGGGCATGGCTGGATAAAATCAATTCCATGCCATCGCCATCAGGTAGTAAAAAAGTACTCAAAACAAATTTGAATACAAATTCTATACCTAAGTTAAAACCACCACCAGGTCGGGAAACAACACGTTATCCTAGTCTAAGCACCGCTGGCGGCATGGCAACAAAACCAAACATCGGTAAAGTATACACCGGCACAGCTATGCTGGGTATTGGTACCTTGCACAAATCTAATGCGGTTCCGATTTTCTCGGCCGAGGACGCAAAAGACCAAGCCAACATGCGGAGGTAAAATGGAGATATATCTATCATCCACATCAATATTTGTCTTGGGTGCTTTCCTAGGCGCATTGGTTGGTCGTTCCGTGACATTCGGAGTCATGGGAATAGCACTCTTGGTAATACTACTACTTAAGTACTAGTGTTGTTTATATGCAACATAGGCAAAAAGCGCTTGACAATTGTGCCGAAACCTGTATAATTGGTTATGTTGAGTTGATAAGGACACATTGTTATGAAATTGCTTTCTACTGGTAACCCCAAAATCCTTAAAGGATTGGCTGCAGGTTACAACACCTATATTTTGCATTTGGCACCTGCCAATTTGTCTGGTTATGAAACCTGTCCGAAACGGACTACTGGTTGCACAGCTGCTTGTTTGAATACCGCTGGTCGTGGTGGCATGTTCAAAAAAGGCGAAACTACCAATGTCATTCAAAAAGCACGTATTCGCAAAACACAAATGTTTTTTGAAGACCGCATTACCTTTATGAATTTGTTGGTTAAAGATATTGAATTAGGTATCAAGCAAAGCAAACGCCTTGGCTTAACTCCTGTTTTTCGTTTGAACGGCACCTCTGACCTTGCTTTCGAAAAGTATGAGGTCAACCGCAACGGCCAAACCTATACTAATATTTTCTACGCTTTTCCTGAAGTGACATTTTATGATTATACCAAGATTCTTGGTCGTAAAATCAAAATGATTCCTAATTATTCTTTGACATTCTCTGCCGCTGATGGTAATGATGCCGATGTTTATCGTGCTATTGCAGAAGGTTACAATGTTGCTACTGTGTTTGGTTTAAAGAAAACCGAACCGATGCCAGAAACCTATTTGGGTCGTACCGTGTTCAATGGTGATGATTCCGATTTGCGATTTTTGGATCCAAAAAATGTTATTGTTGGTTTGTATGCCAAAGGTAAGGCGAAAAAAGATACCTCTGGTTTTGTGAAAT
>Ga0208974_1000820_pt1 | contig 12452 bp, 8 predicted proteins | sample GreLakmeER15MSRF_FD_187699 | JGI IMG/M metagenome (GOLD analysis project Ga0208974, IMG submission 187699) | Freshwater lentic microbial communities from great Laurentian Lakes, MI, USA - Great Lakes metaG ER15MSRF (SPAdes) | ecosystem: Environmental > Aquatic > Freshwater > Lake | place: Great...
TTTTTACAATATTTATCATAAAACATTATAGATACTGTATAAGGAATACATATTTTAATAAAATCAATAGGAACATATATCATCATATTAATCCATGATACTATATTATTTATTGCTCTCTTTAAATTACGAACACCATCCTCTTTTTCAATATTATTAATTATATGTCTTAATAATTCCACGCTAAATACTATATCCCCTTTATTCAAATTATACTGTTTCAATATCTCAGGAACTATATAATCTGTCGCTAATATAAGTTTTTCTTCATTATCATATCCATTAACATTTATTACAATCATTCTATCTCTTAAAATTGGATTTATTAGAGAATCATCATTATATGTAAATATAATCATTGAACGTGATATGTCAATATCTATTTCTTCAAAATATCTATCATTGAATTTATCATTTTGAACAGGGTCGGTTATATGTATTAGCGTATTAATTATTTCTTGTCCCTTATAAGTATTTGAAACTTTGTCTAATTCATCAAATAAAAATAGAGGGTTCATTATCCCTGTTTTCATAAGAGATTCACATATTTTACCATACAAAGAACCTTCGTATGTATAAGAATGACCTTTTAAAAAGGACGAATCATCTGTTCCGCTTAGAGATATAAAAGCATTTGGATAATTTAAAGCATTACATATACCCTCTTTAATAAGTTTTGTTTTTCCAACACCCGCACTACCTTGAATACCTATAATATATCCTGTTGCTCTTGGAAATGATATTAATTGTGCTAATACCCTAATAATTTGCTCTTTAGCATCCTTGTGACCGAATATTGTTTCGTCCATACGAACCCTTATATTATTTAAAAAATTACATATTTTTTCATTACCATCTGTAATCTTTATAGGTATCTCATAAAACTTATTAAAAGGTATGTTATTTAAAGATGATAACCAAGAACTTAATTTATAATATTCTGACGAATTACTACTCATTTTATTCAAACATTCAATTTTCCATATTATGCTTTTTTTTGTTCTAATATTTATATCGGAATTCAATATTTTAAAACGCATTGGAACGTCGTATATAATATCTGCGTTCTCTATAACATCTTCGCTTTCTATAAGTTTTGTCTTTTCTTCTTCCGATAAAATATCAAAGTATTTTTTTTCATTTATACTGTATTTGTTATAGAATTTATAAATTTTTTTATTAATTGGATGTTTATTTAGATTTAAACCATTATTACTCTTGCTCTTAACACATTTATTATTAGTATCATTTTTTTTATTAGTATTTAAAATAAGATATATCATTTGATTATTATCATCGTCTTGAAATTTATTAAAATTATTATTGTATTCTTCATTATTTAATTCATAATTAATATCCTTATTAATAACATATTCCTGCGTACAATCAGACTCTTCTGTATTTTTGGTTTCCTCGGTTTCCTCTGTTTCCTCTGAGTCTTCTGTTTCCTCTGAGTATTCTGTTTCCTCTGAGTCTTCTGTTTCCTCTTTATAATCTGTGTCATTAGAGTCATCGGCATTATCTATATCTTCCTTTTTTTCGATTTTTATATTATCTTCTGTTTTTTGAGGATTATCATCAGTATCATTTTTCATATTGTTAATTAAATAATATATACATTATTCATAAGTATTTTTTATATATATAAATTCTAAGTTTTTATTCATTTACTTTACATCAATATATAATATAAATTGTTTACATATGTAAAAAAATAACTAAAATTATTTATAATATATACTCTTGTTTATACTCTTTACCCCAGTAATAGTTTGTAGATACTGTTCTAACTATTCTATTACTGTATAATATGAAATATGTAAATAGACATACTACTAATATTGTAATTATTAATATTAATAAATCTAAGTATTTATTATCAGTATATATATTTATAGTATAAGCACTAATTAATATTAGCGATAAGAATAAAATACATACTATATATACATCATAATTTTTATTTTCATATCTAAGAACGTCAAGATTCATATCACTATCAGATTTTTTATTACTTAGAACATCTTTTACATATTTCTTTTCATTATATATATTATTAGACATTGTAACTAATTTAGTGTTATTATCTTTTAGAGAATCATTGACAATTGTTGGTTTTACTAAACTAATTAATATAATTAGTTCTTTTGCATTATCATTTAAAAAATTTACAACATAATCCTTTTTCTTTTGTAAAATTGTGTCATTATTTTCTCTTTTTTTTAAAACATCTGATTCAGGATCGCTGGTTTTTATGCAATGAGATGCTGGACATAACTCATAACCAGTATAATCGCTATTACTAAATCCCTCTTCTATATATAATGTATTTGTTATGTAATAACTAATAAACAGTAATATTATAGCACCAAAACATACTAATGTAACTGATTTGATAAGAGATTTTTCAACACCAGCAATATTTACAATTATTAAAACAGATATTATTATTGCTATAATAACTACATAAGAAATTGTTTGATTAAATAGTAAATTATTTTTAGATTTATGTAATTCATATAAGGTAGTATTATTCTTAATTTTAGTTTTGTAAAAGTTAATATTTTGTTCAGCACTATCAGTCTTCGTTACTATAGATTCATATTCGCTGTTTATATCTTCGCTAGTTATTTTTACTATTGTAACAGAACCACTCTTTGTATTAGGAACATCATCATATAATATCCTATTTTGTTCAGTTTTATCTTGCGGCTCTAGAGTTATAGTTACATTTTTAATACTATTAGGACCGCTGTTATATACACTAAAATTGGTTACCTTATATCCGCGATTATCTGCTGTGCTTATCTTAATTCTATATTTTCTATTAAATTCATTTGTTTTATTTAGTATAAACATATTTTTAATACTTTCATAATTAACACCTGTTGAATTCTTAAAAGCGCTTTCGTTATCTATTGAATTAGCAGAATTGTTAGGAGCATCACTTGTTATTATATAATCTCCTTTTACAGTAAAATTTGTATTAAATAGATTATAAGATTCAATACCTAAACTTGTTGCTGAGTCATCAATATTAGATCTACTAGTATTAGATATTGCTTCATATAAAAGTTTATCTTTTTCTTTAAATATAGTTTCATTAGTGGATGTTCCAGAAAGTTTTCTATATAATATATACTTATATATGTTAGGCGTTGTAGTATCAGATGGAATTATGTTTGTTGATGCTGTACAACTTGCCGCATCGCTAAATGTTATTGAAGATTTTACTTTAACGAACCCTTTAATATCTAATGCACTACAAGCCCCGGTACCTGAGGTGGCGGCCCCGGGTGAAAAAATATCATCGTAAGATATTGCGATTGCATCTAAATCGTGTTTATTATTATAAAATATATTTGCTGCTCTAATTGATGATAATAAGATTGATTTTAAACATAATAAATATATATATAAATAATTAATTGTCGTATTAAATTCTGCCCCACCTTTTATATTTTTAATCATTTCCAAAAAAATTCTTATTAAATAGATATTATTTTCATAATTTTTACCTGCCCCATCTGCTTCCTTTTCTGCTTTTGTCCCTGTAGATGTTGATTGAGAATAATTATTATATAAATATAGGCAATTGAAAATATGTTTACCACCACCCGCTAAGGATGCTGTATTTAATTTATCATCCTCTGTAAACGTATTTGTAATAGTACCTTTGTCATTATTTGCACTCTCATACCCTCCATTTAAACTTAAAACTGCTTTAATATCTTCGTCATTAAAAATATTTAATAAATCTCCAATATATAAATAAATAGCATCAAGAGGTCTATAAGCACCTGGAATTGTATTACTTGTATCCATAAATAACCCTCTAGGTGTAGTAGGGTCGTGCGTTGATTTTAATTTTTTTTCAACAATATATATTTTTGTAGTATCATTAAAAGATTCAAATAGATTGCTATTAGTTAAATAACAGTTTTTTAATGCCAATGTTATTTTTATAAATATGTCAATAAGACAAATAGAATATAATATATTATTTATAACACTTACATCTGGAGCAATACCCGAAGCCGTAGCAGCATCAGCATTAAATTTAATAAAACATAAATGATCTTTTGAAGTTGCTCCAGATGTAATATGTTCATTAATAATTTTTGTAATGTCACCAGGTTTCTTTCGTGTTTGATATAAATAAGGATACAGCGAATTATGCAATAAATGTTTTAAACTTACATTATTAGGATGAAATGTCGCACTTGTTTCACCTGTTCCTGCTGCTGCTGTTGTAATTTTATCACGATAATTAATATTAATATTTGGAAATAATATATCAAATTTTGTTTGAAAATTATCGGGAGTTCTAGGAGTTCCATGTTTTTTACCTAAAAATATTTTTTTTTGTAAATCTTCTAAATTTTTTATTAAAGTGTTATAATGATATAAATCGCTACTTGTAATGTTATTTGTAATGTTAGGTGTCATTAATTATATTTATAATACTCTATTATTTTATAGATATAATATATTTATTTAAATACAAGATCTATAAGAAAAAGACTCGCCGCTATTTTCATTATATCTATCTATTCTAACGATATCTCCGTGCTTTAAACCTATCCATTTAGCAATAGGATCGTTTTGTAATATATTATGCATATGCATCTTACTGCGCGTCAGATACTCTTTCATAAAATCTTTTACTTCTTCGTCTGTAAGTTTAGTATGTTTAGGAACATATTCGTGTTTTGTCGGATTAAACATTAATTGTTGGGAACTAAAATATTGAAGATGTCCTCCGTTTTTTTGAAATATTTTATCGTATTTATTTAATTGAGATTTTACAGCAGTTGATATGGATTCATTATTGAATACTATAATTATATTATTTTTACCACCATATTTATTAGTAAACTCATTAATATTATCACCTTCCTTTAATTTTTCTTTTAATTCATTTATTATTATTTTTCTCAAATTTTTAGAAAGTGCATATAGAATAGTAGTTTTTAATGTTTGAACATTTATAACGGTTTTATCTGTTTCAAAATCTTCCTTATTTAAGGATAATAACATTTCTTTAAAAGATAATACATCTTCTCCTCTATCTATAAGCATATCTTCAATATTCTTATTAATAATCTCAATATCCATATTGTTTTATAATATTTATCTTATTATTATATAATAATAAAAAAGTCAATTTTTATTATTATACTATTTGTCTTGCCTTATCAATTATTTTAGGGTCAATATAACTTTTTTTACATACATTAGTTGTATTATGTAATTCTTGCGAAGTTAATTCTATTGCTCGTTTAATAGGATTTTTTTCATTCTTACATTTATGTAAATATTTATTAAACAGATAATTAGCGTTCCACGTTCGCAAATCTTTTGTAGTTATGTTGACTTTTAATTTATCCATTAAATAACTATTTACATCATCGGCATTTATACGTCTATTATTATATTTAAATATATAGTCTTTTGCATTTTTATGATTAATATCATTTATTTTTTTAAATAAATATTCATATATATATTTATTTTTACATATAGCCTCATTACGTACTCCTTTTTTACCTATAAAATCAAATAATATACAATTGTCGCCATTGTCCTGAATTAGTTTAATATGTGAATAATTGAGAGTAGTTATTCCATAAGATTTATTTTGTTTTTCATATATTTTATTACCTATTCTAAAACCGCATGTTAATATCAATGTTATTATAATAGCGATAATTTTATTTTTTTCATCGGACGATTTTAAATCCGTCGATACATGTTTTTTAATCTTAATAAAATATTTATCATAACGCTCTATTTTATCATATTTTTTTTCATTTTGTTTTTCAATATATTTTGTATTGTATACAATCTGTTTTCTCCCCTTGCTATCATATCCATATGCTACTATTTTTTTATTATTTAATATAACTACATTATTGTAACATGGAGGAATTTTTAATTTTTTTATATTAGTTATTTTTATATCATCTATAATCTCTTCATTATTATAATTGTAATATTTAAACCCTGTTAAGTATGTTCCTACCCTTTTTATTTTCATATGTTTATTTATTGTAAATAAATTATAATTATGCTCTTATAAAATGATATAAACATATAATTATATATGTATTCATAAAGTGAATATAATGGCGTCAAAAAAAGCGACTCAAGTACCTCTTCCATCACCGGCGACTGAAACAAAACAAGCACCTAAAAAGCAGGTTGCTACTAAATTGCCTTTGGCGACAGCAACACCTGTCGGAACAGTAGTACCCTCAGTACCCTCAGTACCCACAGAATCAGTTGTTACTCCAGTATCTCTAAGTGTTCCTATTATGAAAACCGAAGGTGAAGCGGTAGGTGTTGAACCGTCGCAAGTTAAAGATAATGCGGTTTCTGTAATTATTGAGAAAGTTAATACATTATTTGTTAATTTCAAAGAAGTTCAAAATCTTCTAAAAGTTTTGAGCAAAGATTATGAGAAACAACAGAAGATAATTGAGAAGGCGCAGAAAAAACGACAGAATGCTAAAAATTCACCGTCGGGTTTTGCCAAACCTAACAAAATATCAGATGAACTATGTGATTTCATCGGAGTTCCTCATGGAACTGAGAAATCGCGAACTGATATTACCAGATTTATCAACTCGTATGTTAAAGAGCATAATCTAAATAAACCTGAAAATAAGCGCTTCATTCTTCCTGATGATAAACTTAAGAAAATCTTAAACGTAGGAGATAAAGAAGATATCAATTATTTCATTCTACAAAAACTAATTTCTCATCATTTTCCTCCATCAGCAAGTAAACTCGCAGCATCTGTTTGATAAATAAAAATTATCATTTATTTTTTTACATATTATAATAAATAATAAAAATTGATATAAATATATAGTATCATATATACTATATATACGATGGAAACTCCTAATGTTAGAAGTGTTTTAACAAAAACTGCGAATGACGGAAATGCTTTAAAAACAACAGGGAGTTATATTGTAGATTATTTTATGTTGTTTGTAAGAGATTTGGATATTAAAGTAAGTAATAAGTATCTAGAAAAATGTTGGGAAGAAAACCCTAAAAAAACTGTGGCGATTATTTTTAATGGTCGTGATAGATTAAAGGGAAAAAAAGAGAAGAAGATTGCTAATGATGCTATGATTTGGTTGCGTAAAAATAAATTAAACACATATATGTATAATATTAATAATTATATTGAAAAATATGGTTGTTGGAAAGATTTACATTATATAAGTTATAAATTGAAAAGCATAGAACATAAATTTGAATTAAATATTATTGCTCAAAAATTAATTCATGACAAGATAAATTTGGAAAATAATCTACCAATTTCTCTATGTGCTAAATGGGCTCCAAGTGAAAATGATAAGTATGACAAAAGAAGACAATATGCAAAGAAAGTTGCTTCATTTATCTACGGAAGTAAAGATATGTGTAAGATGGAAAAATATAGGAAGGATTATTTAGTACCTTTGAGGAAAAAGATAGATATTGTTGAAGCGAAGATATGTGAAAATAAATGGGAAACTATTAAATATGAAAATGTTCCAGGAGTTGCTTCAAATAGATTGAAGAAGGCTTTTATTAATCATGATAAAGAAAGATATAGTAAATATCTTGAAGATGTACGTAATAATGTAAAAAAAATTAATGTAGCAGGCATTCTTCCTCACGAATTGATAGGTGTTTATATTAAAGAGTTAGATAAAATCGATAATAATGAACTCTGTCAAACAACGGAGATGCAATGGAGAACAATTGTAGAGAATGTTAAAAAGTCAGGAAATTTTGATAATGCTATTTCTATAGTTGATGTATCAGGTTCTATGTTTAATGCTAAAAATGGAAGTATTCCGGCACAAGTAGCCATCGCACTAGGTATTATTACATCATTGTGTTGTAAGGGAAATTTTGCTAATAAAATTATTACATTTAGTGAAGAACCGCAACTTGTAGATTTGATTAGTTATGTAAATGAAGATAATGAGGACAAAGTCATTCCTACTCTTCATGAATGTATAAAAAACATAATGAAAATTAATTTTGGATATAGTACTGATTTTGTAAAATGTAATGAGGAAATTATTAACTACGCTATTAAATACAACGTTACACAAGATAAAATGCCATCAAAACTATTTGTATTTACAGATATGCAATTTAACAATGCGAATGCGAATGCTAATAATCTGGATACTGTTTATAAAAGTATTGTTAAACTATATAATAAAAATAATTATAAAGCACCAAAGTTTATATTTTGGAATCTTAATTCAGACAGCAATGAAATTTTCCCTGTTAATTGCGATACCGAAGGGACTGCTATTGTATCGGGATTTTCAGAACAACTTCTAAAAATATTTATGAATTACGATGAATTTAAACCAGAGTTTATTGTTAATGAAATTCTCGAACCTTATCTAAATGATATTATTATCAGCGACGATTAAGTTATATGATAATTTATTATTTATAATATAAAAATAGATTTATTTTTTTAGTTTTATAAAATATATTAATCTTTAATATGCTACCCGCAAATTGTTAGGTATTTGCAAGGCTATTATGAACTCAAAAAGTTGAGTGAAATAAATAAGTCGTCTAATATCTTTGTTAAAAAAGAGACAAATTTAAAAAGTATAGTCGGAGATAAAATAAATAAGTATAATTGTGATATCTTAAAATCTTATTTAATTCAAAAAGTTAGTTATGAGATTAATAATAATTATAAGAAAATACTAAATAAGGTTAGGAAAAGTATAAACAACTACAAAAGTCTTACAGATAAAGAATTTTTGTATATGAGATATAAAATAAATGCGTATAAATATACCAATTCAATGAATAAAGGATGCTTGCCTTATTTGTAAGATATTATTTCATATTATTTTAATGAAAAAAACAAAAATAATAGGTATAGTAATGATATTCATAAGACATCAATACAAATATCAAAAATTTTATATAATATAATATTATAAATAGATAATAATTATAAATTAAAAAACGAAAATATTGTATTGTGGGTATCGCAGATATCATATTTAATTGGAATAAGCAAGACCGCCCATACCAGATAAAATACGTAGGACATTATAATTAACCGCGAATATATATATAGAGCCTGTCATTTTAGAAGATAAAGATAAGACAGCAGTATCAATACGAGACATATTTAAAGTACCGCTTGGTTGATGTTCTTCGGGTTTTAGAGCAAACGAATAAACATTGATGCCCTTGTGGTACATATCGGGAGTATTTTCGTGATGTTGATAGGGTTGAACAAGCGAGAAATATTCGCCTTGTCTTGTAGCAAAACGATCATTTCCATTAAGCATTATTTTTGCTTGCATTATGGGATTACTAGAAACTATATAGTTATTGAAGGTAACACCAGTACCTGTGCCCGCATTTGCATCTTTATCTGCGGTAGAAAAGTTATTCCAATATACAGATGGTTCGTCAGATCTTTTGATAGCCCATATGAGTTCTTTGCAAGGATGATTGAAATTCATACGCATACTTTTCATCGAATCAGAGTTAACGCCCGAAGATGTTATAGTATCAGTTCCAGTAAATTGTAATTGCTCAATTAAATATTCGTGTGATAATTGAGCAAATCTTCGGCGCTCATCAGTATCCAAGAATATGTAATCAACCCATAAGGTAGGTTCATCAAGAGTTAATACTGATTTTGTAGCAGAGAAAAGAGTAGTAGTACTATTCGGTACGCCATCGGGTTTATCTTGTTCTACACAATAGTTAGAAGTATTAGAGTCGCATAAGTTATCAGCAGATTCATATTCAATATTTATTTTTACTTCGTGATATTGTAAGGCTATTAAGGGAAGCGCGAGACCTACATTGCGGCAGAACCAAAATTCTAAAGGAACATATAATTCGTAAGAAGTTGCTTCTGCTAATTCAGAACAGCAATTTTCTTTATTAGCACCAATCATTTTATAATATCCTTCGCGTTTGCCATATGGTAAGGAAAGTTCATTCCATATGTAAAGCCATTCTGAATAATGCTTATCTATACGTTGTCCACCGATTTCTAATTCAACGGTTTTTAATAATTTTTGTCCAACGTTAGGAACTAACGCTAAATGTCTATCCGTTGAAGTGTTTTTTAATTTTCCGTAAAAATATACTCTATGTATTAAATCACCATTGCGAGTTATTTGATAAGTTGCGCGAGAACCTAGAGAATTACTTCCCGAGGCAGTTTGTTGAATGGCTTCAATAGCGAAGTTAGTATGACGACGATAAACTACTTTGAAAAAGGTAATTTGAGGATTACCAGTTAAATAAACATCCTGAGCACCATAAGCAACTAATTGAAGAAGACCACCACCCATTTACGCTATATTCTTTATACTATTAGAGGAGAAAAAAATATAGATTATATGACACAAAAATAAATTTTATTATATAAACCTTAATATTTATAATTCAAATATAATGATGTTTAAAGAGAAGTCATCTAAAAAAAAAATAACGACAGATATAAATGAAACAGTTACATTGGATGCAATGCATAATAATATGATAAAGGATTTTGAAAGGAGCGATAAGGAAAAAATATATTATATTAAAAAATTAAATTTTTGCGAAGAAAAGAAAAGCGAGATATTAAGGCAAATTAATAGTACAACTAATAAAGAAATTAATAGTAAATTATGGTTTAGTAATATAGAGTTAAATGAAGAAATTATAGATATTAAAGGAAAATTAAATGAACTTAATAATTTAGATGAAATAGAATATTATAAACATACAAGTGATATATTATTTCAATATTATGATACTGTAAATAAACAATCAGATATTAACCAAAATATTAATTTTATTAAAGAAACATGTAATAAACCAAAAACATATAAAAAAGATTCCAAAAAAAAACGTAATAATAATATTAATTATAATACTAAAAATGTCTTAGAGGCTCTCAATAATATAGATAGTAAAAATACATTGATAGAAAATAAATCTATTATTAGCGATAAATGCGAAATTAATGAGAACGAAAAAAGCGATAGTGACAAAGATAATAATAGCAAAATATGCGATAAAAGTACGTTAGTTGATAAATATATGGCTATAATTAATAATAGATATGTAAGAACTGTTGAAGAGGAAAATATAGAAATATGTAAAATATGTAAAAATAATATGACATGTCTTCAGTATGATGCTATAATAGTGTGTAATATATGCGGATATCAAGAATTATTATTAGTAGAACAAAATAGACCAATATTAAAACAGAATACTAAGGATACATCGCATTTTTGCTATAAGAGAATTAATCATTTTAGAGAATGGTGTAATCAGGTTCAGGGAAAAGAAAGTACTGATATACCAGATGATATATTCGAAAAAATTTTAACGGAAATTAAGAAAGAAAAAATTACAGATTTGAAAAAAATAACTTACTTAAAAATGAGGGATATTCTTAAAAGATTAAGAATTAATAAATATTATGAACATATTAATTATATTATAAATAGAATTAATGGAATACCTACACCACAATTTAGTCCCGAATTAGAAGATAAACTGTGTAATATGTTTAGAAGTATTCAAGCGCCATTTCTTAAACATTGTCCAAAAGATAGAAAGAATTTCTTATCATATAGTTATGTACTTTATAAATTCTTTCAAATACTCGGATTAAACGAATATCTCAAATATTTTCCTTTATTAAAAAGTAGAGAAAAACTTTATATTCAAGACCAAATATGGAAAAAAATATGTATTGATTTGAATTATGAAATTATACCATCACTTTAATAATATAAATCTTAATATGAAATGTGTGTATTTTATCGATTACTCGCTCTACTTATGCGTTATTTCAATTGGATAAGAAAAGATTATTTGGAATAGCAAAACAAATCTATATCTATTTTCTAAACTTTTTGGTTTATCTAGAATCCCTTAAGAGACCGCTCTATAACTGCTTATAATTTACACCAATAATATTAAAAATCCTATTTTGATTTTTGAGTACATAACTTTTTATTTTCTAATATTTCAAAAGTTTTCTAGAAATTTTTAAATAAATTAAGTTATGTACTCAAATTCTAAAATCAAAAATTAAAGATTATTTGCTTCTTTTTATAATTCCTTACGAATGCGCTCGTCCACAATACAACTCTTTATAATCCTGAGCAAAAATAATAATCCTATATACCCTACGGTATATTACCATAAATAAATTTTATCACAGATAAAAAATGATATATTTTCACTTATAAAAAATTATAATATGCCTGCAAAGTATATAACATACGAAGAACTCTTTATAATTAATAAAGCAATTCTCTTATCATATGTTATATTATATTCATTATGTATAATAATATTTTATATTCCAATGGAAATTACTTTGTAATAATTCAATAAAAAAGAAATTATATAACTTATAACAACATAAAATC
>Ga0208974_1000821_pt1 | contig 12452 bp, 11 predicted proteins | sample GreLakmeER15MSRF_FD_187699 | JGI IMG/M metagenome (GOLD analysis project Ga0208974, IMG submission 187699) | Freshwater lentic microbial communities from great Laurentian Lakes, MI, USA - Great Lakes metaG ER15MSRF (SPAdes) | ecosystem: Environmental > Aquatic > Freshwater > Lake | place: Great...
AGTAAGAATGCCAATAATTCTGGTATTTCCTTGTACCATCAATGCGGTAGTTGCACCACCAACAGTTACATTATTAAAAACTGAAACTCCAGAGAAGTTTGCATTTCTCCATCTTTGTGTTCCAATACCAATATCATAAGTATTATCAACATTCGGAACAAGATTTGAAATAAATTCTCCGGTGACATTAATATTGTCTGTTGCACTATTACCAAGATTGATTGTCCCACCTTCAAAAGTGACAGGTCCAACAAATGTGGAAATTCCAGTAACTTTTAAATCACCACCAACATTTAAATTCTTTTCAATACCAACTCCACCTTCAACAATTAAAGCACCAGTGTCTTTATCTGTTGATTGAGTATCATCAGTAATTTGAACTGCACCACTAAAGGTAGAAATACCACTAAAAGATGTATTATTTAACGTTGCTCCCGAAAAAGATGCACCGGCAGATACATTAGCCCACTCTAATTGACCAGATGCATTTGTCTTAAGAAAATATCCTTCTTGAGGTGTTGCAGGGAAAGTATATGTTGTGACACCAGCAAGAGAATTTGGTGACTTAAGTGTTAGATAGTTTGAACCATTTGTAGTTCCTTCAACAAGATTTACACCGCTACCCGTTGAAGAACTTTCTCTTGTCCAATAACGATGAGAACCAAAAAATTTATTTCCTTCTGAGGTGCTATTAATACCAATGTAAAACTCAAAGGTATCAAGGGTGAGAGCTGGTTCACCTGCCTCTAAAGATGGCAGATTAACGAAATTACCCCTCTTAAACTGAATTACTGGAGAAGTCATTTCTTTTTTTATTATTTTTTATTATTTATTTTTTAGAATTGTCCACCATCCACATCAATTTTGCTATCCAAATCGACTTCAAGTTGAGTTACAAACTCTGGTGGTAAGTCAGCATCTTCCGAGGCAGTTTGTAAAACTTGATCTGCTGGGACTAATGTATATTTTCCCAATGCAGCGTCATATGTTAAAACATATTTGTCTTTTGATGGCAAATTGGAAACAGAAACATCTGCTAAATCTGAAAGAAATTCTGCCACAACGGTTTTCTCCTGAGATACAGTAAAGTTGTTACCAGAATCTATTCTAACTTGAAAATCTGCCATCTTTTTAAGGCATTTTCAATTATTTATGTTGAAATGCCTGCTGTGACTAATGCCATTCCTTCAATAACTCTGGTTTTAATTCCAGAATTACTTGCGACTAAGATATCATAGTAATATCTGCCTGGACTAATGGTAGAAGTAACTTCATCTCCCATTGAAATAGTAATTTTTCCAGTAGCAACCGTAATTGATGTTGCAAATGAATATGATGTGGTTGAACTTGGGAATTTTTTAAGTCTGGATGTTGCAGTTGAGTTTGTTAGATTATACAAAGTTCCATCAGCATTTGTAAGAGTAAATGTTGATGCAAAATCTGCGCCTTGTTCAATTGATATATTAACGACTGGTACTGCCATTGGAGATTTTATAAGTATTTATTCAAAACCCCCCCCCAGAGTATCTTTCTGGGGGGGGTGAATGAGACGGTTTATGAAGTAGTTTATTGCTCAATATTCTTTGGTAAAGACACGGAAAATGAATGAGATCCTTCAAATCTTTCTCCACTTTCTTCACACCAAAAATCAATATCATAGTTATCTACTTGATCTTCACTTCTTTCCAATTCATATTTAAGTTGATAAAATTCAATAAAATCTTGATCGTTGCGAAGATACTTCATATTATTTCCGGGTTTAATTATTTCTTCAACTAAAGATCCATTTTTTTTGATTAAATACCCAAAAGACAAATCATTGTAATCTTCTTCTTTTCTAATACTTATTGAAATTTCACAAAGCATAAGGTTTGTTGCTTCTTCTTCAAAAACAACAGATTTTAATTCTTTATTTAAATCTAGTGTTACATTTAGGTTTAACATAATCGTAAATTTAATTTGGGATTTGATAATATATTCTTGCATATCCAGCAGAACCGCCACCTTGACCAGGGCCGCCATTACCTCTTCCATTAACTGGATCTGGAGATCTAAAAAATAAATTTGCTGGATTATAATGTATCGGTGTCCATAAATCTCCACCAGCTCCATTGAATCCACTCGATTGATCATCATTACCCCTTAGTCCTGGAACAGAACTACCGCCAAAGTATATAAGTGTTGATGATGGTTGTGGAGTTAAAGTTAATAAAGATCCACCAGCTCCTCCTCCACCAGCAATTTGGTTGCTACTATTACCTCCAGCACTACCTCCATTAATTGTTATATTTATTTGTGGATTTCGTAAAGAACTTAGTCCACCATTTCCTGCACCTATGCCGTCAAATCCTCCGGATGGGCCAGCAGAACCACCATAACCTACTATTACAGGATATGACCCAGGAATAGATGATACTGTAAAAAATGCTGAGTGACCAGATCCACCACCGCCACCACCTCCTGGGCCAGACTCTCCAGAATTCTTTCTACCACCGCCCCCAGCTCCACCTCCTTGAAGTTGAATATAATAAGTTGCGTTCGGATCATTAGCAGAAATAGTAAAAGTTGAAACGCCAACGGTAGTAAAAGTATGAACTTTATAATTATTTCCATCTCTTGCTACAAATGTGGTTTCTGTTCCACCCGAAGCAGAGATTGCTTTAATAGTAGGTGCTGCAGCTCCTCCTCCACCAACTCCTTGTCCTAAAATTCCTTTATCACTTTGAAATATTTCTAATGACTTGCCGACGTTTCTTCCAGTTGATGATTTATAAGACATTTATCAAACCTCCACATCACCGTTTACAATTACATTGAGTTGTCCAAAAGTAGAACCAATACTAAGTCGATCCCCTGTTGCGGTTAATACAATTGGATATGATGGTTCAATGAATACTGTTTCTGATTGTGCAATAGAAACATTAAACATTCTAGTATTAAATGAAACGGAACCACCACTAGGGATATAATAAACATGTGCATTAATGGAAGTTGTAGAGATTCCATTATGTGCAATAATTGATTTGACGTAAACTTTTTTATCATTTGCAACTGTTACAATACCAACAGTAGTTCCTGCTGCTACGTTAACAACATTATTTGTGAGTCTTCCTCTTGTTAATGCCATAGTTCTCCTTGTTTTACTTGATTAGTTAAAAAGATAAGAATCTAAAATAAAATTACCATCATAATCATTAGCAGTGATTACACCAACAGTATTTAATCCATTTGTTGTAATTGTAACAGCAGAACCAACAACTAATGTTGTAGCAGTAATAACTCCAACACTTAGTCCGGAAGAATTAAAGGTATTCGTAGATCCTGTGATATCATATTCTGTTGCAGTTACGAATCCGGTTGCATTTAAACTTGTTGCTCCAATTGTTCCAACAGTAATATTAGGAGTTCCGGATAATCCTGTTGCATTACCAGTAAGAGCACCAACAAAACCACCAGTTGAAGTCGTAACTCCAGTTGCATTAATGTTGGTTGTTCTTAATGAAGTGAATGTAGAAACTCCAGAAGAGTTGATGTTACCAACTACATTACCAACAAAAGTGGTTGCAGTAGCAACTCCAATATTTTGTATATTTCTACTATCGTCAATTACCGTAGTATTGTTGATTTGAATTGCCATTTTCTTTTATTAGGCTTTCAAATTTATTTAGTAAAATTATTATCCGACAATTCTTTAATTGCTTCAATTAAAACACCAATTAATCCACTATAATTTACAGACAATCCGTTTTCATCTTCTGAAACTAATTCGGGAAAAACTTTTTGAACTTCTTGCGCAATCACACCAATTGATTTTTCTTCTGTTTCTTTCCAGTTAAAATTAACACCTCTCAATTGCTTAATTTTATCAAGAGCATTTTCAACTGTATGAATGTTTTTTTTAAGATTTTCATCAGAAGTTGAGTTAACAATTGTTGCCGTTAATCTTCCGAGTGATGGATTATATGTAAGATTTGTAGTAGATATTTTTGCTTGCGTATTAGTTCCATCAACAAATACTGGATAAAACGTACTATTTGTACTTGTATCATCAATAGAACTAATATTGGTTAGAGTAACTGGGAATGCATTTCCTAAAGAAACTCCAGAAAATGTTAACCCTCCTGCAGGTGGAGTTGAAAATACAATATTCGAACCAGAAACAGAATAATCATCAGATGGATCTTGAACTACACCACCAAGATTAATAATTAATGTTTGCGGTGATGGTGGTGTAATTGAAGATGAACTTGAAGTTAATGGAAAGGTTGTTGTAGATCCATTAAAAGACGCAGAAATATCATCAAGTATTTTGATTTGATTTGTACTTATTGGACTATAACTTTTCCAGACAGTTCCATCCCATTCATAGGAGAACCCTGATGTTACATCTGTGTATACTTGTCCTATTGTAGGAGAACTTGGAAAATTGAGTGCCACTTCTCTTTTGCCCTTTAGATTATTTATTATCTATTTTTATTTACCGTGCTCTGTCCCATGCACAGTGAGCACGTTGACCGTCTTGTAAAACATAATGAAAAAAGATTTGATGATAATACCATTCTTGTTGATTTTTACCAAACAGTCTTGTTTTGCCCCCCGGCATAGGATCTCTCCAATGTGGACGTTCACATCCCCTATAAACCATCCCATCACCAGGTTTTAAAATTATAAAACGATTTTCTCCAGGTTTTGAGATTTCTGTCATTTTTTCATCTGTATAAGTATCAGGAGTTTTAATCCAGATAGGCCAATCAGCATCCTTTCCTTCCAGATTGGTACTGATATGAACCGTCACAGAAATCTCACAAGCATCCCGATCCGCATGTTTTTTCAATTCTTGTCCCGGAAAATAATAACGGTCGTAATAATAAGTATTATAAAGTTTCCGTCCCAGTGCTTCTTCCAGTTTGAGACGAATACCAGTATGAATCACACGATACTGAGGGTGCCAATAACGGGCAAGAGAACCCTCAACCTGCAATTCAATATCATGATGAGTAAATTGATCTAATTTTTTACCCCAATAATTGATTTGTCCTCGTTCTTCAGGAAGAGGATGATAAAGTTCTTCTGGATCCCACAGATTTTTGATGACCAAATATCCATTCTTTTCAAAGGATTCATTGCGAGTCCAAGCAGTTCCCATATTCATCTTTTCCTGCATCATTAGTTGCAGATCTGTCGTTTGTTCCGCCATTTCAATGCCACCTCTTTCCAACAGTCCATCCCACAAGGCTCTTGCGAGTTCCTTTTGTGACTTTAAGAACACGGTGCATCGTGCGAGAATCAAAAAGAATAATTGCCCCACGATTACGTGGTGCAATATAACTATTCCCCGCTTCATCAAGAAGTTGAAGATTTCCACCCTCATAGTCATCAGGATGAGAAAGTTGCAACACAAATGAAAGTTTTCTTACAAGTTCAATATTCTCATTTAAGAAGTCTTGTGCGAGTCCATCTTGACGATTGCCAACACTTACGGGTTTATATTGGGTTGCAAGTCCTGCATCATTGTGCCAACCATAAAACTGCCCTTCACTGTATTTTGTAAACTGCATTGATTCTCCATCAATACAATGCAAATCATAAAGAAAGTTTTCACGATTTGCGCGTTGAATATAGTGCCACATGAATCCACCCACCCAATGCTGAGTAGGAATCCATGCATTATAAGAATTTCTTTTATCTTTGTTTAGGGCATCTCCATGAAGTTTAGAGTCTGCCATTTTTTCGTCAAACTTTTCCGTTAAGTCTCTTTCGATAATATGTATAATATCTTCTGGTAGATCTGTATAGTACCAAATACTTTGATATGCCATAGATTAATAATGTGGTATGAAGTTATGATATCTAAAATTTTTAAAAATGTCAAGTATTACATTACTCTATGCAATTTTAATTCATTTATTTCTTTTTTAAGTTCCTTAATTGCTTCAATCAAAACACCAATAATTCCATTATAATTTACAGTCTTTGGATTGTCACCATGAACCAATTCTGGAAGAACCTCTTGAAGTTCTTGTGCAATTACACCATAGGAAGGAAGTCCAGATTCTTTCCAATCAAACTTAACTCCGCGCAACTCATCTATAATGTCTAATGAATTTTCAATTGGTAAAATATTAGTTTTGTAATTAATATCAGATAAGGCATCAAAATCTTGAGCTGTTGCAATTCCAATCACATTAATGCCATTTGGATTAACATTTACTATTGATGATCCAGCAGATACTGCAGTAAGTTGCCCTAACCCTGGAGAGAAAAATCCAGTTTGAGAATCTCCAATAAAATATATTGATGGAGATGATGAAGTTCCTGGAGAGAATGATACATTTGTTAAAGATGTGATAATACCAACGTTAAATGGTGCCGCATCAACCCAATAAGCATCTGTACCAACACCGATTATATTTTCATCATAGTAAACAAACAATCTACCATAGTTTGCATTATAAAATAAATCTCCATTTGAATTTGCAGATGGTGGAAATAGAGTTCCAATTCCAATTGTTCCAGATCCACCACCCTCAAAGAAAATTGTTGCAACACCGACATTAGAATCATAGAGCGCAGTTGACACTCCTGTGCCATAAAAATTGATAAATGTTACGGCATAACCAACCAACCCACCAGTCGTTCCAATTCCAATTCCGGCACTGATGTTTTGAAGATATGCGCCATCACCATAGTAAGTGACAATTCCGGATGTTGCCGTGATGACTCCAGAAGAAACTTTAACTGTTCCTAATGTCGAAATTCCAGTAACGTTAATATCGACTGCATCTAAATTTGAAACCTCAAGATCTCCAGCATTTAAATCAATTGTCGCAATCGTTGCAATTCCAGTAACATTTAAATTTGTAACTTTGGCATTAGTTACCGTCGTAACACCATTTAAAGTACTAAAATTATTGACGGTTAAATTATCGAATGTTGAACCAGTAACGAAAAGAGAAGCAATTGTAGAGACACCCGTTGCAGAAAAATTAGAAGTTCGAACAGAAGTAACTTCAATGTCCCCTGCATTAATATCGACAGTTGCAATTGTCCCAATTCCAGAATAATTTAAGTTTGTTCCTCTTAAATTGGTGACAATTCCTGTTGCCACTGTCGCAATTCCAGTAACATTTAAATTTTGAACCGTTCCAATTCCAGAATAATTTAAGTTTGTTCCTCTTAAATTGGTGACAATTCCTGTTGCCACTGTTGCAATTCCAGTAACATTAAGCAAACTTACAGTTGTAACACCACTCGAATTAATATAAGTTGAATTCAATCTATTGATAGTAGAAATACCAATAGTTTCATTTTCTACTGTTAAATTTGTAACAATTCCCGTTGCAAGTTTTAACGTTGCGATAGTTGCAACACCAACAATAGTTAGATCTGTTGCAGCAATTCCACCACGAACATCAAGTTCTGTTCTAGGCCCGGTGCTTGCAATACCAACTTTTCCTGTTATAGCATCAGCCAGGATAAGATCGGTTGCAACCTCTAAACCATTTTTGACTACAAAATTCTTATTAATAGCCATTTGGGTTCACTATCCCCCGATTATATTTTTTACTATTTATTAGGACAAGTATTCAATAGTAACATATGCTTCAGTGCTTGGATTTCCTCCAAGTCGAGTGCTTATAACATTAACTTCTCCATTTGTATAACCACTACCTCCTCCACCACCAGATCCACTTCCAGTTCCCGCATTTCCACCAACGGTTCCAGATCCTCCTCCACCATTATCTCCACTTGCATTGCCTCCATTGTTTCTATATCCTGTTCCATCTTTATATCCTCTCAAAATAGTTGCAGAAGATGATGCAAGTTGTCCAGCAACTCCTCTAAATTGAACATTTCCAATATCATTGCACGGAGCAATTCCTTGTTGAGCCCAATAATCACCTATGCTGCAAGATGAAACTCTACCCCCTGTAGTAGCAGAGTAATTAATTCCACCACTTGTTGCACCACCTGCAAAAAATCCTTGCACAGGTAATGTGCCAGTTGCAAATAAAACTCCACCAAATCCAGCATTTCTACCAAATCCGTTTTCTCCAGCAATACCAACACCACCACCATCTCCACCTCTACCTTGAGACCCTGCGCCGCCACCACCACCCAATGTGACTAATAGTTGACCTTTTTTATAGAAGAAAGCTCCACCACCACCACCGTTTGAACCTCCAGATGGAAGTGTTTGCGCGCCAAGTTTAAATACATATTCTTGATTTTGTCTCAGAGTTAATGTAAATACAGATATTCCACCCTCTCCTCCTCTATTTCCATTTCTACCAGCTCCTGCTGCGGCCGCCATTGTCATTCTAACAGTAATATCTTTTTCGGGAGCATACACAACTAAAGTTCTGGTAAAAGTTGATGCGTTTGCCGTAAAAGTAATTGGTTGATCAAAAAGATTTACATTTCCAAAACCATATTGATTTGCATTTCCATCAAGAAGTTCATAATTTAATATGGATCTTGCAGAAACTACTCCATAAGTTACTGAATTTGAAGTAACTGGAGAATTTCCTGCAGATGGATGACTTACTGTAACAGAAATTGTGTTTGTAGATACATTTGGAAGAGATATTGTTAAAGTTGATGAATTTGCTCCACTTACATTGCCCCCATTTGACAATGGATTTCCATTCAAACTCCACTGATATGACAATTGAGAATCTGAACCATCAGAAGTTGTGGCAATTACATTAAATGTTGTTGAACGACTTTGAGCTACAGTTGAAGAAGATGGTTGAGATGTAATTGAAATTGTTGGACGAACTGTGATTGAAACTATGTTTGAATCTAGAGGGTCATTAATTGCATTGGGTGTTGATTTTCCAATGGCATATGCAGAGGCAACATAATCAGCACGAAGATAAAATTGTCTTCCAGTATCCGTGGGATTGGATAGACTTGATAGAGTTAATGCGGTTGTTGCTGTTCCTGTAATTGTAGAACTATTACTTAAAGCACCAACTCCAACTTCATACCATTGATAAGAAATATATCCAGAATTTTCCGCAGGATTTGGTGGAGTTTGAGTTGGAAATGTTGCTGTTGCAATACCGACCAATGTAATCGAACCTCCATTATTAGTCGTGATTCCAATAGGTTGTTGGGAAAAGGACAAAATTGGCCCATTTATTTCTAGAGAAGTTGGTATGTGGCGAAATATTTGAAGTCCTATCATCCGAAGTTTTGTCCTCCAATTACACCAAAGAGAGATGAACCACCATCAAAAGTCATAAAGGAATAGATGTCAGTTTTATTTGCAATTTTTGTTACCTCAGGAACAACTCCTCCCCCAGCCCAATACACTGGAATTGACGAACCTCCAGATGTTTTAAATGTATCGATACCAACAGAATATCCAGTAGAATCTTGAAGGGTTTTAATTGTAAATGCTGTTGCTCCAGATGGAGGATTTAATAAAGTGAATTGAGCAACTGCAGAAGTTACTGTTAAAGTAAACGATTGTGCAATAGACAAATCAATATCGACATTTCCACCAGATATTGTAAGAGCCTGAACATTTTCTGAGTAGGTTTTGAACTTGGCAGAACCCTCAATATCAACTTTTGCTCTTGGTGATGCGGTTCCAAATCCGACTTGTGTGCCAAAAGTTGAAACTGCTGTTCCAACAACAAGTGTCGTTGCAGTTACAATACCAGCACGAATGTTACTTGATGTGCTATCAAAACGATAAGACGTTGCGGTAATTGCTCCACCAACAAAAACATCTTTTGTTGTCGTAAATCCTGCAAAAATTGCAGTATTATTTACATAAACATCAGTATTTCCTGTTCCTGCAGTTCCCAATTCCAAAGTATATTTTGGAACTGAAGTTCCAATACCGACTCTGATTAGATTATTTGGATAAATTCCAGTTCCAATTCCACTTGCCGTTGAACTCCACAAACTGTCATTTGCGAGATTAATAAGTCCACTTCCATCACCAATGAACTTATTTGCAGTAACAGTTCCACCTATATTAGTGTTTCCATTGACATTAAGTTTGTAACCATTTGAAGTTGTTCCAATTCCAACTCCAAGTCCGTTGATCACAAAAATAGAAGAACCAGAACCTACTTGGAAAGAATTTAATCCTGGAGAATCTGTTGCAATTCCAATTCGATCAAAAATTCCAATATTTAAAGTTTTAGATATACTTACATTACCAAAACGATACCAATCATTATCGGTGGTGTAAATCCAACCAATACTTCCACCCTTAACTGGATTTGCATTATATGTAATATCTCCAGGATTTCCTGCAAGAACTGGAGTTGAAATTCCGACAGTTTGCTTTCTCGAAACTGTTGCATCACCTTGCAGGAATAAAGATCCAGCCTCAATACCTTTAGATGAAGTTGATGTAATTTTATTATTAAAAATTACTGGGCCATCAAATTCAGAAATGATGTTTCCATTTGGCCCACCTTCAACACGAATTGAACGACTAATCGATGCCTCAAGTGGAGTTAAAACATCAAATCCAACATTGATGCCACCAGTTTGAATATCTTCCCCAGTAATTGATGGGACTGGAGAATCAAAAACTTCCTCTTGTCCTGTTGAAGAACTTACCTTTTTATTGCCAACATAAAAATCACCAGCATCATTCATTCCGGTGTAAACGTTAATACCACCATCTTTTTTTGTTGACTGGGACAATAATTCTTCTTGTGAAGAAAGATTGCGATTTTGACGATCTGGAAGAGCAGTTGAATAATTTCCTGGGCCAAATCCAACATATTCAAAAGTATGACCAGAAGCACGAATAATTGAATTTCTTCTGAATTCAATCGGACGACAATTAATTCTTCTTACTACACTATTGATTGAATGAGTAGTTGCTCTTGTTCCAAGAGCACCTCTGAATACTGTAATTGGATTATTGGTGACTGTAGTTTTAACTCTTACAATTTCTTCATCAATTAATAAATAATCTCCAATTTTAATATCAAGATCTGTAATATTTGCAATCTCAATATTTTGTGTTGTTGCACTTAAAATATTTGCCGAAAGAGTAGTTGTAATTCCAGCATACTCTACAACTTGCCTTCCTCCAAGATTTTCATTCTCTAGAGAAACATTTCCTCCAGAAGAAGAAAGTCCATATCTATAAACATAAATTGTGCCAGAAGTGGAAGGTGAAGTTGTTCCAATACCAATATTAATATTAAATGAATTTTGATTATTAACTCTCTTGACAATAAAATCACCATTATAAAGATTCGAATTTGCTCCACCAAATTTGACTTTATTATCAACTCTCAATCCATGTCTTTGAGCAGTTGTAACAATACCAATTCCAGTGGAAGAATCATATGATAAAGCAGTTACATTTAATGTTTGTCCGGTTAAAGTCGATGTCGCATTTTCAGTATCAGTAATTCCAATACCAAGAGTTGTGGCTGCACCAATCGCAGATGAAGAAAAAACTTCAATTTCTTTTGCAGATCCTGTAGAAATTCCAGTAATTCTATAAAGAGTATTGAATTCATTATTTGAACTTGGAAGAACATTAAAAATACTTAAAGTATCTCCAGTGTTATCATAGATCTTGGTTACTGTAACAATACCTACACTATATCCCGTCGTTGTGCCCACACCAACAACTTGTAAAGAATCACCAATTCGATAGGCACTTCCCCCATCCATGATTTCAACATCGGTTAGATTTCCAGAAGAATTAATTTCAATTCTTGCTGTTGCGTGTTGTCCTTGAGTATTGGCAACTCCAGCAGAAACTAATTTTGCATTATAAAAATATCCTGCATTTCCATTACCATAACCAGATCCACTATTTGCAATTGAAACATTAATTACTCGATTCAGTCCATGATCAATTGATGTGAAAATTGTATGTGCGGTTCCAGTTGAATTTGAAATAATTCCAGTGATGCCCACACCAACGTTCATATCAAATAATGATTCCTGAAGTGTTTCTTTCGTAACACTGTGTTGAGGATCGTCAATTACAACCAATCCAATTTGATTTGGAAGTGCAAATGAAGCAGATGCCTTTGGATCAGAAGATGGATTATCTCTATTTGTCTGAGGATAGAGATATTGTATTGGTTGAGAATATCTCTCACTCGAAAATGGTGAAACTGTTGGAGAATTTGAACTATTCAGAATTAATAGATTATAAACTCCATCTTGATTTCCTGGCACATATTCTTGAACTTCTTGAACACGATAAACCTGATATGTTCCTTTATATTTTTTCTGAGCAAAAGTGGGGAGGCTTGTTGTTCTATTTGATGTATCGTTTGTAAATGTTCCTGGGCCAATTACACTATTCAAAGATACAACAAATTCTCTTGCACTAGTAATTCCAGTAACATTAAATGTTCCATTAAATCCAGAATTTGCTGTTCCTACTGAATTATTTGAACTCTTTACATTTTGAATTAAAACTTCAGATCCAAGTTTTAATCCAT
>Ga0208974_1000826_pt1 | contig 12424 bp, 22 predicted proteins | sample GreLakmeER15MSRF_FD_187699 | JGI IMG/M metagenome (GOLD analysis project Ga0208974, IMG submission 187699) | Freshwater lentic microbial communities from great Laurentian Lakes, MI, USA - Great Lakes metaG ER15MSRF (SPAdes) | ecosystem: Environmental > Aquatic > Freshwater > Lake | place: Great...
TTTGAAAATCCATATGCGATTTGTTGAACTTCTTCTAAACTAGGCTTGATCATTATCTCTTTCCTGCCTCAAGAAGTGGAAGCCCTGCTTCGGTAGGAATGTAGATGACGCTATTCGATCCCGATTCAAGATTCTGAATCCACAACCAACGCAGATAGGATTCATTGTTCTTGAGTGAAGCACCAATGATTTCGTTGGCCTGTGCTACACCATGTGCCCTTGCAATCTCTGCATCCGCTAGAGACTTAGCCGCTTCCAACTTGGCTTCGGCTTCAAGGATGGTAATCTTTCGATTTTGTTCTGCTTGGGCATACTGAGCCATACCTTCTTGTTCAGCAGCCCAAACATTGTACTTGGGACGAATGTAGGAGCATGCTCCCACGAATCCACTAATGGCAATAAAACCGATCACACCAATAGCAACGAACTTGATGGTTGCACTACGGTCGTAATCTTCTACACTATTTCTATTGTTGGAATTGTACATTTTCAATATCTCCTGTTAGTGAGCAAGTAAGAACCTTACATTTGGTTCTTTGGGTTAATTGTAACAACTTCTAGGGTTATGTCAATACTAAAAATCTGAAAATCATCACTTCCTTCGACGGGATCGAATGAGGCTACCGCCAAACAAAAGCGATAGGCATCCCGGAGCAGGAGCGAGGCTGTAGTAGAAGTCATCCATAATGAAATGGCTTCCGTTAATTGTATTCATTCCTTCTCTCCAGATAGAGAGAGTATCAATCTCATATCCTGCACCATAACTCAACCAAGATTGATATTCGTCGCTGATACTAAAACTAACATCAAATTGCGTTACTCCATTTCTCTTACCAACAATTCTTAGATCTTGATTCACATCCCATGCGGAGGTAAACCAAGCACCGAAGAAGTGCCAGCCAACACCATCGGTTCTTGTGATATTCCATCGGCTATTTTGATTTGCATATGGGTCACGATAGTAGGGAGTGTATAGTGCTGCATTCCCACGAAGACCCACGGCGTATCCAGCCGTCTTCGATTGCTCATGGTTCACACCATACCACCCCCACTGACCCGTATAAATTCCATCTTCTGACCCCACTCCAACCGATGAGAATCTGAATCCTTCATACTTGGCTAGCGGTCCTCTACCTGAATCAAAAGGATCGCCAGGAACAGTAAGGTCATCGAAGTTGAGAACACCCACACTGGCGAAAGTTGTAGATGCCACAACGATTGAAGAAACGATTGACAAAAGTTCATGCTTCATTGTTATTTTCTCCCTTTACTTCGTCTTCAAACATACTGAACACCATGCCGCTCTTGCTGTTCTTCCAGTAATCAAGTTCTTTCTGAGGATAGCCATTTGCAGCAAACCACTCATGTAGTTGTTCCTGAGTCATGTCACGAATATTCTCTGGAGCAGGCTTGGGAAAGCCGTATCGCCACCCAGTAGGGGGATCAATAAACATCACAGTCTTTTTCATCGCTTATCCTTTCCCCACAACATGGCAATGCCAGCAATCGATAATCCGGTAATTATCCCTAGTGTGTACACAGTAAGAATAAGTAGTGTTATATTCATAGCAGTCCATTCTCCTGATCGAATTGTGCAATGCGGTCTAGTGCAGCATTGCGTTCTTCCTTGCCATAACATTTCCAACCACGCCGCTTTGCGATCTCTTTGGGATCGCTTGCGAGAGGAGAGTCTACAGTAAGCCCGTTGATATAGGCTTCCAGTTCACAGGCAATGCGCCTTGCCTCGTCCCGTTGTTGGACCATTTCATCCAATGCAGCATAGGCTGCGTCTAGTTCGCTAATCTTCACTTACCGCCCTCCATCCAATCCGCTACCGCAAGCAGAGCCTGTGCAAGAACTCTCAAGTTGTGCGGATTGTCCATATAGACGGTCGGTGAAGCGGGTTCGGAAGTGTCAAAATAGTCCGCACGAACTCCTCCCATGCGCTTATGCATCGTGGAGTTGTAGAGCGTAGTGATCTCCACTTCGCACCGTCCTCCCGACACAACCCTCACGCCCACAGGACGGGTCTGTTCTGCCGCCATACGCAGACGCTCCATCTTGGTGATGCGGGTGGTCTTGATTTTCTTCTTGGTGTTAGGCATTGCCGTCCTCCTTGAAGCAGTCCCAACCCTTTCGCTTTGCGATCTCTTTAGGATCTCTTGCAAGAGGATAGTCTGGCAGAATAATCTCTGAGCACGGATTCGTGCCAAAGTTATTTGATGTATCACGACGATCCTCCTCAAGCATGATGATTCGTGCTTCTAGATCGCAAGAATATCTCCTCGCCTCGTCACGCTGGGCCGTTAGTTCGTCAGAGTAAGCATAGTAAATGTTTCTGAAATTTACCACATCATCTGACCAAGGATGCTTGTCTCCATCCTTGAAGCAATCCCATCCCTTTGAATGGGCAAAGTCGCCAGCAAGGAATCCAGTCATGTGCATCATGTCGCACACATCACGACGGGCACGATCCCGCTCCTTGCACAGGGCGACCATACGGTCTGCGGCATCACCACAGACATCTTGGAGATTGTCAATCTCCTTGAGTGCATCATCCCTTTCAGCAGTGAGCCGAACGATATCTCCATAGGCTTGCTTCATGATGATCTGCTCCATCGTGGAGCCACTTCCACCATCAAGGTACGCTTGAATCATTGCCAGTGTATCAGATGTCATAGTGATTTGGATCTTCGCTTTCAATTTTGTTCACAAAATTCAGAACACGATTCATTTGAGCCTCTGTTGGCTTTTCCTGACACTCAGGAGAACGAGTAGCCCACATAGGGGGAATTGTGCTGCTGCCAATGTCTCCTGTAATCTCACAAACATTGCGGCTCATGCACTCTGCCATCTTGATCATACCATACACTTCTTCATCGCCGCCGTCAATGTAAAAACGAAGAGTTCCAAACTTTTCTTTGACTTGAACAGCCTTCACATAAAAGTCTGGATTCGTCTTACGCTTCCATTCCACATGGTTCTGAATGCAGCGGCACAGATTGTCGATGATGAAGAACCAACCATCCCCACAGCAAAACCCAAACCCCATGAGAGAGTCTGTGAGAGGTGCATCCCTATCCGCAAAGATATCGGGATAGCGGGTGTATAGAAGATTTGAGAGATCTGAGTGCATGGTCTGATTACTCCTTTTTCCATCCCAAATCCACGAAATGGTGCCAGATCTTTCTAGCATTAGGCTTGTTCACTTTCAAAAGGTTAGATTCAAGTCCCTTTCCTGCCGAATTTGTAATGTTATATTTCACTTCGGTGTGGCTGCTATCTTGAATGATGAATTCAATTCCCAAATCATCAGCATTCTTGTAATTGCAGTATTGAATCGATACTGTATCTTCGTTCTTTGTATGAATGAAAGATAGGAAACCACCCCTCCACATATAGGTTTCCGTCTTTCGCAATTCATCCGAACAGGGGACAGTGAGCATACTGATCCGATGAGTGTTATCTTTGATCATGGTATTCAGAACTCAACGACAGTTGAGAATGCGATGAGCCGCAAACTCTTCGAAAGAAATGTTTTCACCCAAACTGTTGAAACGACGGGTGAGTTGCCAGTCATCGAACAATTGTCGGGTCAGAATCTTGGTAACGATTTCGACCATTCCATCTTGGCAATGGGACGGCAAATCGCTCCAAGGCGTGAGTTCAATATTCAAGTTTTCAGAGGTGTTGTTCATGGTGTATAATTTAACTTGGTGAGTGTCGTTTGTCAATTCAATTCTTCAAACCTAAAAAGATTTCATTCGTCCACGGGAATGTCAGAGAGCGAGAATTCCATTTTTTGATTTCCATCTGTGGGTACGAATTCGACCCATGCAGTCTCTCCGTCAGGGTGAATACTTACAACTCGCCATAGTCCACACAACTCACTTGGCGGTTCTCCATCATCGTCAAGAAGATCCGTTTCAAGAGTATCTTCATCCCATTCCCATGGCTCACACCATTCGAATTCATAATCGATGAAAGAGTCTAGATTCGGATTCCCGCTATGGTTGTTCGGATCGCAATTAGTATTTTTCTTTTTCTTCATTGTCTATTACCTACAATCATTCGATGAAGTTCTTTTCCACAGAGATGATCGAATTGAATTCTTTCCTTTTCATTACTATCTTTTGGATCGTAACGAAGAGCAATAATGCCAGTCAGAGTGTCGATGATTCCATGACTACGAGTGTATGACATGGAGTCTACAGTACTGTCAAATTTGTTCTGAGCAACCATAAGAAACTTTTCATGGCAGTCAGGGTAGAACTGACGAGTGTAGGCATCTTGTACTATGTAGACGGATGAGACATCGGGAATCGCAGAGAGCGGAACTCCCAAATCCTCAAAAGTGTAATGAATGGAAACTAGATCAGTCAGCATTTTTTACCTTATCTTATTGTGCAAAGACTGAGACCATACATGATCATTTTCTTTGAGATCATGCCAAACCAATCGTGCAGTTTCGATTGGAATCTTTTCAGTCGTTTCATCTCGTACAAAAAAGACTCCACCCATATAGGGTACTTTAGAGAAAGTCAGCATCTTACCTCTGTTAACAGACTTATCGTGTTGCTGATACCTCACGAATACTGCATCGGAAGCAGTAGAGAAGTTCCAAAGAAAAGAAAATGTATCCTTATTCTTGTTTATGAATTGGACAAAACCGTCGTTTTCGTGTGTCGGAGTGATGTTTTCAGCGTGTTGCATGGTGGGGCAGTGTGGGGGAATGTGGGGGTACGAGAGGGTATGGTGGGTATGGCGTTTTTGAGTGCGGGAGTGTGTATGTGTTAGCCAGCATAGCCCCGAGAAAAAATTTGTCAAGTTAAAATTTTTTCTAGGTAAAAGAATTTTTACGCATTCAACGCATAGTTCCCGTCGTACCTAGACAGGTCCACCGAGTTCGAAGCCTCCTTCAAGTGTTGCTGCGGGTTTGCAGAAGTTAAGATTGAATTCTTACCCACATACGAAGACTTCGCTGTGAACCGGAAAACTTTCTTAAGAATCAGATTCTCCCAAGTATCCACTCCGTAGATTCTCTCAAAAAGATCTGAGGGAGTCACCAGAGTTGTGGGATGGAAGTACAGCAGATCATTACGAGCCTCATAGGCTCCTCCATGGTTGCGAAGGTAGTTCCAAAAGTTCCGAGCCAAACTTCTGGGAATAGCAACCATATCGTCGTACCTATTGCCGTCCTGATTGATGTCTCTCTTGTTGGACTCCATAACCAATTGAAGGGGATCCTGAGAGTGCGGACGATTCTTAAGAAAGTGAGCGAACACCGACATCGTTGAAGTTTCGATGATGACCATGTCAGCCAGCAGGGTATCTGCGGAGTCATGACCAGACTCAACGACCCTGTGGTGAAACTTGATGATGTGGTATCCATCATTCAGAATGTCGGTTCTCACATACCATTTGCAATCGCTCATTAGTTTACTTTCTTATTAGAGATTCTTACTGATGAGTTCAGCGATCTGAGTCATCAGCGAACGGTTGGTGCGACGGTTGTCGAGGCTCTTCTTGAACGCCTTCTGAAGATCCCGCAGACCCTGCTTGCTGTTCTTATCCACGACGAGGTTTTCGAAGGTATCGGCTTGCTCTTCAATTCCTGCGTCGAGGATGATGCGAACATCGTAGCCAACGGGATTGTCGAGGGTGATGAATCCATTCTTATTGAATTCCTTCTTCATGGCATCACCCTTGTCCCAATCGGCCTGAGGACTTTGCTCCCCGAGCCGTGCAGCACGGTCAGTCATCCAGCGGCGACGAGCAGCGTTCGAAGTGTAGGTTCCGAGGTGCTGTTCGATGCGGTGAGTGGCATCCCGAACACCCGAGACCAGATCGATGCAGATGATCTTCGAACCCGTGCGGTCACGCAGAATCGAAGAGATCAGATTCGTCTGCTCATTGATATTGAACCCTCTGTAGTACGCCATTTCGGTACGATTCTTATCGTAGCAGCGGTACTCACGGCGAGTCACGGGATCACGAACCGTGACGAAGGGAGTTTTTTCGCCGCTGCCGTCGCTGAAGTATTCAGCCGCAAGAATCGGGTCAGCCGCTTCGCCGTCGGTGAGAACCACCGTATTCACAATCTGAAGGTTGTTTGCCTTCTTGAAGGTCGGCACCAAGTGAGTCAGTGCCATCAGAGCGGTGTTCAGCGGAGTTCCGTTCAGACGAAGACCCGCCTGAGCGTAGAGATCGTGCAGGGCGTAAGCACCGAGATCCGATCCCTGCTTGTACGCATTCTGGCTTTCCTTATTCTGACTAGAGACACCACGCTGCCGTCCCGAGCACCAGAACGACCAGCGCAGAAGGTGACCCGCCTGAACTTGGAATCGCTTCTGATTCATGCCCGATTCGAAGAGCGTCAGAAGACGAGTAGTGGAATCCTGAAGAGTGCGGTAGGTGTTCGGAGTCTTGGCATCCCAACCAACCTTATCGTCGCAGATCGTCGGCTTCGTATCGATGAAGCCGTAGACCTTGAAGGGGACATTGACCCGACGAGCGAAGGCAACCAGGTTGACCAACTGCACGACGGTCTGGTAGATGATCCCGCTCATGCTGCCGCTCATATCGAGCAGCAGGACGATGCCGTGATTCTTACCCTCAAGGATCGTTGACGAGCGAAGGAAGATATCGTCGCTCACCTTGTAGGCATGGAGGCGAGTCGGATCAAGCGAACCCGTATCGCTCAGAACCGTGCGACGGTGAGCGTCAGCGGCCTTGCGCCGTTCGAATTCGGTCGCAAGAGCCTGAACATTCCCGATATTGGAAGTCTTCCAAGCGTCGAACATCAACTGAGCCGCCGGAACGAGTTTGTCGTTATTGAGATGGTTTTCGATCTTTTCAATCGGAACAATCATCGACGGCGGCGGGGTCGGCAGATCAATCGTCAGGTAATCGTTGTTGCTGATCTTGGCGAGATCACTCAGACCCTTTTCAAGGTTTCGCTGAGTCTCGCTACCCGAAGGAGGAGCGGTATCTTCGCCGCCAGTGGAGGGATTACCGTTTCGTGACGCAGACTTGGAATCGCTACCTTCAGCGGTCGATCCATCGTCTTCGTCGTTTTCTTCGCCCTCAGCGGTGCCTTCACCCTTCGAATCGCCGCCGTCCTGAGTAGTCTCAGCGTCGGCACCCTTATCGGAGGGAGTCTCTTCGCCCGAATCAGACTCTTCAGTCTGAGTGGTTTCTTGACCTTCGGACTTTTCGGAAGCATCGGACGAATCCCCGTCCCCATCTTCCTGATCCTGATCCTGATCGTCCTGATCCTGATCCTGATTCTTATCCTGATTCTTATCCTGTTCCTGCTGACGAGCGAGATCGTAGAGAGCCTTGCTCAGATCCACAACCTCATCCCAAGTACGAGTTTCAGCCACTTGCCGAACGAGCGGGAGTTCCGCATCAGTGAACGGCACGGGAATGAACCAACCGATCTTGTAGTGAAGATTCACACGGTCGATCAGCGGCAGGGAAGCCAAGGAATCCAACTTTTTGGCAACCCCGAAGAGGTCACGCTTCATGAACTCACGGTAACCCGCAGCGAAGGAGCGGCGCAGACCAGGGTAGTCGGCCTTGATCAAGCGTTCGATTCGTGCGTCCTCGACCACATTCAGGTAGTCCTTAGCGACGGCACGATTCTTGGGGTCGATTCGGTCGCATGCCGCCCACAAAGAATCCGCACCCTCAGGGGTGTAAAGGGCATGGCTCACTTCGTGACCGACGAGCATATCGTAGGCATCGTTGTCCACTTCCCACAAGGGAAGCGTCAGAGTGCGATTCTGAACATCGAACATGGCAGTGGGTGCTTTCGCATTAATCTGCACATTGATGTTTTCAGCCGCCATGAGGCGGGCTAGTGCGCTCTTGGCGGCGAGATTGGCTTGGGGAGTTGGGGAGGTCTTCGTCATCACGAGATAAGTATAGGGGGAAACGGGGGCTATGTCAAGCCTATGCAACCATTAATAGTTATCCACAAAGTTATTGGACAAGGCGTATTTCAATCCTTTAGTTGACACAAGACCGATTTGGGTGTATAGTTCAGTTGTGAGGTGACTCCCATTATGAATGATCCAAACAGAACCCTAACACCCGGCACACGCCTACGAACCCCTGATGGGGTCGATGATGGTGTTCTAGTTCTGTATCCAGGAGCCGTTTATGAATTGATTTCAGAAACTTCCTGGGACGATCTAGAGTGGTGGACCTGCAAGATTATCGGTCCTAACGAAAATATGACCGATAAGTTTGTGGCACTCAAGAACGGAAGTTTGATCAAAAATTCGACTTTGGTGGTCGATGCCTCTTGACAACTGCTCCCAAAGTCTTTAGTATTCGATTGTGAAAGGAACTCCCCTGATGAATCTGACCCCAAAACAGCAAGCGTTTATTGATGCCGCCCGTGAGCGGCTAGGGACTGATCGATCTCAAGATCTCGTCCTGACTCGCACCCAAGTGCTTGAGGTCGCTGCTGCCGTCGGGCAGAAGCCGCCTCAGTGGCTCATGAATGAAGCCGCCTACCGTGCGGGTCGAGGTGTTTACCGAATTCCTGGTGAGGGCGGTACTCGTACTGCTGCTCCCGCTGCTCCGGCTCCCGTCGCTACCGCTCCTGCGGTGAAGACTGCTGCTGCGGTTCCCGAAGCGGCCTTGGCGTTCCATACGGGTGCGCTGATTCCCGAACGCATGGCATCCTATGTGCCGTTCGGTTGCCACAACGACATTAAGAAGATCGTTTCGAAGAAGGTCTTCTTTCCCGTCTATGTGACGGGTCTGTCTGGTAACGGTAAGACCACTACCTTCGAACAGGTCTGCGCCGAACTTGGGCGTGAATTCTTCCGTGTGAATATCACTCCCGAAACCTCTGAGGACGATCTCCTTGGGGGCTTCCGCCTTGTCAACGGCGAAACCGTGTGGGTCGATGGCCCCGTCGTTACGGCCATGAAGCGTGGAGCCTTCCTCCTGCTTGACGAAGTCGATCTCGGCACGACGAAGGTCATGTGCCTTCAGCCCGTGCTTGAAGGCAAGGGCGTGTTCCTCAAGAAAACCAACGCATGGGTTCACCCTGCGAAGGGCTTCACCGTCGGCCTTACGGGTAACACCAAGGGTCGGGGTGACGAAACGGGCAAGTTCGTCGGGACGAACATCATGAATGAAGCGTTCCTCGACCGTGTTCCGCTCACCATCGAGCAGGAATACCCGAAGCCTGAGGTCGAGGAAAAGATCCTGCTCAAGATCATGGAACTCAATGGCGAAGTCGATCAGGAATTCGCTACGGTTCTGGTCCGTTGGGCGGATCAGATTCGCAAGTCCTACGCCGACGGTGCGACCGAAGATGTGATCACCACTCGCCGCCTTGTTCAGGCCGCTCAGGGGTATGCGATCTTCGGCAACCGCAAGAAGGCAGTCGAAGGGGTTCTCACTCGCTTCGACCGTCTGACGCAGGAAGCGTTCATGGATCTCTACGAAAAGTTGGACGCTCCCGTCGTGAAGGATAACCTTGGTGCTGCTCCCGGCGCTGAGACTGTTCGGCCTCAGGCAGACTGCCCCTTCTAAGAAACTGAGTCAGAGTCCCGCCCCGTAGCAATACGGGGCTTTCTTCCAAACTTTAAGAAAGGATAAGAATGGCTAAGTATACGCTACGAACCACCTTCTTTAAGGCATCTTCCGATTCGATCATTCGTCCCGAAGACGCAGATGTTCTTTCGGAACACGAAAACCTTAAGGATGCTGTCGCTGCACAGCAGAAGTCTGCGATTCGTTGTTTTGTCTACGACGAAGTGTACGACATTCCTCTGTACTGGCATCAGTGGAATGCACCGAAGAATGATACTGATGCCGTTCCTTCGGGAGCAGACTAATGAATTCACAACCAGTCCAAGATGTTTCATTTGGATTCTTAAGAATCTGTGGGGTTCTTTGGTACACGGCATTTCTTACCGTCGCCTTCATTGTCGGAATTGGAATGCTAACAGGCACTATGGAACCCACTCTTAAGAATGCATTGCTTCTTGTTTGGATGCCATTCGTTGTCGCTTTCATCATCTTTCTTGTGATTAGCCCAATCATTTTGATTCTCACCATTACGGGTTTGTTACGGTAAACAATCTTTCGAAATTCATCGATTCGATATTGACAAACCCTTCAAACCTCGTATACTCTACGCAACAACCTCAATAAGGAGAACACAAAAAATGCCTCGTCCTCGTAAGCAAATCAACCTCGACTTTTCCGCAATCGAAACCGCTCTCAACAACGGAGAATCGGTGGATCTGAAGCGACTTGCTGCACAAAACGGCACTTGTCCTCCCGTGATTCGTCGTATTCTCTCGGAGCACTTTGGCTCTCGTCTGCACTTCAAGCCTGGCCGTAATGGTGGTATTCGTTGGGAGGCTACTCAGCCGACCCCTGCTGACACCACTGTCTGATCTTTTTCGAATGGTTTCTTATGGTAATGGCATTCCATAAGAAACTCTAACCACAACGGGTTACTAATACCCAAAGGAGATTTAATATGCCCACTTGCACTCTGAAGCGTAACACCAAGACCTCGTACCGTAGCCGTATCGCCGCTCAGAACCTCATGGAAGGTGACACTTTCATCATGCGTGGTGAACCGAACCTCAGCGTTTGGCACATCAAGCGTAACGAAAAGAAGGGCATCATCGTGGTGTCCCTGAGCGACGAGACTTACCGCACCTTCGATTGGAACGATAAGGTTTCGATTGTCGAAACTCCGGATCGTAATCGTTTCCGTCGCAACTCGCTGCGTCGTTATGGTTACCCGAACTACATGGACTACAGCGCCAGCCGCTAAGTCCTGACTCGTAAAACCTGGGGAGGTTCCGACCCCCGTGATCCGAAAGGACACGGGGGTTTTTATTTTTAACGATTTTATGTGTTTTTTTAGTGGTTTTATGCTATTTTTTAACGATTTTGTGTGTTTTTTAACGATTTTGTGTGTTTTTGTGTGTTTTTGTGTGTTTTTTAGCGATTTTGTAAGTTTTTTAGCGATTTTGTAAGTTTTTTAACGAAGTCGTGAGTTTTAAGCGAACTCTTGGAGTTTCTTAGAGTTTTTACCCCACACTCACGCAACTCCAAAACTTTTACGAATTTTTACGAATTCGTGAGAATTTTGTTGCACCCCCCACCGCACCCTTCTAAAACTTTGACCCCCCCTTTATAATTTTTTCGGAATTTTGGGTTGAGCCTCCCCCGGCTTAGCCCCCTGCCACTCGTTTCCACTCAAAAGTCGCAGAAAATACAGGTGACACCCCCCTACCCTCAACTTTTTCAAAATCGAAATTCGGGGCCATCTCAAAAATTTTTTGGATATTTGCGCTTTTTTGGGGTTTTTAGTGATTTTGAAGCATTTTAGCGTTTTTGAGTTTTGACCATTTTTCGAGGATTTCCCAAATTTTCGACCTTTTTGCCTTTTTGACTCATTTCATGCCTTTATGGTGAGTCTGAAAATTTTTCGGGTATTTTCAGCCTTTACCAGGTCGATCTAATAAATCAATAAATACACCAATGGGAGATCACTATGCCATTTAACAATAACTGGGACGGTATTCAGCGCAACAAACAGCCGATCAACGAAGCAACTTCCGAAGAAAAGGCAAAACAGGCTGCGATAGATGCAAGGGTTCGTAAAATGAATACTGATAATGCCGTTGAACAAGTCAAAGAAATCTTGAGATCTTACGGCAATGACAAGAAGCAAAGAGAGATGATTATTGCTGCAATCAAGAATATCAAGGAAGAGACATCAGCAGCAGCGGCGCAACGACTTGATGAAAGTCGCCCTCTCAATGAGGAGTACATCGAACTGGAAGATGTAGCAAGAAATATCCGCATCATGTCGGATACCGTAAAGAACAAATCCTTGTACCCGTCAGATATCAGTTCCTACCTCAAGCAACTCGCAGGATCGTTGCAGATCGCCCATCGGCAGCAGCAGGACTTCTATGATGGTGTTATCTACCACCTTGATGGAGTTCGCAAGAAATTGATGAGTCCCTCTCGCCATGGCAACATGGAGATCTTGAAGGAACTTGAAGAAATCATTCGTGAACTGAAAAAATATAAGAAATGATTGAGGCGTAACCATGCAATTTAACAATAACTGGGACGGCATTGTCCGTAAGAATAAACTTGTTGAAGAGACTTTGTCGGAAGACAAGTACTCAACGACACTTGACTCATACCTAGAAATATTGGCAGACTATAGATCGAAAATTAAGGACAAAAAGAAACTAAAAGAATTCGATGCTCTTTACAAAGAAAGAGTAGTTCCTCATATAAAGGAAATAAAAAAGCGTCAGTTTGTGTTTAGTGCAAAGGATGCGATTGAGTGGCTTACAAAATATACCATGCCCTACTTCAAAAAACACTTTGGAACTAAAGAGACTAAGTCATCCGA
>Ga0208974_1000827_pt1 | contig 12410 bp, 17 predicted proteins | sample GreLakmeER15MSRF_FD_187699 | JGI IMG/M metagenome (GOLD analysis project Ga0208974, IMG submission 187699) | Freshwater lentic microbial communities from great Laurentian Lakes, MI, USA - Great Lakes metaG ER15MSRF (SPAdes) | ecosystem: Environmental > Aquatic > Freshwater > Lake | place: Great...
AACTCCGGTACCAACACAAACGTATCCAACAAATACGGTATTCGTGTTTACTTCTTGTACAAATACATCAATGATAATACAATACTCATACCCACCATCAAACGTTACTGTTGGGGGTATATTAAGAACTGTTTCAGGTGAATGCTACACATATATTGGGGACTACTTATCGTACACACCACCATCTGGATTTATATGGTCTTATGTTGAAACATTTACAGCAACAACCGCAACAACATACACTAATTGTGTATCTTGTTTAACCCCTACACCAACACCAACACAATCATATAATTTATGGGGAGGTCGTGGTGAGTTTTCAGTTTCTTGTCCTGTTTGTGAATTAACAAATGGAGGGTCACGAATATCTTTCTATACGTCAGCATCTGATTCTGTATTACAAAACGACGTATATATTTATGAAGACCAATCGTTGACGACACCAGTAATTGTTGATTATATGAAATATGGAACTAAAATATATAACGTAGATGTTAATGGAAAATTAACTGAATTTTGTACAGTAAACGGAAATTGTTAAAAATATGTCAACACAAATATCATTAACCGCAACAACAGGAACATTACCATTAAATCTTTGGATTTGTGATATGTCAGGGTCAAGCGCTACTTGTGTTTATTACGACACAATATACGCATTACCATACAGTTTTATATTACCATCGGTATATGAAACGTACCCATCATATACTTTAAAACTTATAGATTCTAATGGATGTATATATGAGGAATCAACTTAATATAAATAAAACTTATGGCAGGATATAGTGCAAATACGTGTGATATAATAACTTTGTTCCCTTTAGGGGTACAATGTAGTGTTACTAGCGCATATACACCATTTACAGTTGATGGTGCGATTGGATTAATAATAACGGGAGGAACACCACCTTATAACATTACTTGGGAAAATGGTTCTCATTCACAAATACTTGCGGGTGTTGCTGCTGGAGATTACACATCAACAGTTACTGATTATTATGGTGATTTTACTGCAACCACAACTTGTACCGTGCCTTATAGTACTTTTTATTTGGAAGAATTCTATAATTGTAACGACGTTAATAGTAAAGTTTATTATGTTGCAAATTTAGAGAACCAAACACAAACAGGGGTAACATTTACGATTAATGCTCAATTGGGGTGTTGGGTAGGAAATGGGCTAACGTTATATTCGGGACAAACATATTATAATTATAATGTTATTACATCATCCGGACCATTTAGTTCTTGTGCCGAATGTTTACCAACAACACCACAACTTGAAAATACGTCAGGACTTTGTTTAACTACAACAGTTTCCGCTGGATTTCCTGTGACTGTAACGACTAACCAATATCAATTCTACTCCGCAAGTACAATCAATGGATACCCATCTTGGTCAAGTAATACATTAACTATGTATTATAATACGGGGTCAACACAATGGATGGTTTCTGGATGGACGAATCCGGGTATACCATTACTACAATCAACACTGTCACCACCAATTGGTATTTGGACGTATAATGGTGTTGCAGGATCTGCAAACGTAACTCAAGGGGTATGTACATCCGCATTCCAAATAACAACAAATACAATAAACCCGACTTGTGAGGGAGTAAGTGACGGTAAAATAATAATAACATCGGTAGTTGGAGGAACACCACCATACACATACTCAATAAATGGGATATCATACCAATCGTCTAATATATTTTTAGGATTGGCTGATGGGACGTATACCGTATATGTAAAAGATATTATAGGTAATGTTAGTACCAAGCAAGTGGTTTTAACTAATCAAACACCAATAACAAACTATCAAGTTACTTTAAATTTAGTACCACCAAACCCACCGGTAATAAACTCATTAATCTCAAGGGAATCTACGTTTAATTGGGAAGTGTCTGTCACACCAACATTACCAAACGGAAGAGAAATTAATTTTACAATTTATCATACCTCATCGTTTTCGGCAGGAACATCCGCAGTTTCATCACCAACACTTACATATGTTAATACAACCGGAACTACGGGTGGAGGACAATTTGTAACATCTAGTCAAACACAAACAACTAATACTTTCACAACAATAAATTGTCATCCTAACTTTTATACGACAGGAATTACTAGAATATATACGGCTAAAATCGTCGGCACAGGTAAGGTTACAGGTCAAGTGTTTATGAAAGTGGTAGCACCTGACGGTGATGGTAATTGTGCCCCTTACGCTAAGATAAATGATAATATTACGGTGAATGGTGTGGTTTTATTAAATAATGGGCCGTGTGAGACGGTAATAACACCAATAAACACGTTAAGTTTTGGTCTTGATAAACAAGGTATTCTTGTTGCCCCATTTGACCCTAACGTATTTGACCCTAACGCATAAAAATAATAAAATAAGTATTTATAGGTATGTCATATATTATAAAAACAACAAGTGGATTAATTAATACGATATTAACAGACGCAGCAAGAAAAAAGATTTCACAAGGTAAATTTGATATATCTTATTTTCAGGTGGGCGATAGTGAGGTTTGTTATAATTGCATATCAAACCAAAATTATGTTAATTTAAATATTTTGGCACCACAATATAATGCGGACAATTTAGTACCAGCACCTGAATATAATCGATTAAACGTAAAATATCCATTATTTGTTGATCCAAATTCGGGTAGTACTTTTGGTATCCCCTACGACTCATCTTTTGTTGATAACATTTATAATTCGGCAGCACCTAGAGGATTTTTTACTGGTAATACTTTATATACGACATCAGCATATACTATAAACCCCAACTTCATTGTTGGTAACAGTACTTTGTCATCAGGAAACACAATAACCTTATCATCAAACACGATCAATGCGTCTGTTTCGGGTACGGTTACTCCTGGTATGTTCTTAACTTTATTCACCAGTACTTATAGTGGTTTAAGTGGGAATTCACCGATGTTTACCTATGTTGTGGTTGGAATTACGGGAGATACCTCATCGGCATCAACTGTAACCGTACAATTAGATAGACAAGTCCCTGACTACTCAACTATGGGTTATAGTGGAAATAGTAATGTAGTTTTTTACCCATCGGGTATGACGGTTATCTATGATTCGGTAACACCCGAACCATATTGGGCAACAAATGTGTTTAATTTTGAGACTAACTGTGATGTCTCACAAAGTGATGTAAAAGTTTGGAATATGAACATTCCGTGGACTGAATCACCGGCAGGAGTATTCAATAATTCAGTACAAGATTATAATAATTATAGTGCATCGACATACGTAGGAACTAAAGAATATTTAGGTTACAAAACAAATGACGGACAAGTAGATACCGGATCAGTGTATTTTAATAACTCGATGGGTGATAAAATAATCGTACCACCGGTAGATCAAAAAGCGATAGCAATTGTTCACTATACTAACCAATCTATTGATAATTTTTATGGTGAAAAATTCGCACAACAAGAGTATGATCCTGCGAATCCAGGAGCAACAGGACAAGCAAGAAATTTAAAGATTGGTATTCCTTGGCTAATGTGGCATAAAAACCCTAACGGAACAATAGGAGAATATTTTTATACAGACCCTAGTGGGTTTACTGAGGATTTATTTCAAACGTATTACATTAAATCCAAAAAAAGTGCGGACTTTAATAATCCAGGTATTAGATATTATAACCTTTGGGATACTCACGTAACATCAACAGGGTTCCCTAATCGAGTAGGTAAAGTTTTTCCTGATTTGAAAATGGTTATTTTTGATGATGAAGAGATTGTCGCATCGTTAAACTATAAAACCAACAGATCTTGGACGTTACCAGCACCAAAAGTAGGAACAATTATACCAAACGCGTGTGATGGAGTATTGGGTGATACTGAAGGGTTAGTTAGCGCCAATACCGAGTCAGTGTTTGTTACATATAGATTTAATAATTCTGCCTTTACAAATTCCCTACATTGTAATTACTACACAAAACAAACACCTATATTATATGACCCAACCCAATCTACATATAATATATTTTTAAAATTTGGAAGTGAGTTTCCGTTTTTAATTTCTAACACACAAACGGTACCAACGGGATTCACCGCAAATGAAATGAAGGTTCTTGTACAGAAAGTTAATAGTGGTACAACAAGACCATCCACTACCCAATGGAGAGAAATTGATGTTATGTCACAACTATCTGCATCAACAACAAACGGATACTTAACATTAAGTGGTTTGACCGGAACAACATTCCAGATAACCAAAGATATGTATGATAATGCTTCCACATATAATTTATCCAACTATATTAATATGCCGACACTTAATCAGTCAGGGGTGACATTAAATTTCGGAGGAGAATATTATTTTTACGGCACAATTCAAACGGATATACAGGCGACAATATATGTTATGAATTATCTTTGTAATTTAGGACAAACCCAATTTTTAAAATCATCTAACCCAACTTGGGACGGAACACCACCTTACGTGACGGAAGTAGGACTTTACAATGCAGATAAAGAACTTATGGTTATTTCTAAGATACAATCACCTGAAAAAAGACAGGGGATCCAACAGTATCCTGTTAAATTAGATTTTTAAAACAATATGGAAGAAAAAAGGGATTTAAAGAACTCACCAAAAGTTCTCGGTTTAGACATATCAACAAAAACAACTGGATGGAGTTTATTTGATATTAAAACTCAAGAATTATTAGAATTAACTCATTTTTCACCGGTAATTAAACCAAAACCCGAAGACAAAATTGAAGAATTATTGTTAAAGGTAGTGTCCTTTGAAGAAAAACTAATTAATTATAAAAATTTAGGTATAACCAAAGTTGTTATTGAGGAACCCCTCCTAAATTCAAACAATGTTTGGACTGTAGGTGTTCTATTAAGGTATAATTCAATGATTACAAAATCAATTTATGATATTTTAGGAATTGTACCATCTTACATATCAACATATAACTCAAGAAAATTTGCTTGGCCTGATTTGGTACAACAAAATGATAAGGGTAAACACGTTTTATTTGGTGGTTTACCAAAAGACGTTGATAAAAAGAATTTAATTTGGAAAAAAGTGTCCGAAAAAGAACCACAAATAACGTGGTTATACACCAAAAATAATACCCTCAAAAAAGAATGTTATGATATGTCCGACTCATATACTTGTGTTTTAGGTTATATGAAACAAGAAAATATTTGGTAAATCAGTTTTTTTTTAGTTTAGGGACGTATTTATAATAAAAACACATTATGAAAAGAATTATAAGATTAACTGAATCAGATCTTACAAGAATTGTAAGACGAGTTATTCAAGAACAGGATCCTATGGCAACACTACCAGCGTCCGAAATACCAAACAACATACCGTCAACTATATCTGGTAATGAGATAGAAGAATTAGAACAAAAACAGAGAGAGTTAAAAGCAGAATTTGAAAAATTAAATAAAAGAAGCGGAGGAATGATGGGTAGAGTAAAAAACAAAATTGGTGATTTAGAAGATAGTGTAATTGAAGAGGTTAATAGTATAAAGACTAATATTGAAATGAAGTTAGATGATATAAAAAGAAGACTAGTATCAATACGAATGAAATCACAACAAAAAAAACAAGATAGAAGAAAGGAAAGAGAAATTGAAATTTTAGAAAGAGATATTGAAAAATATGAAAAAAGTATTGATCAAGTAAAAAATAAAAAAATTGTAACAGCAAATGATTTAAAAAACTTTTTAGATATAGCAAAAATGACTAGTCCTTTTATGGTTATGATTGGAAGTATAATTGCAAGATTTAGGTATATGCGTAATGATGACCGAAATTCAGAAGTAAATCCTTTTTTAAGAGACTAAATAATGAAAATTAAAAAGATGAAAAATAATTTTATATTAACTGAATCGGAAAAAAAAAGAATACTTGGTTTACACAACAAGTATATTAACAAACCACAAACTTGGGTAATCAAAGAATCATTTACGGGAACTGCTGGTGATGGGTATGATGGTGATGTTGCGGCTTGTAAAAAAGATTTACCATATAACGTTGCAGTAAAAACAGGACAAATAAAATCAAGTTCTGAATGGAGAACATTACGTCAAGCGTGGGGTTCTGATGGGTCTATGACTCAGAATTTAAAAATGAGAGATGAGATGTGTGATGGGTGGAGAAGTGGTGACTCTAAAGAATCGGGATCTAACACTGATGATAATACTTATTATACTGTTGAAGATATAACAAGAGATGAAGATAAGGCGTGGGAAAAATGGGGATGTATAACCTCTAAAACAAAAAAAGTTGTAGGACAAAAAGGTAGTGTTAAATATCACCATGAAGATGGTATTTTTGATCTTATGGGTGATTATAATGATAATAACGAGATTGAAGACGACGGTGTTAGGTGGAGTCCTTACGACGATACAGAAAATAATTATGATGTTAAATTTATAAAAAGTTGTGATGACCCAATTGTTACCGGATTATCGGGAGGTAAAACAAATACCGACCAAAGTAGTACTGACAATGGAAGTGAAGTTAAAACAAATACCGAATCGGATAGTAATGTTGATGACATAGTTAACACTAAAAAAAATGAGATTAAAGAACTTATTGAAAAAATAGAAAAAGATCCTATGTATGGGTACAGCGAAGAAGATGATGTAAAAACAATTCAAGAGGCTAAAGAAAAAATGGAAACAATAACATCTGAAAATATTTGTAGCAAAGAAAATATGGAATATTACAGTGATAATATTGTTGATTTAAATAAAAAGAAAAATAAACCTAAAACAAAAACATTTGCTCCCGAAATTTCCAAAAATATGGGTGAAATCGAGGGTAAACTTGAAGAAATTATAGTTTTTTGTAAAAGTCAAGTTAACGAATCATTCAGAAAAGATTTTTATAGATTTTTATAAATAAAATTATTAACCCACCCCATAAAGGTGGGTTTTTTATTGTTTGACAAAACCGATCCATATACCTATCTTATGTTTATGGATGATGAATCACTATTAGTAGATTTAATATTGACGATGTTTGGGGAACCAAAAAACATTAATGAATATTCTGGACAAATTTCAGTTGATTGTCCCGTATGTTCATATGATATTAAATGTTTATCAAAAACCGACGGAAAGGGGAATCTCGAAATAAATTACCAAAATCATATTTTTAAATGCTGGGTGTGTAGTGAAACTCACGACACTCACGGACATTTAGGAAAATTGATTGATAAATACGGATCAAAAAAAGACAAAAAAACCTACAAGTTAATCAGACCTGATAAGTTTGAAAAGAAAGAAAAGGTATTTAAAGAATTAGAACTACCAAAGGAGTATAAAAAGTTTGAAGAGATCCACCCCCTACATATACCAAGAAAGGAGGCATTTAACTACCTCAAAAAACGAGGAATAACACAAGAAATCATAGACAAGTATCAAATCGGAATTTGTATTGAAGGAGAATACTCCGGAAGAATAATAGTCCCATCGTTTAATAAAAAAGGTGATCTAAACTTCTTCGTTTCTAGATCTTGGGATCCCAAATCAAGACTTAAATATAAAAACCCTGAAGCGGCAAAAGACTTTTTGATTTTTAATGAAAGTTTGATCGATTTTAAAAAAGACATTTATATTGTTGAAGGTGTTTTTGACTCATTCTTTTTGGATAACTCAATTGCATTACTTGGAAAGTACATCAACGACAATATGTGGGAAAAACTATACACTAAAGCAAAAAAAGACATTATCATCTGTTTGGATGGAGATGCTTATGATGACGCAAAAAAACTATACGATAAACTAAACGGAGGTGCCCTCTACAATAGAGTAAAACTTGTCAAACTACCAAAAGATAAGGATGTTTGTGATTTAAGAGGTGACATCACTCCGTATTATATACAAGAAAAAGAATGAATTTAAAAGAAATAGCAAAAGAAATACGAGATATCTTATCAGAAAGACAAAAAGAGTTAGAATTAACTTTTGAAGAAGAGAAACATAGATACACTATGAAAGATATTGATGGAACAATCAGAGATGATTTTCCTTCAGTATCAAAAGTGATGAAGTTATTTTATGATGATTTTCCTACTGAGGAGGCGGCAAGAAACGTCGCTAAAGGTGATCCATATGTTATGCAAACCTTAATTGAGGAATGGGCAGAAGCTGGTAGAATTTCTACCAATATGGGGAGTAGGGTTCACTATGAATTAGAGATTGAAACCTTAAAAAGGTGTGGACTTAATAAAGAGGTAAGACAACCGATCTATGAGTGTGATATGGGAATGATTATGAAGGGTGATCGTATGATAAAGGCGGGATATAAGTTTTTAAAACTTATGGAAGAACGAGGAGCAGTACTTTTGGATACGGAGATCGTTTTAGGTCATCCTGAACTTGGTTACACAGGACAACCCGATAAGGTATGGATAATGTTTAATAAACAAAAAACTGGATTTGGATTGGTAATAACAGATTGGAAAACCAACAAGAAAAAAAATATGGAATCCAACAACTACACAAAACCAATGAAAGAACCGTTTAAATACCTACCAAACAACGCTCTTGGTCACTATAATACACAACTACCATTATACGGTAAACTACTCTTAAAAATGTTAGAAGGGAGTAAATATGAGGATATTAGTTTTTATGGTTGTGTGATTATACATCTTACTGATGAACAAGATTTTACCGAATACCGAGTATCAAAAGAAGTCGTTGATACAATATTGAAAATGGACATAAAACCAAAGTTGACAACATTAAAAAAATAAATTATATTAAACTATGGAAACTACAATAACACCTATTTGGTACACCAACACAAGTTGGGACCATTCAACAATTAAAATAAACATAAATTATATTATAAAATAATGGACGAAATAATCAAACCAAAAATCAATTTAAGGGACCAACCAACAATTGAATGCGAAAAATGTAAATCAAAATACTTCAAGGAGGTAACTATGTTGAAAAAAGTATCAAAAATTTTAACTGGAGGTTCTGAAGACAGCATCGTGCCCTTTCCAACATATACATGTAACGAATGTGGTAATATAAACGAAGACTTTAAATTATTTGACAACTAATGATAATCGGTAAAATGACAATATCTGAAGCATATCCACACCTTAAAAGTGTTGCAAATGCGTACGGATTAAGATTAAATCACGCAAGAGAGTTTAGATTCGCACGTTTAATTTTGGCGAATCTATATAATAGAGAATTAAATTAATAAAAATGGGAAAAAGATTAGTATGGTTTGAATCTTACAAAACTATTTGTAAGTATTCTGCCGAGTTAACAGACGAAGAAGTAAAACTTTTTGAAGAAGATGAAGAGAAGTTTTATGAAGAAGTTGATTTCAGAGGAGATCAAGAATTGGATTGGGATAAAATCCAAGACGAAGATGAATATGATTTTAGTATTGAGGAGGATTAAGTATGTTAAGTTATAAAGAATTTTATATTTGGTTGGAGGGGTTTATGACTAATAGATCTTGGGTAACATTTAAAGAAACGGATGTTGAAAGTATTAAAGAAAAAATGAATGAAGTTAAAGATGTTGATCCATTTTTTCCTAATCCAAGAACGACAGTTCCTTCACCATTTAATCCGGTTATTATGCCGTTAAAAAATAATGATGACCCACATAAACCACCTTTTGATATTACCTGTTAAAAAAAATAAAAATTGTAATGTAAAACGTTTTTTTTTATTTATTGATATATTTATTAATAAAATATAAAAATTATGAAAAGAATTATAAGGTTAACAGAATCAGATCTTACAAGAATTGTAAGAAGAGTAATTTCTGAAGATGTGCAATCAACACCTAACGTTAGTATAGAGGAATTAACATTTTCTGTTATAGATAATACAAACCGTGAACTTTACCTATCTCATAAGGAGTCACAAACGTATACTTCTGGTGTTGATATTGAACTATCTAAAAATATGTTTGAACATAATGAAGAAGTTACAGTAATTATCGAAGGTGGGTTTAAATGTACATCCGCAAAAATTGAAACAGATGAGGGTTACCAACCCTTAACTTTTGGTAGATCACCTTCTGAAACTGGGACCATTGAATCAGACATAACGTTTTTACCATCAATGGTGGCGAAAGAAAATATTTTAGGAAATGTAGTAATTGTTTTAACAGGTAACGTTGACGATGGGGAATTAAGATTAAATTTAAATTTTGCTAATAGTACAGTAGAACCAACTAACGAATCCTACAGAAGAAGGTATAGAAGATATTAATTTATTAAACCCACCCCAAAAAGGTGGGTTTTTTGTTAATTGACATTTTAATTAAATTAGACTATATTTAGTCTATGATAAAAAAACTAGTACATTTTTCGGATCTTCACGTAAAATTATTTAAAGATCACAACCAATACCGAAAGATATTAGAGAATGCAATCGACCAATGGAAAGAAATTAAACCCGACCGTATTGTCTTTACCGGTGATTTAGTTCACTCTAAAAATCAAATGACTCCTGAACTTATTGAGTTCGTTGCTTGGATTTTAACTGAATGTGCAAATATTACAAAAACCATTCTAATTCCTGGTAACCACGACTTTTTGGTGAATAATATTGATAGGTTAGACGCATTATCTCCGATTATCGATTCATTAAATAACAAAAACATTGTCTACTATAAAGACAGAGGTGTTTATGAAGACGATAACGTTAGTTGGTGTGTGTATTCACAATATCAGGGTAATATACCTCCAGACTTAAACGTTGCGACCGGTATTAAAGTTGGTTTATTTCACGGACCAATACAAGGAATGACGACCGACTTAGGTTATGACTTTGGTGACCACGCTTACGATACAGAAAAGTTTGATGGGTTAGATATTGTTTTATGTGGAGACATTCACAAAAGACAAGAGTTTAGTTTTAAAACAGGTAAAGGGTATATGATCGGATCACCAATTCAACAGAACATCGGAGAGAGTATCAGAAATCACGGTTTCGGAACTTACGATTTCGGAACTAAAGAATATACCTATACAGACCTTGAAAACCCAAAACCGTTTTTAAAGTTCTCAATAAAATCTTTTGAAGATATTGAAAATGGAACCGAATCACTCAGAAATGTTTAATAAAACCATTTTAAAATCGGTATCTGAATATTGTAAACTAAACAGTATTGAAGATGTTGATGGGTTTATTAAAAAATGTTTTGACACCGGATTTAATATTCAGAAATACGGACTTTTAGGAAAAACGGGTATTGTTGGTGAAAAACAGGTAGAAATTGAGGTAATCCGTGAAATACGGGTAGAAGTACCGGTTGAAGTGATTAAAGAAGTTGAAAAAATTGTCACAAAAATAGAGTATATTAGTGACAAAAGTGGTGAAACTGAACTGTTAAGTAAAATTGAACAGTTGGAAGACGAAATGTCTAAAAAGAATGAAGAATTAGATGGATTTAGACGTAATTTAGACGTAAAGTTAGATGACAGTAAAGTAAAAATGTTACAAACAACCATTCAAAACCTTACTTCGGAGGTTAGAGAATTAAAAAAGAAAAACGAAGAATTAGAAAAACAATTGTTAGACACACCTAATCAAATCGGTAATACACCGGCAAGATTTCACGGTAGTTCTAACCTAAACGATGATTTATACAAATAATTATGGAAATTTTAGTTTGGTTCATTTTAAGCTACGGGCTAATGAACATTATGGTATACGGAAGTATATTTCAAGGGTTAAGAAACTTCTTTGCGAAGTGGGGAAACAATAAACAGTTACCTTTAAGTTTTTTAGGTGAATTCATTTCGGGTATTTTAACTTGCCCTATGTGTTTTTCAACTTGGGGTGGATTCATCTTATCCCTATTGATATACTCACCAACAAACGTTATATTTAATACACCTGAATCGGTATCGTGGTTTTTTGATGGTATTTTATCGTCAGGTGCGGTATGGGCGATAAATGCGGTGATAGAATGGTTTGAAGAAAATAGACCAAGTAATAACAAATAAAACAAAACAAAAAAATGGGAAAAGCAGCAAAAGCTCACAGAGCGAAAGTGGCGAAAAGAAACGTCAATGTTAAAGTACAAGAAAAAAGAATGCAAAAAGTTTGGCAAGAGGCTTTTGAAGAACAAATGAATGTTATGAAAGAGAAATTTGCAACAATGTCGGGCGATACGATGTCAGGATTAACAGGATTATTTGGAGATGAGCAAGAAGAAACAACACAGGAAGAATCCGAACCAGCAGAACCTATTTCAGGAGATCAAACCGTTTAATTATACAACAATGACAAAAGAAATAGACTTTTCAAAGTTTGAAAACCCCAACATTCAAGTTGTGTGGGAAGATTACAATGAAAATTTTACTCAAGACCGGATTAAAAGTGTTAAACACTA
>Ga0208974_1000828_pt1 | contig 12409 bp, 12 predicted proteins | sample GreLakmeER15MSRF_FD_187699 | JGI IMG/M metagenome (GOLD analysis project Ga0208974, IMG submission 187699) | Freshwater lentic microbial communities from great Laurentian Lakes, MI, USA - Great Lakes metaG ER15MSRF (SPAdes) | ecosystem: Environmental > Aquatic > Freshwater > Lake | place: Great...
TTCACCAATAGTAGCCATACTAAGCCCCTATCTTGTCCATGATTTCGTCAAAGCTCTCGGATACCTCCCAAGAGTTGCCGTTCATACCGTAGCAAACACGCACCTCTGTGTCGTCTTCTTGGGTGTGCTGGAAGATTGACGCAATCAGGTCTGTGTTGATAATCAGACCTTCACCGATGCGCCCTTTGGCGGCGTTAGTTAGTTTAATAAGTTTCACTCAGTCACCTCAACCCAAGAGGTTGTGGCCTCATCCCATGAGTAACGCTTGGGGTTTTCTTCTGTGCCGACATCCGTTGGGTACGGTACTGGCGAATCCCACAAGCAAGTGGTTTCGTTTAGCAACCAAGACGCATAGGGCTTGGGAGGAATAAACGCATCACGCCCCGCATCGTAGGTGTAGCCTAGTCCCGCATAGTTCTTACGGAACGGGGTTCCACCTAGTGCGTGTACGCCACCGTGGGTGTTGTACGAAGTCTGCTTATAGACATCGCCTGTACGGGCAGAGAGTTCTGCCTCTTTGCCGTTGTCCTCATCACGACCTACCGTGACAAAGATAACGACATTGTTTTCATCTAACTTGGCAAAGTGAGCCACTTGTTTCTCCTTAACTAAAAGTTACTGTTTCTGATGTGGTTGATGTAGCGGTCACGGTGTAAATCTTAAATCCTGATACCGAAGTCGATAGCGAGGAAGTAACACCGCCTGAGAAAGTAGCCGAGCGAGTATCAGGAATCTTAATGATGACTACGCCTGAGCCGCCTGCCGCACTTGCGGATGAAGCCCCACCGCTACCACCACCACCGCCACCACCAGTATTTGCTCCTCCGGCGGTTGCATTAGAAATGTCTAAAACCCCACCATTACCGCCACCGCCAGAGCCGCCTGTTCCACCAGCACCTCCTGATGGGATGTTATACGACCCCCCACCACCGCCGCCAGCCCGTGTAACAGAAGAGCCAGTTATTGAGGATGCGGTTCCGTTGCCACCATTTCCACCTATGTTTCCACTTGAGGCGTTTTGTCCTACTTGACTGGCTCCACCACCTCCACCGCCAGCGTAATTAACTGCGTCACCACCATTATTTCCTTGTGATGGAGATGTGCTTGGAGTATTTCCTGCGCCTCCAGTTTTTCCAGCTATATGAGAACCGCCACCTCCCGACCCACCACTAGCACCATTTCCACTTAAGTTGCCACCTCTACCACCTCCCGTAGAAGTAATTGTAGAGAACACGGAATTTGCTCCATTTGCGGCTACTGCGCCACCAGCACCAACTGTGACTGTATATGTTTTTCCTGTAACAACATACTGACCTGTTAGTTCACGATAGCCGCCCCCGCCGCCACCTCCTACTGGATAACCTCCAGTTGGGTCTCCACCACTACCACCTCCAGCAACAACAAGATAATCAATTTGAAACTCACGAATAAAAGTCACAGTCTCACTTGTCGTGCTAGTCGCAGTCACAGAGTAGATATTGAACCCGCCAGATGTCGAGAGTGATGAAGTTACGCCACCAGAGAATGTCGCAGTTACGTTGTCAGGTACTTTGATAATGACAATACCAGAGCCGCCTGCTCCAGCCGTTCCCGGAGCCTGACCAAAAGAACCCCCGCCGCCGCCACCACCGCCTCCTGTGTTAGCCGTACCAGAAACTGCGTTTGAAGCATTAAAAGTACCACCCGCTCCGCCACCGCCTGTGCCGCCAGTAGAGGCAGTTCCGCTATAACTTCCTCCTCCACCACCGCCAGCACGGGTTACGCTTGAACCAGTAATTGATGATGCCGTTCCGGCACCGCCGTTACCGGGAGTGCCAGCGGTATTCTGACCTGCCGCACTAGCACCGCCACCACCTGCTCCGTGGTCACCGGAAGTCCATGCGCCTCCGTTATTACCTTGAGATGGGGATGTTGAGGGCGTATTTCCTGACCCATTAGTGCTATTTAAGTATCCAGAACCACCACCAGAACCACCATCTCCAGCCGTTTTAACTCCATTGACACTATATCCACCGCCTCCACCGCCAGTTGATGTAATTGTGTTGAATACGGAATTTGCGCCATTTGAACCTTTAGCACCAGCCGCACCTCCAGCACCGCCAGCACCTACTGTAACCGTATATGTTTGACCAAAAGTGATTGATTGCGTTGTGCTTGAACGGTAACCACCTGCGCCACCACCACCAGCACCACCATCTCCACTTGCTCCACCACGACCACCGCCTGCACCACCAGCAACCACAAGCACTTCACTAACAGGTGCGCCAGCAAGGAAAGTCACAGTCTCACTCGTTGTAGAAGTAGCCGTGACTGTATATACGTTGTATCCAGCAACCGCAGTAGATAAAGTTGAAGTTACACCAGATGAGAATGAGGCATAGTGCGTAGATGGGATTTTGATGATGACAACACCAGAGCCGCCTGCTGCGGCAGTAAGTCCACCGCCACCTCCACCACCTGTGTTAGCCGTTCCAGCAGTTGCCCCACCACTTATATTTCCTCCTGTGCCGCCTCCACCAGAACCTGCCGTTCCACCTGTGGTTTCGCCGTATCCGCCACCGCCACCGCCCCTAGTTACCGATGACCCTGTAATGCTAGAGGCTGTACCATTACCGCCAGAACCACCCGTTAGACCTGCGGTATTGGCAGAACCTGCTGCACCTGCACCACCACCTCCACCACCAACACCTCCTGTGCCATCGGCGGCATGACCACCTCCGTTGTTTCCTTCTGCGGGTGAATATCCACCTTCATTTCCTGTTCCACCAGAGTAGGTATTTCCCGCCCCTCCAGCCGGGTAGCCAGTTCCACCACCAGAGCCACCAGTTCCACCAACATAGTCAGCCGTGTTTCTTGTACCTCCACGACCTCCACCAGTTGATGTAACGGTTGAAAATACTGAATTAGACCCTTTTGTAGATGCCGCACCACCTGCTCCAACCGTTACAGTAAATGTTGTTCCAACAGAAAATGTTTGAGAAGTAAAGTTACGATACCCACCCGCACCCCCACCACCGCCAGATGAGCCTCCACCACCACCCGCTACAACTAGGTAGTCAGCAAGGATAGTCGGCGCACCCTGCCCAGCAAGAAGAATCTGAAAGATGCCCGTCATTTATGACACGTTCCCTGTGATTACACAGACGGTTCCAGAGATAAATAAGACTGTACACACCCCCCTAGTCGCAAGGGTAACGCTTGCCTTATCCGAATCTGTACCCGCAATGTAGGCGGTTGTGATTGTGCAAGTAATGGTAATCCCCGCAGAGGTGTTGTTAAAGATAGATATTACATCACCTTCGGCAAAAGTGGCATCAGGAATCGTTATAGACCCGCCAGAACCTACCTGTACATACTCGCCCACGTCAGTCGTGGCAAGCGTGTAAGAACCTGTCTTGGTTCCCACGGCAGGGATGTTCCTGTACCCCAAGGTCGAGGTGTCAGGGGGAAGGGTATATGTATTCGTAGAAGCTGCGGCAGGGGCGTTCAGGGTAGCCGCACCGCTAGAAGAACCAGCTAGTTTCAGGCTTCCAGAGTTAAATGTGCTTGTCCCAGAGAACGTGTTTGTACCGCTAGAGTTGATACCGCCAGAGATGATGGCAGAGCCGGAGATGGTATTCGTTCCCGACAGGATGTTGCCACCAGAGAATGTGTTGGTAGTCCCAGAGGAGTTTATATTCCCAGAGATAACAGCCGCCCCAGAGATGGTGTTCGTCCCACTCATCAGGGTTCCACCAGCAAAGGTAAACGCATCCCCAGAAGCCCCTGTCTGGAACTCCTTTAGGTGAACCATAAGCTCACGGATGGCGTTGTTGATGCTACTTGGGGGACACCCCTCGTCAATGTTAATACCTTCTATGTCGGTATTTGACGAGTTGGTCGTTGAGTATTCTGAAATCTTGGTCTTGGGCATTTCTTACTCCAGTCCGAAAATTGAGCCATATCCGAGGCTTACCGCCCGGCGTTGCAGTTCTTGCGAAATTGGTTCCATAGTTGCCGTTGTTGCTTTTTGCATAAGCCTTGCCGCCAACTTTGGGTCAAGCATTGCGTCTACCAACACCTCACGAATGGCATCGTCTGTGCCATTGTAAAGCCAGTTTAGCGGTGCGGCCACCTTGTTTAAGAACGGGCTGGTCTCGCCAAATATCTGTTTGCCGACGATTCCACCAATTACGTTGGCGGTAGACATATTCTTGAAGGTATCCGAACCAGGCGACTTTGCGGCGCGGGCAAGAACCCCGTCATCCAAGTCCTTACCAACCCTCTGCAATACCGAGAACTGAGTTTTAGATAATCCACCTAACTTGGGGTCATCCTCTAAAGAACGAATGGCGCGAGTAAATGCCGGCTGCGAAATCAAGAAGTCTCCGACACGCCCGATGTCTGGGGTGGTGGACAGGACTCTCTTGCGGAAGTCTTGAACAGCCTCTAAGCGTTCAATGCCACGGCTAGAAGCTGCGTACTTGCTTAAATAATCTTTATAACCAGGCGCAGAATTTTCTAGCACATCGTCTATTGACCGAATGACTTGTTCCAACTGACCCTTGGCTAGGTTATATGCCGCACTTTCTGAGTTTAACAAACCTTGTGCTGCATCACGCAAATCCTGTCTCACCGCATAAAGTCGCTCAGGAGTCGTACCTCTTTGTAATCCTTGTTTAGAGAAGTTCATTGCATCAACAACTGGTTTTCTTGCTCCAGCGGGTGAAGCAAGAATGTCGTCAATAGTCTTTACAACTGTTGATGTAACGGACGATTGAAGTTCTTCTGGTGTGATTGTTGCTTTTGCAAAAGCAGACTCCCGTAATGGGTCGGTAACCTCATCTCGTTTGGTAATAGCAGAAGCCAAAGTATCTTTATCCCGAGCCATGCGGTCAAGGATATTTACACGGGCTTGGTTTGCTTGGCTTGCTTGTGCCGCAAATTTGCCGGTTGTGTCCAAGGCACGAATAGGAGTCTCGGCGGCTACTAGACCAACATCGCGTGTAGCCTGTGCGGTTGTCGGGCGATAGCCAGGAATTGTCGGTTCGTATTGTGCGGCGCGGGCAATTGCGGCTTCTGGTTGGGCAGATAGTTGGCGCAGTACATTACCGGCAATTACTTCCCTACCGGCTTCTGTAAAAGGACGGACGGTTTCTACGGCTGCGCGACCACCTCGACTTGCGGCGGTAGCCATTGTTCCTGGTGCAATTGTTCCACCCAAAGCGGCTAGCCCAAGCTGTCCTAGCGGGCCAGCACCTTCTTCTCTGCCCATACCGGCTGCACCAGACGCACCAATAGCACCTGCGGTTTGCATACCAAGGCGTTCTGTAAGAGGGGCAACGGCTTGTCCTAGAGGGCGAAGCATGGCGGCAGTACCACCAACGCCAGCCATACCAGAGGCAATGTCTTGCACAACCCGTTCTCTAGCGGTCTGCGCTTCCGGCAACCCTGCTTGGGTCATTAACTGCTGTGCGGCTCTTGTCGGAGACGGAAATACCTCTCTCCCGGCAATCATGTTTAGGAGGGCATTTAACCCCTCTCCAGCCATTAGCGGAAGCCCTGCAACCCCAGTAAGACCGGCGCGTGCAGTAAGCCCTAGTTGACGACCAAGCTCTCCACGAGTTTTTTCGCCGCTAGACATTTGTTGGACTTGGCTAATTATTTCTTGTTCTGACAATTCTCTGTCGGACTTAACCTCAAACTTCCCGAGGTTTGGAATCTCAACTTCGTAGGTAGGCATTTATTAGTCCCCTATGCGACGAATTTTTATGCCGCTAGTAACGCCGCTTTGCATAGTTTGGCTAATTGTTGGAATTTCTCTTTTAATAGTTTGCGGTTGCGGTGTTTGTGTTTGAGTAAGGTCAATTCCAGCAAAAGGATTAAACATGACGTTTTGCTTGTTTAGTTTTGCGCTTTGAACAATAGAATCAAATCTTGGCTCAATTGTTTGTTTGTAAATTTCTTGTTGGCTACGAACAAGATTTTTTGCCTGTCCAAGGAAGTCTTCTCTAATGGTTGGCGCAAGCCTTTCTCCTCTTATTGCTCGGTTATACATTCCATAAATAGATTCTGGAATGTTTCCGGCGTTCTGCGCCGTTGCAAACTCACCCTCACGAACGACCGATGCAGGGTCTAGCAACTTCATGTAGCCAAAAATAAGTGATATGTCACCTGCGGCAGATGGGTTTTTCGCGGCAGTTTCAATCTTTTTATAGTTCTGACCAAGGCTAATAAATGGTGCGGCTTGTGTATTAAACTGACCACCAACTTGCAACTCGGTTGAAGTTAAGTCTTTAGGGTCTTTCCCTTTCGGAAGGGTAATTATTGGTTTGCCAGGATTTTGTGGGTCATAAAAAGCAATGTGAGTACCCAAGTCAACTTTATCTGGTGTTGGCGCAACTTTTGCTACAACGCGACCAGTTTCTGGTTCAATAACTTGTTCACCTGGTTTTAATGTAACCCGTTCTGGCCGCAATGATTTTTCAAACTGAGCCACCTGAGAGGCATACTCCATTCCTGCTGGGCCAAGCGCGCCAAGGGCTGGTAACAGCTCACGGTTTATACGAACTCCTGTAATTGGCTGTTCTGGAACAGGCCCCATTCCACCCAAATCAAATGCCCCCGTGGTTGGTTCAGCGCGAGTGACTTGGAATAATTGCGGTGCAAGTTTTCGGATTTGTTCTACTTCGGTACGCTTGCGACGCATTTCCTCAATCTTTTCTTTTGTCAGCATTGCGTTGACACCTTGCTCGTACGTTCCTTGTACTCCTTGCATATAAGCTGGGATGCCTTGTGCAAACGCGGTTCCAAGTTTTTGGCGAACAGGGGATGGGCCACCAGCCGCAAACAACGTAGACGCAAGATTAAGTAGTCCCATTGTCCGCGCTTGTTCGCCAAGCTTTTTTTCTTCCTCGGAACTTAATAATCCTGCGTAAGGGTTTACGATATTTAACATAGTGTCCTCAGAGTAAAGAAATTCCTCGTCTGCGCCGAATTTGCGGGGCAAGTAGCGAGGTTATTGGTTGGGTCATATTGACTTGCTGACCCGGCCTGATTTGTGTTGAGGCTGATGTTGTTTGTGGCCTTCCAGAACCGCCCAACATTTGCTTTGCAAGATTTGCACCGTAAAGTGTTTGCATCGTAGATGGGCCACCAGCGGACATTCCCAAATACTGCGGAAGGCTTTTCACGGTGTTTAACGGGGCGTTGGCAAAGCCAGACTGAAGTGACCGAATGGTTGCCCCAGGCGCATCAGCGTCAACCCCGTACTGTAAGAACTTTTCAAACGGGTCTATCATCCCAGCGTCGGCGTATGCTTGTGCCGCGTTAATAGCGGTAGCCTGTTGTTCTGCGTTAGCAATTGCGGCTTGTAGTGGGTCAAGTTGCCCACCTCCAAACAACTCCGCACCCATAAGATTTGTTCCAGCAGCTTCGGCGGCGGTAGTAGCGGCGGCGGCTTCTGTCGCGGCAATAATTGCAGCCTCTGCTTCTGCTGCGGCAATAGCGGCAGAAATTGCTTCTGCGGCGGCTGCTGTTTCCGCTGCGGTTGCAGTAGCGGCTACTGTTTCTGCGGCAAGGAGTTCTGGGCCACTCATCCTAGTATCCCCCCAAGGGCTGCGCCCCCTGCCGTAGCATAAGGATTACCGCCAGATAAAGCGTATCCACCAATTGCGCCACCCAAGATGTTTGCCCCTGTGTTTCGGTATACGGGCTGGGTGCTAATGCCACCTTGCGGAGAACCGTATGCGGCAGAAAGGTACTGTTGCAACTTGGCCGCAGGAAGGTTCTGTTGGTAGTTGAAGCGGTTGATAGCGTCTTGCAGGGACATCTCTTGGTAGCCCTCTTGAGCCTGACCAACATTTAGCAACTGCTGAATGTCTTGGTAGTCGGCTTGTGCCATCTGCGGTGCTGCACCCATTGCGGCCATCTGACGGGCACGTTCTGCCTCGTAGTTTTGGTACGCCAACTGCCCTGCGGTGTTGGTCAAAGCCGTCGAGAACTGCCCTAAAGCGCGATTCTCAAGGTTTTGCATGGCAGGTGAGCCGTAGCGTCCAGCGCGAGATGCGGTAGAAGAAATGTTGCCCATAGCGTCATAAAACGACTGTTGGGCTGCTTGCGCGGCTGGCTGGAACGCCCCTTGGAAGAATGGACTTCCACCCAAATAGCCGCCTTGGATGTTAGCCAAGGTCTGCGCCTGTGCCGCAGGAACTAACGGGTTCCCAGACAATGCACGGTTTTGGGCTGCTTGCAACCCTAACTGCGTGGTTTGGGATGGGCTTACATAGGTTTGCCCAGGATAAAAGGATGGGCCAGGAGTCTGATACAACTTCTGCGCCTCCGACAGTCCATATTCCACATAAGGACGTACTGCCGGGTCTAATTCTGTGCGGGTTACTGTATTTTGCCCGCCACCACCGCCACCCATACTCATATTAAATCTCCATCACCCAACTACGGGGCTTAAAGTTCAACTGCCGCGCTCTCTTTTCCCAGCCTTTTCGCCAAGAATCGAAAGTGACTCGTTTGGCATTTCCAGTCTTGGCAATCTCCTTGACCTGCTCAAAACAGGTATCGGTAAATTCTGCCGCTTCTGTCCATGCGCACCAAATGTGCAATGTTTCTGGTTTTGGTTGTAGAACCACAAATCCAAACGGGTGATTGTTTTCCAAGAACACCCACAACATTGCCTTTCCAAAATAGCACTCTGCGTAGACATCCTCGCTTATCCAGTATTCTGGCGATTTGTCTCGTATTTTTTCCAGTCCTGGCTTTACCCATGTCCACCAAGGACGCAATTCATTAGGTTGTATAAACTGTCTTCTAATCATCCTACAAGTATATAAGCATAAGTCTTGTTTGCGGTAGCGTTAGAAAAATGCGTAATTGTTGCCTGTCCTTGCTGTTGGGCAGAGACGTAAATGTTTGAGTAGACCGAGGGTGCAACATACGACACCACTAGAACGATTGACGGGGTTTCTGGTATCGCGGGAGTTACCCCAGCGGACGCTGAAACAGCCGCAAAGTGTTCTATCGACACCCCCAAATCCGTGGGATGCCACGCAAGCTGAAAGTAGTCGTTAGCGTTTAAGTCTAGAAAGAACGTGCTTGACGCAATCATGTGCGACGCGCTACCAGAAGACTTCCTAGCCTTGATACCAAACCTGCTATTGGAACTGGCTATATCCGTTCCGTTCTTTCTAAACCAGACATCGAAGTCCTGAACGTCGTTGGTCGTGTTCTTTATTTGAACCGAGAACGAAGCGGAGTAAATACCTTTGTTTCGGACATTGATTCTATTTGTATTGCTTAGATAAACACCGTTAGATAAGTCCTCGGTGTCAAACGACATAATGTAGGCATCCGACAGCGTTGTAGCCGCTTGGTCGGTTTCGTCCTGAAACGCACCGTAGGGCGCAGAGTCAGCCTCTGCCGCATCCGAGAACGGAATCAGGACAATTTTTGTATCTACAGAAATACGCTCGTCTATCAGGGTAGTCGTCGTAGCGTTGCCCGTAGCCAGGGTGATAGTCCCCGTGTTATTGGACTTGCCGTTCATCAGGTTGTTGACCACCTCGGAAATCTGCCGAGGGTCGCCGCCTTGGTACGGTAGAACTCTAAACATTAGCGAGTACCCGCTTGCTGAATCTCTACGTCTATCCCAATTGCCGTAGTCCAGTCTCCGCTTGGTTGGAGTTTTACTCGGTGATAACGCCCGTAAGACCTAGCCCCTATGCGGTTCTCGCTGTTTGCAGCCGTGACCGACGGGAAGGATACCGTCTGGTTTAGTTGTAGCCTAGAGGCGATAGAAGCACTACCCGTCCCGTTGTCCACGATTGGCTTGACCATTGTAATCATGGACTGATTGGTGTCCGAGGAAATATCTGCCGTCTCAATCGTGGCGGTCTTGGAAGCCCCTGTGAAGGTAATCAGCTTATTGCCGCTAATCCCTAGAAGAAGCAGTTTCCCGCCTAGCCAAGTCCGGCTGTCCAACGAAATACCCAAGGCATCTATGCTTGCGCTAAACGCATCCAGACCCTCTAGGGTTATGGAAGGTGTAGACACGGGAGCCACACGGGTAGCCGTTGAGTCTGCGTAAGACCACTTGCCTGTCGGAACGTGGTAGACCAAGACCCTGTAATCCAAGTCAACCGTCGGGTATCCCCAGACCACCAAGTTGTTGATAGGGTCGATGGCGGCACTCATGTTGCCAATATCTTCTTCTTTTAACGAATTAAAGAAGTATCGGTTGACCTTCTCCGCGCCTATGTTCTTTAGGTTCTGCCCGTCACAGGCGTAAAAGCCGTCGTCTCCAAGGAAGTAAGTAATACCCTGCCATTGGATGACTGAGTTTGGCTCAAAGCATCCACGGTTCCTGGCGATGTTGTCGAACTGAAATATCAGCGGGGTTCCAATGTAGGACATCCGCACGATACTGCGCTCTAGCAGGACTAGCCCGAACTCGCCACCCGTAACCCCTTGCACAAACCCGCCGTCAGGCAGGTCTTGGAAGTCTGCTTGGGTTGTCGCAGATGGAGTCCATGTAGTTTCGTTATTGATACCCGACCATTGGACTCGGCTTTTGTTGGCACTCTGGTAGCCAGACACCACAAAGTCCCGCACTACGGTCACAAACTTGGCCTTGGGTGCATCTACGGCTATGTTTGCAAAGGTAGTCCCAGACATAACGTCTATGTACTGCATGGTGTTGGACTCGTTAGCCGCAATTAGGGAGTTCCCGAACTGCGTAAATTTCCAACCAGACGTTCCGCTATAAGTCACGGCAGAAATGTCGTCCCAAGTAAAGTCTGAGGTATCCAACTTGAAAAGCCTTGTCGTGCCAGCCGCGTAGATACTTGTAATACTATTCGTGTCCTTGGCGGCAGCCGCAGCCGTTAGGTTTTGCGGTGCGGCATCAGAATAGTCCACCTCCTGCGGGAACGGGCCGTAGCCTACCGCCTTGGGAAAGCAATTCTTAGCCGTGGTCAGCGCACCGATAACTCCAGGCTGGTCAGGTAGCCACTCTCCAAAGGTAACTCTTGTTATTGCCATGTGTTACTTCCCGAAGATTGTTGTGTCCAAATATCGTTTTGGGCGTTAATTGGTGTCCATGTGTCCGAACTGGTTGATGCCTGTGTCCATGTGTCGCTTTGGAAGTTGGCCGCAGTCCATGTGTTTGGCTGGTCAGGTACTAAGACCCACTCCTCGCCAAACTTGTACATCGTGCAGGTAAGCTGTCCGTTGCTTGCCACCTGCCCAGAAACTGTGTAAATAATCCCCGCTAGGGCGTTCAGAGTGCCTGTCGCCACGACATCGCCGTGGACATCGAACTCGAACCCTGCGTTTGCGGTCAGGAACCCTTCTGCCGTTATAGAACCGTCTACAAGGCGAAGTCTTACCGCGTCCGCTACCAAGTCACCAGAGGCGTTTATAGCCCCTACAACGTCCCGTAAACGCGCCGCAAGCGCACTTACCGAGCCTACCGCAGAGATGCTACCCACCACGCTTGCAATTGTGTTGGCGGTTGTGCTTACCTGCCCGTTGGCAGAGACACTACCATCCACGAACCTTGTGCGTTGCACAGAAGCAACAACCTCGCCAGCAGAGGTAATTATTGCCCCTACGAGTCTAGTTCTTGTACCGTCAGCAGAGACCGTTCCCGCACTATTAACCGCACCCTGAATCGTACGCAATCTCGTACCATCTGCTGAGACCTGTCCGTTTGCCGTAATCAGGGCTTGGGCGGTCTCAAAGAACTGAGGTATAGCGTTTACAGTACCCACGCCCGTGATGTTCTGGGGCGCGTAGATGAGGCAGATTTCTGTGTCGGCAGAAGTCCAGATTGGGCTATCTAGCGAGAACGCTAGTGCGTCAATGCTAGTGCTAAAGTAGTCTAGTTCTTCTAGCGTGTACGGGCCTTGTATCCCGCAATCCATCCAGTTCGAGTCTAGCGAGAACGGTAATGAATCAAGACTCCCAAAGCGGTCTAGTTCTTCAAGAGTAAGTAACGCCATTTAGTCCAGCGTGACGGTCAAATTGCCAGAAGTAATCTTGAGAATGTCGCCCGTGTCGATTGTCTTAGCAGTCGTCAGGGCTGTGTGCATGAGCAGGTTGCCGCTAGTAATTGCGTCCAGAATCCCGATAAAGCCCACGGAACCCCACGAAGCCGTACATTGCGGGAACGTAACGTCCGCGCTAGAGGTAACGATTCCGTTGGAAGCTGTGGTCACGGATAGGGTCTGACGGGCATATGAGCCACCAGTTACTTCCGTACCAGAGTTCGTGTCCGTAGGATTGGACGTATAAAGCCCAACGTACACCGTCGTGGGTGAGGTGTAAGATGTGTTGCGGAGAACGTGGTCTAGGACTTTGTTCTCTAAATAATCGCTAAATTCTGCCATTTGATTACCTCGTTGTAACGGTCATAACT